>Ga0209362_1003480_pt1 | contig 10868 bp, 7 predicted proteins | sample SaaInlV_165m_DNA_FD_184680 | JGI IMG/M metagenome (GOLD analysis project Ga0209362, IMG submission 184680) | Marine microbial communities from expanding oxygen minimum zones in the Saanich Inlet - Saanich Inlet SI037_S3LV_110m_DNA (SPAdes)... | ecosystem: Environmental > Aquatic > Marine >...
TTTAGGAAAATCTGGTTATTCTATTCCACAGCAAGGTGGCAATGTAAACTGGGATAAAAGTGGAACATCTTATGATTTTGATAAAGGATTTATACCTGACCCAATTAGAGATATTGTAAATACAGGAGGATTATTAAATCAAGATTATGGTAATAATTTTCCACTACATGTACCTAGCCCTTTACACTACAACCCAGATATACAAATAACAGCTAAAGATATATTTGATTTGTTTAGTGGTGGGAAGTTAATGCATAAAGGTGAAACTGAAATTAAACCTACTCAACCTACTCAACCTACTACACCGGCTGCACCAACTTGGACTCCACCTCCAACGCCTACTCAAAGGAATGTAACTAAATTTAGTCCTACTAGGTCAACAGCTATTAAAGGTGGTAGAGGTGGTAGAGGAAATGTAGGCAGTAATCGCATGAAAGCTGGAACTAGTAAAAATTATGGAGTCACTGGAAGACGTGTGACAGGAGGAAGATAAATGCCATCACAAATAACAGTATTAAACCCAACAGGTATTAATAGAGACATTGATTCTTATGAGTTACCTTTAGAGCAGTGGTCAGATGGAAACAATATAGAATTTGATAATGACAAGACTGCTAAAGTAAAAGGACATCAACAAGTATTTGGCACACCTACAGTAGCACCTTATTGGTTAATGCCATTTGATACTATTAGCACCAACTCTTGGATTTATACAGGACTAGCTAAAGTATATAGAGTACACACATCAGGTACAACTACTACACATACTGACCTTACAAGAACATCTGGTGGTGACTATAGTGCAACCGCAGGAAGTGGCTGGAATGGTGGTGTGTTAGGTGGTGTTGCTATAATAAATAATGGTGTGGATGAGCCCCAATTTATGGGCACAGCCTCTAGTGCAAAGTTTGCAAACTTAACTAACTGGTTGAGTAATACAACTTGTGCAGTAATGAGGCCATTTAGAAACTTTCTAGTGGCACTGGATACAACTGAATCAACTACACGTTATCCGTTTAGAGTACGCTGGTCTCACCCTGCAGAGGGTGGTACAGTACCTACAAGTTGGAATGCTGCAGATGCTACTAAAGATGCAGGTTATGTAGATTTATCTCAGTCTGCTGGATTTGTAATTGATTGCTTACCGCTGGGTGATGTTAATATAGTTTATAAAGAAGACTCTATTTGGTCCATGGCATTTGAGGGTGGACAGTCTATTTTTGGATTTAGGCAACTATTTTCTGATGCAGGTATACTAGGTAGGCATTGTGTAAAAGACTTCGACAATAAGCATTTCGTTGTTTCTGTGGATGATGTGTATATACATGATGGTCAAACTAAACAATCAATAGTAGATAGTCAAATAAGAGATGAGTTGTTTAACTCAATGCATCCGGACTATAAAACAAGAACATTTGTTTCTGTTGACAGAGAGAAGAATGAAATGTGGGTGAACTTTGTATCCAATACAAATAATACTAATGCATTTGCAGACACAGCTTTTGTATATAACTTTAGAAACAATAGCTGGTCTAAGAGAGATTTACCTTATGTTAGTTTTATTGATTGGGGTGTTGTAGAATATGTAAGTACAACAGACTGGACAGAATCAGGTGACTGGGATACAGATAGTGATGCTTGGGATTCACCTCTCAAACCATCCCTACTATTAGCCTCACCAAGTGCTACTAAGGTGTATGTATTAGGAAGTAATCAAAATGTAGGTGTTAGTTTTAGAGCTTGGGTAGAGAAAGATAATATGCAGCTGGACTATCCGGGAACTAAATCTATACAGAAACTTGTTCCTAGGATAAGCGGTACCGGTTCTGTTGATTTCTATGTGGGTAGTGAAATGAGTCCACATGAAGGAACAACATGGAAAGGGCCTTATACATTTACAAGTGGTGTGCATTCAGAAATACCAGTAAGAGCGACAGGTAATTATTTAGGAATTAGAGCAGAGTCTACAGATGATAACACTTGGGCATTGGCTAACTTAGAAATACATTGGACACCTCAAGGCAATAGAGGTGCTGGTGTATGAGTATAAAATATTCTAAAACGCCTGTGCCAAGCAAGGCAGAGGACATACCATCTTACTTACAAACAGAATTAGATAGAATATCCGCTATAATAAGTAACCTTGCTGATGGACATTTTGATGTTAGTAATGTAGCACCAGACAAACCAAGAACAGGTGACATCAGGTATGCAGATGGTTCTAACTGGAATCCGGGTGGTGCAGGAGAAGGAGTATATATTTATCTATCTACAGGGGCGTGGAGTAAACTTTGATTGAAGGGATAAGGTCGGAGAATATTGAGGGGTGGTGGCCTCTCGTTGAAGAATACTTGAATGCTGCCCTTAAATATGGTTTAGGGGAGTACAGTATAGGGGACATAAAAAAGTCCTGTAAATCGAAGAATATGCAGCTCTGGGTTAATTTTGACAGGGAAGGAGTACAAGGTGCTTTTATTACAAAGATAAGCATGTACCCTCAAAAGAACATATTATGTGTATTACTTCTAGGTGGTAACGAATTTATGGAATGGAGAGATGAAGCAGATGCACTCTTAAACGCATTTGGAAAGGAAAATAACTGTGAGTATGTAGAACTATTTGGTAGAAAAGGATGGGGAAAACTACTTAAAGATATAAATTATAAAGAACAGACAAGATTATTTGCAAAGGAGATTAAGTAATGTCTAAAGGTGATAAAGTAACAACTAAAGAAATGGAGCCTTGGAGCCAAGCCAGTCCTTATTTAAAGGAGGGGTTTAGCGAGGCGGCTAATCTGTATAATAATTTTAAGCCGACTTTCTACCAAGGTCCTACACAAGCTGGTTTTAGTCCAGATGAACTAACAGCACAGCAAGGCATACGAGACTTTGCAGTTGAAGGTGCTCCGGAACTAATGAATCCAGCTATACAAGGATACCAGCAAGGTATGAATCCTAATATGCTGGATGTAGCTAATAATCCATATGTAAATAATATGGCACAAGCTGCATCTGACAGGGCGATGTCTAGTTTACAACCAGAATTGGCAGGTATAAGAGGTAATGCTATTATGTCTGGTGGTTATGGTGGTGGTAGACAGGGTATAGCAGAAGGCAATGCACTTGCCGGAGCTGCTGATTCAGCTAACCAAGCTGCAGCTCAAATATATGGTGGTGCTTATGGTCAAGGATTAGGACACCAGCTAGGAACAATGGCACAGACAGGTACTCTCATGGGTGCCGGATTCCAGCCTTATGGTAACTTAGCAATGTCAGGTGCTACTCAGAAAGACAGAGAACAACAGCTAATGAATGATGCTCAAGCACAACATGATTTTAATATGAATCTTCCTTACCAACAGTTTAAAAATTATCAAGCTGGTATTGCAGGATTCCAGCCAGCAATGGGTGCCGCTGGTTCCCAGACAAGTACGTCACCGGGACCTAGCATGATTAATACAATAGGCCAATTAGGTCAGCTACAAGCTGGTCTGAAAGGCTACTAAGGAGTATATATGGCATATTCACCAATAATGGGATTTAATAACCCTAGCAATTACACACCAGTTAATTATGGTGGCAATGCACCTATTAATACGCCACCTGCATTTACTTTTGGAGACCTTACTTCCCCTGCACCTAATACAACTGTAAGTTATAACCCAGCTCCGGGACCAGTGGGAGATGCACCTATTGCTACTAGACCTTTTCCAGATTTACAAGGGCCTAAACCAAGTACGGGTGGTTTAACTTTTTCATTAGGTGGTGGAGGCGGAGGCGGTGGTGGTGCATCAGTACCTAGTAATGTATTAAATACTAGACAGTTTCCAACATATGAAAGTACATGGACTCCGCCAGCAGCGGTAACTCCAGAACCTTATAACTATGCTACAAGAGACCCATACATTTATGGTGATGGTCTTAGTAATGCAGGTGCAGCTTATGACATCTGGGGCTCTAAGCCGGGAGAAAATCCTTATGTAATGACTACACCATCTGATTACACACCGGGACTTTTAGGAATGCAACCAGTAACATTACCAGATAATGTACCAAGTACAAATGTGGGTGGTGGACCTAGTGGGCCAACAAACCCTCGTAAGAAATTTACAGGTACACCAGAACAAATTGTTAGAGACTATGGATATTATGATAGAACTGCTCCAATGCAGAATAATGTACCTCCAAGTATGCGAGACTCAGCACCTAATGCTCAAGTGATGTTAGATGCAGCACGCATTAATTGGAAGAAAGGACACTATCCTTCTATGCAAGCAGCTATGGATGCACAAGTTGCTTTCAGTAAAAAGTATCCAGCTAAGACTCCAGCAGAAAATGCAGCACAAATTGCTGCAAGTCAAAAACTGATGAACGAAAGGTTTAAGAAGCCAGTGGTGGATACAACACCTAAGAAAACTTTGGCCCAAATTGCGGCAGATAATAGAGCAGCGAAACCTAGAATACCATCGGCAGGCACAGGAGCATCTGGGCCTCCGGGAAGGAACTATAAATCAATTCCAGTTACAACTAAGAATAGTATTGATAAATTAATTTCAACAAAGAAAAGTACAATGGGTTCAGGAAGTAACTGGCAACGTAACCCACACTCAGGAGGATTCTAATGGCTAGTATTTGTAGATGGGTATATCCAGAGGGCCATAGAGCTGCTGGAACTGTAGCCTTTAAAAGAGGTCTAGGAAAAAAAGAGTGTATGGAAATTGGCGGAAAGGATGCACAATGGTTTGAAGAGGAATGGAAACCTAATTGGCCAACCGGCTATGGACCAGAGGATATGCAGTATCCTATGAACGCTAACAAAGATGCTACTCTTGAACTACGAGATAGAAATAACTATGTGAATAGCATCTGGGCCCAGCAGGGTGAAGAAGCATTAATAAGAGACCGAGCTAATTTTGGATTTAGTCCTGATTCTACAGGGTTTTATCCGGGAGCTGGAGCAAATGGTGGTGACTTGCAAGGAAGGATGACTGTGCCTCCTCAACCACAAGGACATGATTTCTCTCCGGGTACTATTTGGCATCAAGATATGCTTAATACAGCAGCAATTAATCATAAAGCAGAGTTAGCACGTGTTAAACAGCAGTGGCCACATGGGGTTACTGGTGGCTCTAGTCCACTGGATATTCTTGTAGACAATCCAGAACAAATATATGGTCCTAAAAATAGAATGGGAGACTATGAGCCAGAAATTCCAATCAATCAACCTACTGATGTAAATGGTCAGCCAATAAGTTTAGATTTTCAAGGTAGCGGAGATGCTCAGGCATTAGCAGAGGCAGAGCGGTACGACCAGATTATGACGCAAATACCAGCTTTTGGAGAGGATTGGCAAAGTAATCCAGCCCTTGCAGAGCAAGCCAAATTCTACCAAGATTCAGTAGCGGGAGCACAACCTAAGTCATACTCGACTTCTGGTTATGGAGGAAGAAGTGGTGACCAGTATGCTGAAAAGCCGGGTGAAAGAGCAGCTTATATGCAAGCACAAGTTGCAGAACAAGATAGACTTGCTGCAGAAGAACAATTGTTTCGTGACGAGAAAGATTCTAATATTGGCTTAGCTAACTATACTCCACCTGTACATCCAGATGTAGTACAGGCTAATCAGAATATATTTCAGGGTGCGGTAGAACAAAGAGCATTAGAGGCAGAGAAAGGTCCTGATATTGGACTAGCTAACTATACTCCACCTGTAAATGAAGAGCAACGAAAGCGTGATGAGAATTTATTTAACTTAGCAAGAATGGAAATGGAGAAAGGTCCTGACATTGGACTAGCTAACTATACTCCTCCTGTAAATGAAGAGCAACGATTAGCAGACCAGAAGCAATACAATGCAGCAAAAATTGCACGAGGAATGCCACTTGATGATGTGGAGGATTTAGATGCAGAATTAGTAATAGCTGAAGAACAAGATAAAGCAGAAGAGAATACTGATAAAATACAAGTTGGTCCTCGCTGGTATGAAGACTTCAATGACCCAGATAATCCAAATTCTATCCGTTCAAAAATATACAATACAATAATTGAGACTGGTATGGATAAGATGTTTGATTCTATTGATGACAACTCTCCACAACTCTTACAAGACTGGGCAGCTGGTATAAAGACAGATATAGAAAATCGTGATTGGCTTAAAGCTGGTGGTAAACTTTGGGTAACTAAGGCAGGTGGCAAGTGGGCGGCAAAAACCTTATGGAAATTAATGCCATTCACTAACGGAAAATTCTTAACTGCTGGTAATGTAATTAAAATTGGTGTAGGTGCAGAAGCCTATGAGATGACAGTTGATTCTGAAGTACCTTTAATGACACAAATACAAACAAAGGTTGATGAAATAATAGCTGCTTCTAAGGGTGCAGCCGGTGGTCCTGAAGTTGATGAAGATGGAAATGTAATTGTTGATGATAAGAAGGATGATAAGAAGGATGATAAACCTCCTGTTACATCTTTAAATGCTTTAAGTAATGATGCTAGTTTATTTAGTCAATACAACGGTTCTGGTGGAACTACTACTAATGCTAATGCAAATGCTTTTAATGGAGGCGTAACTCAACAACAAGGTTACACTGGTAATATTGGAGATATGTTTTCTAACTTGTTTAGTCCTAATCCAGCACAAAGCGATTACTGGTACAAGACAAGAGAAGGAGACGTACCGGGCAATAACAGAATGAGAGAAGCTATGGCACGATTAGCTTACATGGGACTATACCCAGAAGATAGGGGAACTGACCCTTATCAAGCACTTAGCGATGATAGAATAGCGTATAATAATAATCAATTAGATGCCGCTTCATCCCAAGCAACATTAAATGCAACAGCAGCTAATAGACAGTATACTCAATGGAAGAATATGTTGCCAACACAGGGAGAATTAGCAAAACAATTAGTTGAGACAGCAGGGTGGGCTCCTTGGGGTATGAGCCAAGATGCACTAGACAAAAAAGCTGATAGAGATGCAGGGGCTTTACTAAGAAAATTCCACGGACTAATGGCTAAAGGTGTAGCACCTACTCCAGATAATCTAAGGGTTTCTAATGCACTAGAAAAAGCAGGTCTACCAGTTAATGCTCAAACTGTACAGTATGCATTAGAGAATGGTTTATTAGATGAGGACACAGGTAATGATGATGATGGTGGAGGAGAGTCTAAAACAAGCAGTATTCTCAGTAATACCAAAGGGTTTTTATCTAGCGTACAAAACGCATTTCTATAATTAAAATATTATGAATTTAATAGAAGAAGAAGAAGCTCTCAAGGGCCTATCTAACTTTGATGTTGGTAGTTTAGATTCTATTTCAGGATTAGATTCTTTACAAGAAGATAACGAAATGCTAGAGGCTAACTTAAATAGGTTAACCTCGGATGGCATGGGTGGTGGTAACTCTGATTCTATTGGTGCTTCTTGGAATTTATTTAAGATGTCTATGGGTGGTGGTATTGACTACCTCGATAGAGCATATGGTGTTCCAAAGTGGTTAAAGAATTATGGTGATGATATTAAATCCGAAGGTGAAGAAGCCTTACAAGAATATTACCAAACACATCCCGGAACTCTAAGCGAGCAAGAGCATATACTACCTTGGGTACTTGAGAGAGTTGCCGAGGGAACAACACATAATGCAGTCAACCTATTAGGATTAGGACTAGCTTCTATTATGTTTAGAAATCCTACAGCTGGAAGAATGGCTGTCGGAACTATGTCTGCGGGTGCTACTACAGCTTTAAACTTCTTAGCCCAATTAAATGAAGGCGTACAAATTCATGCTTCTGCTGCTGGTAAGAGAGAAGATGATATGAGTGCAGCAGAAATTAGGAATGCAATAATACCTGCTATAGAAAATGTACTGTTAGATTTGTACATGCCTACTCAAACTACTAAATTATTTAAGAAAACTAAATTGAATGCAAATTCATTAAAGGCATCCTTAAGTAGATTAAAAACAGAAGAATTAGAGACTTTATCTAAGATGCTTGTGAGAGGAGCTAAGGCTACTCTCTACACAGCAGGAAGTGAAGCTGCGACAGAAGCCTTACAAGGTATTAACTTAATGCGTACTTCTGAATTAGGTTTGGCTGGAGTAGAGGGCGAACAAGTATTAAGTGATGCTCTAATTGGTGGTGCTTCTGGTACTATTATGGCTTCACCATTTAATGCTAGACAAGCTACTGCAAAGAATAGACAACTAAAAGCAGATGAGTTTAATTTAGATGCAGACAATGTACAGAAATTAGAAAAGGCAAAAGACCAATACAATATAAATGTAGATAATTATAATAAAGAGTATGAAAAGTTAGTTGAGTCTTATGTAGGTCCCGGTAAACCTTCTATAGATTTACCAGAAGCAGACCCAGTAACACCAGAGTTATGGGAGTGGGAGAGATTAGAAAAATCTAAGGCTTCTGAATTAGGTGGGCAGGCTATGAATGCTTTACTTAAACGTTCTGGCGAGTCAATACAAGAGGCAGTTCGAAAAGTAAAAACAGGAAAAGAATTCAAAGCTCTTGATGATACAGTTCGTAGTTTTATGGGGACCGAAAGTGGTAGTGGAGAAACACAAAGCAACCCTTCCTTTAATACCCTAAAACATAATAAGTATAGTGAGCATGGTAAGGAATTCTTTGACATAAAAGAAAAATGGCAAAATAATCTACCCTTTACTGGTCAATTATTCTCAAGAGTAAGAGAGGATATTGACAAGTATATAGGTGCACGCTTAGAAGATAAGCCTAGTAAAAAATTAAAGTCTGCTGTGAGAAGTAAGATAGGGGCCTCAAGAATGAGAGACTTAGAGAAAGACATCACTCGACTTAAGAAAATATCTAATAATGTTTGGAAGGATTTATCAACTACACTAGGTAAGGATGGTTTAAGTATTGGTTTTGTAAAAGGATATTTAACTAGAGGAATTGACCGTAAGAGTTTAGATGACCCCAAAGCTCAGGAAAGATTCTTGTCTGCTTTAGTAGACCCAGAATTAGTAGGGTTAAAAGATATAAAAGATGACAATGGTATAGTAGTTCAAACTAAAGATGAGCTTGCACAAGAAATATTAAATGATATTCTTAATGGTGTTAATCCTTCTACTTTAACTTCTTATCAAATTAGGAAAGGAAGAAAGAGAGAGGGCAAAGGACCATCTTCTTTTGAAAAACGAAGAGACGCTAAGTGGGATAACTTACCAGAAGAGTTTAGAAGGAAGAGTCCACTGGATTCTATGGCTGAATATCTTTTAAATTCTTCAACTCGAATTGCATCAGCACAAGCCTTTGGTGCTAATAATGCTAATAGACTGGCAGACAATGTAGATACACTACTAGAAAGTAAAGTCTTTGAAGAGAAGGATGCTCAAAAAGTATGGGATTTATATGATGCGTACCACAATGTATATAAGAGGCCACAGGATGAAGGTGACAGAATACGACATAATACATACAAAGCAATAAACACTGTTGTCGCAATAAAATTTCTAGGACTAGCTACTATAAGCTCATGGACTGAGCCAGCTTGGATTCCTCAAAGAGTAGGATTTATAAATACATTAAAGGCTGCTCCTATAGTAGCTGTTAGTGTACTTAATGGTATTAAGAATAGTATATATTCTGGAGGTGAAGGCAAGCAAGCCAGCTCATCTTTTGGTAGAGATTTAATTAGACTTATGGGTTTTGCTATAGACCCTAGAATGAATGAGAAAATAGATAAGTTATTTGCTGGTGATAACAACCAGATGTTACAGACTTATTTTCGTACACCTGCTGGTTTATTTCTAACACAGTATACTAACTTTGTGCGTACATGGACTGCTGTGGCCGGATTAAAAATGATTCAGAGTCAAGCTAAGAAATTAAAAGGTCTTAAAGGCAACCAGAAATTATTGCTTCAACGAGAGCTGACAGAAAATGGTATGACTCTAAAAGATTTTGATACAATGATTAGGACTGGTCGTGGTAAAATAGACATTATGAATGATGAGTTCTTAGATGCTATGATGACAAAGGAAGATGGCACACAGACTAGAGTCAGAGATTTATTAATACCTTGGCTAAGAAAGATTACTACAGATGTAGCACTAGAGCCACAGGCAGGTAATCGCCCACTATGGATGTCTAATCCAGAAACCCAGCTACTAGCCCAATTAAAATCTTTCCCTGTTCTATTTGGTAATACCATTGCTAAGAGAGTAGTGCGTAAGATGAATCCTAAAGCATGTACTCCAGACTTAATGGGTAAGGTAGCTACACTTGCTGCTGTTGGTACAGCACTAGGTATGGCTGCATTGGCTTTAGCAATCAAAGATGCTATCAAAGGAGTGGATGTAGAGAGAGGACCAAGGGATATTATTGGTGCTATAGGTGTACCTTATGTAACAGACAGGGATTTAGTGGGAACATTAGCAGGTCCTACATTGAATTTAATTGGTGATTTTACTAAAGGTCTTTTTGAGGATGGACTGAGTGAAATGATTAGTGGCAGTCCAGAAGCAGTATTTGATTTATTATTAAGAGCAACAGTAGGTGCAATTGTAGCCGAGCAAATGGAGACAGATTAATGCCTAAGTTCTGTGCAATGAATACAAAGGAAGGATTCTTACATAAACCGTATGCTCCTTCAATACAGTTAGCTATTGATAGTGGACTAGAAGAAAGTCTTAGAAGAGAAGATGGTTCCAATACAGTATCGTCTCAGAAAATTGTACAGGAAGCTCAAGCATATAAAGATAAGGCCGGTATTAATAAGCGAACTCCAGATAAATACCAAAAGCTAGATGAGAATTTTGCTAAGCAAGTTGCTAAGGCTTATGAAGAAATGCAACATAACCCTAGTGACCCAGAAACAGCCAACGCATA
>Ga0209362_1003481_pt1 | contig 10864 bp, 6 predicted proteins | sample SaaInlV_165m_DNA_FD_184680 | JGI IMG/M metagenome (GOLD analysis project Ga0209362, IMG submission 184680) | Marine microbial communities from expanding oxygen minimum zones in the Saanich Inlet - Saanich Inlet SI037_S3LV_110m_DNA (SPAdes)... | ecosystem: Environmental > Aquatic > Marine >...
AGGTAAATCAAGTTTAAATAACTTTGCCTTTACTGTTAATTATAATGCAGATTCTAATCTAACGGATATAGGTGTAGCAACAGCTAACTTCTTACTAAATACACAACAGACAGATAGTATTCAAGGTCTAGGTTATGGTGCTGGTATTTATAATGCTGGTGTTTCTATAACAGGTGAACGTGCTTGGGATGAAGCAGCCGAAAGCTCCAATATTATTTTCGCAGCTAATCAATGGTCAATGGATACTTGGGGTGAAGATTTACTAGCTGTACGCAGGGGTTCACAACTACTTCATTGGGATGCTGATGCTAGTACATCTCCTACAAGAGCAACTATTGTCAGCACTAGTCCAACTAAGATTAATAGCATTGTTGTTTCTCCTAATGACAGACATGTTATTGCTTTAGGAGCTAATGAAACTGCTACATCTATATTTAATCCTCTTCTTGTTCGCTGGTCTGATCAAGAAAACTATGCTAATTGGCAACCAAGTATTTCTACTACAGCAGGTGAAATACAATTAGTAGATGGTACGGAGATTGTAGGAGGTGTTCGCTCACGTAATGCTATTCATATTTGGACTGATCGTGCTATGTACGCTCTAAACTATGTTGGTCCTCCCTTTATCTTTAATAACACACTGTTAGGCAATAATGCTGGTCTTATTGGTCCTCATGCTGCTGTTGCACTAGAAGGCGTTACCTATTGGATGGGTATAAATGACTTCTTTGCCTTTAATGGTAGAGTACAAAAACTTGATTGTACTGTTCGTCGTCATATTTATGATAGCTTTAATATGACTCAGGGTGATAAAGTTTATGCAGGGACTAACTCAGAGTTTCATGAAGTAATTTGGTTATATCCTTCTACTAATTCCTTAGAACCTGATCGTTATGTAATTTATAATACAGTAGAAAATAATTGGGTATTTGGTACAGGTTTCTTTAATACTTTTGAAGATAGAGTTGTATTTTCTAACACCCTTACTACAGGCATAGATACTACTGATAATAATTACTATTGGGATAATGAGCCTAATGGTGTCTATACTGGAGATGGTGAAGCTCTAGCTTCTTATCTTGAGTCAGCAGACTTTGATATTGAAGATGGGGATCAATTAATGTTTATTGATCGTATTATTCCTGACTATACTATTGATGGTGGTGCTATTACTTTTACTATTGACACTAAACAATATCCTAACGGACCAACAATTACTAAAGGACCATTTACTATTAACGCAGGTACTCAAAAGATTGATATGAGAGCGAGAGGTAGACAAGCATCTGTAAGAGTTTCTTCTACCGAATCAGGCACTAGCTGGCGTTGGGGGAGTGTTCGTATGGGTATTCAGCCTGATGGTGGTCGTTAAAAATGGCTAATAAACTTTATCCTGAGTTACCATACTATGCTAACTTAGAGATGGTAACTAGTCAACAGCTTTATAATGATCTTATTCGTTATGCTTCAGAAATGAAATTCCTGCTCGAACAGCGGGACTTTGAAGTAGAAGTAGCCCCTGCTACACGAGTTAGAACTGTTGTAAGTGTAGGAACGATTGGTAGACCTGAAGAAGGTTTTATTGTTTATGCTACTAAAGTACAGAAATATAAAGGTTATGTCTCAGGAACAGGTTGGGTGGACTTAAATTAAAATGCAAAATGATTATAAAATTATGATGGACTTAATCTATAATAGTACTTTTATTGAGAATGTAAATAATGGTGTTGCTCCTCAATCAGATTATTTTGGAGCAAGAACTACTGAAGGTATGGCATATTCTAAGGATGCGTTGTATAATAAACAAAGAAATGATACCAGTACATTCCATGCAGACATGACTAAACCACAGTCACACTATATGAATCCAAGACAAGGAACTAAGTAATGATTAATAGTAACGCACCCTATAGTGGACTAGCTAATATTATGAATATGCGTGATCGTAATCCTAATACTCAGCTTGCTTACGTACCTAATGGTTACTTAAATAGTGTTCCTACTGCACCTAATCCTTATACAGGTATTCCACAGGTTAATAGTCCTATTGCTATGAATGAGGGTGGTATGCCTTCGATGCAATATCCTATGCAAGAAGAAGCTGGTCAACTAGCAGATCGTGGTAGGTATGGTGATACAACTCTAGTTCATATGACACCGGGAGAAGTACAAGGACTAGCCTCACTGGGTCAGCTAACTATTAATCCAGATACAGGCTTGCCTGAAGCTTTTAATATGAAAGCATTACTACCTATTATAGGTGGTATAGCTGGATCATTCCTTCTTCCCGGTATAGGTACTGCTTTAGGAGCAAGTGCTTTAGGCGGTCTTGGTGGTGCAGCATTAGGAGCAGGTTTAGGTACTACAACCGGTGGTTTACTAGCTGGTCAAAGCTTTGAAGACGCTGCATTAAGTGGAGTTATGTCAGGGGCTATGTCGTTTGGCATAGGTTCATTAATGGGTGCAGGAGATATTGCTGGTGGTTTGCAATCTACTGCAGATTTTGTTCCAACAGCCACTGCTGAAGCTTCTATTCCTGCAGCTACTAAAGGATTAGCTGGTCAGGCAGGGGAAGTTTATGGAGGTTTTGATGCTTTATCAGGAGTAGGTGAATATGGAGGTTTTGGTTATGACGCTTTACCTACAGGAATTAGTCCTGATCAAATTTTACAAGCACCAGCAGGATCAATGATAGGAACTGCAGATGTAGCACCTAAAACATTATTGGGTTTTGAAGTATCTTCACCAGTAGTTAAGGGACAAATATACAATCCTAGCCAACTATTAGAAATGGGTGTTACTCCATCAACAGCAACTACAATGGATTTAGCTAAACAAAAACTTAGTGATCCACTAACTTATGCACCACTTGCTGCAGGAGCAGTTACAGGAGCTTTTAATGACCCTTACGAATATGAAGATCCAGAGGATCGCCCACCAGCAGACTTAGGATTTGGAGATTATACTTTAGTGGGTGGTGAGGTAAAAAGACCCGTAGCTAGTCAAGCAGAATTAAGGAGAAGAGCATTGGAAGGTGGTAGTTCAAATTACTTTAATCCATATACTTATGTACGTAATGTAGCAGAGGGTGGTATAGTAGGATTACAGCAGGGTGGTATGGCTACTCCACAGGCACCATCATCTATGTCAGCTATGCTTGCACAGCCTATGCAACAGCAACAGCCCGTACCAATTAATATAGCTGTACAACCTATGCAACAGCAACAGCCTATGCAACAGTCTATGCCTATGCCTATGCCGGGAATGGGACAACTACAGCCACAAGGTATTCAGCCTCTTCCTGACCAATCTATAGCGTTTAAGAAAAACATGGATATGGAAGAACAACTACAGCAACAAAAAACAGCTAGTTCTCTAAAAGGACAAAGTGCTTTATTAGGACTAATAGGTGGAGCAGGTAATTATTTACAATCTCAAGGAATAGGTTATCCTACAACAACGCCTAGTGGAGCTATACCCCAAACACCAGCCGTGAATCAGGGTGCACAAGTTAATATGGGTGCTTCAGGAGGGTTTGCTCAGGGTGGTCTTTTAGGTTATAATGCGGGTGGTTTTATAGGTTATAATGAGGGAGGAATGCCTTCACAGGAACAAGGATACTTTGAGGGACAAGTAGTTGGTAATGGTGATGGTCAGTCAGATGAAGTACCCTTTAAGGTAGATAGTGAAGAAATTGATATGGCTATGCTCTCTCCTGATGAATATGTACTTGCAGCAGATGTTGTCTCTTATATTGGAGATGGTTCTTCTAATGCAGGTGCAGCTAAACTAGATCAGTTTATGGTAGATGTAAGAAAACAAGCGCATGGTTCTGGTAAACAGATCGAAGGCTTTGAGGAAAGAGGACTAGCAAACTTAGTGGCATAATGGAATTAATAAAAATTAATAGTAATGCAATAGAGGTAACTTGGCCTTATGTTAAAGACTTAGTTCAAAAACCTCTAGATAAATCGCTTGGTGAAAGAAATTTAGAAGATGTTTATAATAGTTTAATACATGGTCAAATAGTATTATGGGTAGCTACAAATAAAGAAGATGGTATACTAGGAATAATGATAACACAGATAGTACATCATCCTCAGTATAAACTTTTATTAATATCTTTAGTAGGAGCTAAACCACATACAATAAATAAATGGTTTTTCAAGTCTTGGGAAAAAGATTCTCCTATTTTACAATATGCTAGAGAAAATAATTGTAAACGAATAGAAGGCTATGCCAGAGATGGTTGGTTTAAACTGATACAAAAAATAGGGTTTAAAAAATACAACACTGTTGTTACAAAGGAAGTAGAATATAATGATTGAGTCTAAGATTGAAACTAAACATATTATTGCTGAACTTTCAGTAACAGAGAAAATCTGTCTGTATAATGCTCTGTATGAAGACCTAGCAGGTAAGGGTATCGAGGGAGACACTGAACTTGCTCATGTCAATAAGGCAGAGATGGTTGTTCTTCGTGATATGGGTGGGTCAGGCACAGTCAATCCTAATACTGGTCTTATTCAATTCGGTGGTGGTAGTCCACCTCCTCCCCCTCCTACTAATACATCAGTGTCACAGACATCTGAATTTCCTGCTGAACTTAAACCTTTTATTCAAGATGTCTTAGGTAAATCTCAAGCTATTCAAGAGAAGCGTGAGAGTGAAGGATATATTCCTTTTGAAGGCCCACAGATTGCTGAGTTTTCTCCTGAACAAGAACAAGCCTTTACAGGTATTCAGGGACTAGTTGGTCAAGGACAGGAGTATTTTGATCCTTCTGCTGACTTAGCTAAGTCTTCTGCAGTTGCTCCTACATCCGAATCAGTAAGAGCAGCTATGTCTCCTTTTACGCAGAATGTAGTTAATATACAACAGCGTGAGGCACTTCGTCAGGCAGACGTAGCTCAACAACAGCTAGCTGCACAAGCAGCAGGTGCTCTTGGCTTAGGTGGCTCACGCATGGCTATCCTAGAGGCTGAACAGAACCGTAATACTCAACAACTACTTTCTGATATACAGTTACGTGGACAAGCTGCAGCATTTGAAGATGCTCAGACACGATTAGCTCAACAGAGTGGTAGAGAGTTAGCTGCTTCTGGACAACTTATGAATCTTGGTGGACTAGCTCCACAACAAGCTCTAAAAGAACTAACTGCTGTTGAAGCTATTGGTGCACAGAAACAAGCACAGACACAGAAAGCACTGAACATTGCTAAAAGTCAGTTTCAAGAAGAACAAACATTTCCTGAACAGACACTACAACAGTATCAGTCTGTTATCCGTGGTTTTCCTCTTGCGCCTAGTACGTATACTAATTCTCAAACAGTTAACCCCGCACCTAGCTATCTACAACAAGCAGCAGGTCTAGGTGGTTTAGCCGCTACAACTGTAGGAGCATTTGGAGGCTTTAAAGCAAAAGGTGGTCTTGTTGGTCGTATGAAAGGTGGTCAAGTAGACCAAACTAAAGGATTAGGTTCTATTGTTGTAAAACGTAGTAATGGAAAGAGAGTAGCAGGACAGCCTATGTTTACTTCTCCTCCTACTTTTATGGGTGCTTTAAGTGCTGGTATTCCTACATATCCTGATCTTGATTATAGTGAAATAGACAAAGAAAGAGAAGCATACTTTTCTGGTATAGGTGATTTAAGAAAACGACTAGCAGAACAAACACCTGAAGAAAAGGCTTATCTTGATAGTCTTCGTTCTAAAGATTTTTCTAAACGTAGAGAAGAAATTGAAAAAGAAAAAGAAGATGTTAAAGAATCTGCTACAAGAGACAAGTATCTAGCAGGTATGGATTTCTTCTCTAGTCTATTAGCACAGGGAGGAGAAAAATCTTTTCTACAAAATATTGGCATATCTGCTGGCGAATCTAATGTTACTAAAAAACTAATGGATGTAGCTAAAGAAGAAAAGAAAGAAGCTAGACTAGCTAGGAAAGAACTTTTAAATATAGACGATCAAGAACTAGCTAATATGGCTGCTGTTTCTGGAGTAACCAAACAACAAAAACAAGCAGAGATTAATGCTGAAGTTGGTAATCTTGGAGATAGGATTAAGAAAGCAGACCTTATGCAGTCTCGTAAGAAAGAAATAGCTGCTACCGAAAAAGAAACAAGGGCTGAATCTAGAGATGTTGCTAAGCTTCTTATCGATGACCAAACTGCTAAGGCTGCTTTGGCAAAAGCAAATAGTAAAACTAAAACTTCTGATTGGAGTACTATTCTTCAACGAACACGAGAAGCTTATAGTGTAACAGTTGATGACAAAGGAAATCCATTAATGAATGGTAAGCCAATTACTTCAGAAGGACAGGCTGTACTAAGCAACGCTGTTAGTAGGGCATGGAATGCTTATTTAGCTTCTGGTGAAGGAGTAGCAGGACTTACTGCTGCTACTAATACCTTCCCCGGTCTTAAAACAACGGAAGCACCTCCTCCTCCTGTCGGATTTAAAAGGTAAAGTATGTCTGATACAGCATATAATCCACAGACTAATGAAGCTGTTCGTTTAGAAGGAAACGAATGGATACCTACAGATATGGCTACTAATCCTGAAACGGGAGAAGTAGCTATATTTGATGGTACAAAATGGGTTATTAGAAAAAAAGAAACTACAGAACCAGAAGCTAAACCTGCTGTAGCTACTACACCTACTGCTACACCTACTGTACCAGAAACACCTACTGTTCCTCAATCTACAGATGTTGAACAAGGACAGCCTAACTGGTTTCAAAGAAATATAGCTGGTCCTATTGCTTCAGGACAAAAAACTATATCAGAAGGACAAGCAGGTGCTGCACGTATAGTTGGAAGCATTGGCTCAGAAGCTTTACAGTTACCTGCAACATTAGCTACTGCAGCAGCGGCTGTTGTTGGAGCAGATGAAACTATTGAGGCTGTTCAAGGGTCTGATATTGGTCAAACGTATACTAACTTTTTTAAAGAAGTAGATAATACTTTAGCTTTAAGTAAGGATGAAAAAACCGCTGCTGAGTTAGCAAGTATTTTTGTTGGTTTAGGTCTGGGTCTTAAACTAGTAGGTGGAGGTGCTAAGTATCTTATTAAGAGATATGGTAAGAAAAAAGCAGATGACATTGCTAAAGAACTAGCAAGTCAAGGTATTAAGGCTACGCCAAAAGCTACTTTAGCACCGGGACGAGCTCAGAAAGCTGCTATAAAAGCAGCAGAAGTTTTAGGGGGTGGTACAGGAATAGCTGCTACGGCTGTTCAAGTAGCTCCAGAAGAGCAGTTTGTTAGTTCACTAATTGCTACTTCTCCTGAAGTACAAGAAGAATATAAAAAAGCTGTTGCAGAAGGAAACTACGAAAAGTTACCTACAGCAGAAAGATATATTCTTAGTGTAGCTGATACAATAGCTAATAACTTATCTCCAGAAATTATTGAAGCTGCTAAAAGATTTCAAATTAATGAAAATGATACCGTATCAGAAAAGGTTTTAAAAAGATGGGGAGAAGAATTAGGGCTATCTATTCCTATATATGCTCTTCTTAGTGGTATAGGTTTAGTAGTAAAAGGAGGAGCTAAGGGAGTCTCTGCTGCTTTCCATAAATACACAGAAAAAAGTATACAGGCTGTTAAAGAAGGTAAAGTTACACCTCCAGAAGGAATTAAAGAAACAGTACTAGGTGAAACACCTACAGGTGGAACTACAAAAACAGTAACTGATATATCGCCTACAGGTGCTACTAAAGAAACAGTAGGTACTAAACCTCCTGCAGCAGAGATTAAAGAAACAGAGATTATTGAAACACCTACGGGTGAAATCAGACAGCGTAGTGTTGTTGTCGAAAGACTAGCTAAGATTAATACTGGTCTAGGTAGACTTTTTGCTAGTAAGGCTGCTCTTCCTGACGAACTTTTTGAAGCATCTCTTCTAAGAGAGACTGCTGCTAAAGGTTATGGCATTACTATTAAGAAACAGTTAAAAGATTTACAACGGTTACAAAAAAGTGAAGGAGCATCTGACGAGTCTTTAGCTAAGTATGTTAATGAACGTGATCCTTCTGATCTTTCACCAGCTATGGTGCAGAAGGTTGACGAGATTACTACAGGTATTAAAAACAATGAAACAGAACTAAATAAACTTCTTGGTCTTCGTGGTAAAAATAAAATAGGTATTTCTGTAGGTAAAGATGGTGTTTATTTTACTCGTACTTTTGAAGCTAATAATAATACAGCTTATCTAAGAAAAATTAAAGATGTTTTAAAAGACAAAAGTAGTGATGCTGAGTTTGTTGCTAAGATTGCTAATGCACGGCAGTATTTTCTTAGTAAGGGTGTAAAACAAGATGATGTTGATGGTGTTATTGAAGAAGTTGTTACTAAACTAGCTAAAGAAGATAAATCAGTTATAAACGATATCTTTGGTGGATCATCTATGCAAGCACGACTTGGTGAAGGAGCAGCTAAAGTTCTTCGTTCTAGAAAGAACTTAGACAGACCTATCCTTGATCTATTGGGAGAGATATCAGAACCATATAAGAAGTTGTCTACTACGTTACTTAATCAGAATAAATTACTATCTGAAATTAAGTTTTTAAAAGAAGTAGAAGGATATGCCAAAGCTAATGCTGGTAAAGAAGTTACATTACCGGGATTATTTCCTATGTTACCCTCCGTAAAAACTACTTTTAAACAGGGTGCACCATTTATTGATGGAGTTGCAAACTTGGGTAAAGTAGCTGATGAAGCAATAGGTAAGTTTGGTGGTAGTCCTGTAAAAGTATTACAAGATATTTATACTAGTCCACAGATGGGTAAGTATATTAATAATGGTCTTGAGATATTTAATTCAAAAGGAAAGGGTGGTTCAGATTTTTTTGCTAAAGCTGCCGCTCTAGCTCAAGCAAAAGAAACTATTCTTGATGCTCCTGCTTATATGCTTAACTTAGCTGGTGGTGTTCAAGGACTAATTGCTAATGGACATATGTTAAATCCAAGAGCTTATAGAGCCGCTGTAACAGAATTAAATACACTAGGTAATCAACTTACTTTAAAAAACCCGAAGGCTATAAAGAAAGTTGCTCGTCTTCGAGAGCTAGATGTTCTTGATCAAGACTTAGTAGGTGAAATGATTAATAAAAATGTTAATCGTTTTGGTAGAGATGCTAAAAGTGCTTTTGGAAGAGCTTACGTAAAGGGTATGCAGAAGATGGGTAATTTATACGGACAGCCAGACGTATACACAAAACTTATAGCATTTGAAAGTGAATTAGCTTCCTTAAAAAAAGTATTTCCTAAAGCAACGGAAGATGAACTTTTTGTTAAAGCTGCTAAACTTGTTCGTGATACTATGACTACTTATGGTATAGCTTCTCCTGCCGCTCGTGCGCTAAGTCGAGTACCTTATTTAGGTAACTATGTCCTATTTCCTTCTGAAGTTATTCGTACTACTAAAAACATAGTTAAGTATGCTGCTACAGACATAAAGCAGGGAATTGCTTCTGGTAATGGTAGACAGCTAACAGGACTTGGTGTAACTGCTGGTGGTGTAGATGCAGTAGTATCTACTAATAACGAAGTTATGGGAGTATCTGAGACTAATAGAAAAGCAATGAATGTCTTAGCTCCTGCTTGGGCCAAAGGTTCGGTTAATTATTATCTTGAGCCATTTGTTTTAGATGAAACGGGAGAGGGTCTAACTGCAAAACAAAAAGAAACATTCGTACCTTATATTAGAACAAGATACATAGGTTCTTCTTCTGCTGATGCTTTTGATTATATTAAATCGCCAGTACGTCTAATATTAGGAAAACTTTTAGGTAGTGGTACTATTTCTGATTCTGAGATAGACGATGCTTATGCTAATGCAGCTTCAACTATTATGTCTCCATATGCATCTCCTAAGTTTGCTGCTGAAGCTCTTCTTAATGTTATTACAGGTATTAACCAAAAAACAAAAAGGCCTATATATGACGAAGCTGTAGGAGCGACTATTAAGGACAAGATGTTAGATGCTACTAAAACATTTCTTAAAGGTTATGAAGGTGGTACAGTAAAAATTATTCAAGATTATATTAAGTCTAAGTCTTCTGAAGAACTTTTAGGGATAGGGAATGCTCAAAGAGACTCTGGTTTTCCAATTAATCCAAAAGACCTACAGTTTTTATTGAGGTCAGGTATACGTCCTGTTACTGCTAATGTTACTCAGGCTATGGGTTATAATATGTCTAAAGATTTAAAAGCATTAGCCATGACTAAGGATAACTTTATTAAAGAGGTTACTAGTTTACCGTTTGAGGTTGTGACTGACGAAGCTTTAGACGAAGTTGTCAAGAAGTATGCTGACTTGCAAGAGCGTAAGTATAAGGGTATGCAAGACTTTGCTAAAAAAGTTAATGAGTTTAAAGGATTAGAATATATCCGTAGATACAAAGATAATAAAGGTAAAATACAAGAAGAAGATAAAGTACTTGGTATAGAGGGTGTCTTAGGAGCAGCTACTAATAATTTTTGGTATAAAGGAAATGATGCTTTGATTCTTCCACTAGCTTCTGATACAGCGTCTACGGTAGAAAATGGTGTTTTTATGCCTGACAATGTATTCCAAGACAGAAGAATGCTGGATGCTCTGCTTAAAAGAGGATTTACACAACAACAACTAGGTAACTTTTACAGTAAAATATCAGATGTATTTTCTTCATATGTTCAGAAACCTCTTGTAGTAGTAGAACAAAAAGAAGGACAATAAGAATAAAATGCCAGAGACTACAATGTTATGGAACTTACTTCTCAGCGTAGTTGCTGGTGCTACAGTATGGTGGATACGTGGAGTAAATACACGTATAGAAGAAACTCGTGTGCTTGTCAGCCGTACTCGTGAAGACATTGCTAGG
>Ga0209362_1003501_pt1 | contig 10812 bp, 7 predicted proteins | sample SaaInlV_165m_DNA_FD_184680 | JGI IMG/M metagenome (GOLD analysis project Ga0209362, IMG submission 184680) | Marine microbial communities from expanding oxygen minimum zones in the Saanich Inlet - Saanich Inlet SI037_S3LV_110m_DNA (SPAdes)... | ecosystem: Environmental > Aquatic > Marine >...
TGACGTCCGTTGGCAGGACGTCAGTCACGAGCCTTTCACCGAAATCGACTTCCTCCTGAAGGAGGCAAAGAGACTCCTCTCCAACGACTCCGCCAAGTCCGAGGTCGGGGCCAAGTGAATGGAACAGGTTTGATGACCTTGAGAGTTTGGTGGAGGTGGCGGGAGTCGAACTCGCGGGTGCAGGGGAGGGAGCCACAGCAAACATAGGGGATTCGGCTTTTTCAGCGGAAGCGTTGATCAAGATATCGACCAACCTTTCTGACTCTGATCGTCGCTTTCGTCGCAGATCGTCGAAAGGTGGTGTGATCTCAGCGACAAGTTGAAGAGAGCGTTTTTGAAAATGCATCTAGCCGTTGATCATCCCTCTTCTGCCCGTATTTTCCGTAAATTCGATAGAGAAAAAGTACCAATGGAGTCCAATGATCGACGTAAATGCACGGTTTGTCTTGTTTGCCATCCATCCGGTTATTCTATTCTGATCGATAATGGTTTTGATCATTTCAGAAATTTTCTGTCCAGATTGTCTGGCGGCGGGAGTTAAGAGTTGTGAAGCATCCTGCTGAAAAACAAAGCGCTTCGGACGACGACGAGCGTTACGAAGCTTTTGTGCGGCTCCTAGTAGAACACGAACCGAGGGTTCGTTCCTTCCTGCGCGGGTTGTTGCCGACGTTTTATGATGTCGAAGAGGTTGCTCAGGAGGCAAGTTTGATTGCGTGGCGAAAATTCGATAGCTTTGAAGAGGGCACGGCCTTTGGCGGTTGGTTGCTGACCATCGCCCGCTTTGAGGCCTTGAAGTATCGACGTCGCGTGGCCCGAAGCCCGCTGGTTTTCCGCGACGAGGTTTGGGAACTGCTGGCGGAGGAAGCCAGTGGAGAGGAAAACCAGCAGATTCGTCGGCGGCACCTGGAGGTTTGCCTTGGGAAATTGGAACTTACGAAACGGAACCTGCTGTTGAAAGTCCATACTTCCGGGGTTGTAATACGCGAAGTGGCGCAGCAATCGGGGAAAAGCGAGGAGGCGTTCTACAAGGTGATACAGCGTTTGCGTGTCATCCTGCGGGACTGTGTCTTAAAGTCGGTCGCGGCTGAGAAAGCATGAAGGCCGATTTTGAACAACGAATCGCCGCTTGGCTCGATGGTCGTATCAGCGAAGCAGAGTCGGAAACGCTCCAGCAGGAACTACGCGACTCTGAGGAGGCGAGAACAGCGTTCAGGCTGTACGCCGAGCTCGACACGGTGATTCGTGAAGTAGCCGATACTCAGGGTGTCGGGACGATATCGAAAACCGGTGGGTCCAGTATGTCGACCCCCGGACCGGCGATGACGCCATTCGCCAAAGCGGCCATGGCGCTCGCTGCGGTAATCATCGTTGCGGTAACGGGAACTCTTTACTACCAGCATGTAAACGCTAACCGCAACATCGCCCGGATTACCGGGCTGAACGGAGCCCTGACCTGGATCGGTAACGGTGGCCGGATTGTTCAAGGTTCCGGCTCGGAGCAAGAGCCTACGCGTTGGTCGAATGTATTGAGCGAGGATGCCGAGTTACCCGGCGGAACCATTGAAGGAACAGCTCCGGACTCCTGGTTCGAGTTGGAGTTCGATGACGGCTCGTCGGCCATGATATTCGGTGAGTCGATCCTTACCTTTTCCGACCAGGGGCAGAAGGAATTGCGCCTTAAGCAGGGCCGATTCTCCGCCACCGTGGTGCCTCAGCCTGCGGGTGAACCGATGCTGATCCGCACCCCGGTGGCCGACCTCAAGGTTATCGGAACCCAGTTTGACGTTGAGGCAGGACCCGAATCGACGATGCTTTACGTCAGAGAGGGGAAGGTCCGAATTCGTCGGGTGAGGGACGGTAAGACGGTTGACGTGCAGGCAGACCATCGCGTCGTGGTGACCTCGGACAGCGACATGCTGCTGGGGTTCGTCGGTCCGGAGCGGACCTGGTCCCAGACGCCGTTTTGGGAGAATCTCTCGACCTTTGGAAATCAGGACTCGATCGCCACGCAGGAAACCCGCGATTTTGACGGCACCCGCAACCTATTGCTGTCGGAAGAGTCCTCCAGTTTGCCGGCTCAGGATACGGGGCACACTATCCGCAGCGGCGACTTACTGGAGGTCCACTACGTTTGGCGGAGCGACCAATGGTGGAACGCTCAGGACCAGATTGCCATCAAATTGTTCACCACGGATAACGATCTGATCAGCGGCGCACCAACCTTTTTCGCAACCCTTCTTTCCCGAACTCCGACTGGCGACGACACATACCAAACCGGTTCGGGCCGTGCGACCGCCACGAAGATGGAATCCGGAAAGAAACTCTTCGTTGCCATCGATACGCAAGATGGAGATGGAGAACTCGATGGGGTCGCCCACGTAGACAACTTCCAGTTGCAGGTGACGCGCTTTCGCAAGCCGGGATTACGAAGCCTGGACGACTTTCAATTGGAGGGGACACCCTTTCCCGATCCGCTCCCCGCACCTACGCCCACGATCATTATCGGTGGAAATGTCCGTAACGGGGACTTCAATCGTAACTAATGTGAAAATTATTTGTCCAGATTCTTCACCGATGGGAGTAATAGTCCAATGAGCGATTATCGAACACAAAGGAAGCAGCCATGACGCACCCGAAACTTTCAGGTCTGAAACCGCTTTTGTCTTTCCTTCTGACGACCGCCATGCTGACGGTTGCGCTGCTGGCCTTTAAACCGGCAGCGTTCGGGCAACAGGGAAAAGGCGCGTCCTCGGATGACTGGTTTATCAAATCGGCTAAGGATAGGAAAGAACAGCTGCAGCAGGGTATGAAGGGCGGCGAGAAACGAGATATCATCCCTTCGGTACCGGGTTCGCCGATTCCACAAACGGACCGACTGAAGCCGCCGTCGCCTGATTTCCTTTTGGCGAAAGTGAAGTGGGGCAAAGCGGCAATTATCGGAGACGAGTTGACTCAGGATTGGAATCTCTCGCCCAATGATATGCTGGAGTTTCACAAGAAGGCGCGCAGCAAGGGTTTTAAGTATATGCCGACTCAGACGGCCATCCAGGATTTTAGCTTTAATCCGGCCCTGATGCCCTCCATTCTCTTGGGCGGCGTTCGTGAGCTGAATTTTTCGCCGGAGGGCATCAATCGACTACGCAAATATGTTCTGGATGGCGGGATGATTGTATGCGACTCGGTCTACGGTTCGCCGTGGTTCTATGAGTCGGCGAAGAAGCTGTTTGATGACATGTTCCCTGAGTCGCGTTTCAGAAAGCTACCGCCGGATCATCCGCTCTTTCACATGGTGGTTGATATTGATACGGCAAGCTATAGCTGCGGTGGCGAGAAAGAGGGTGGCAAGCCATTCATGGAAGGCCTTTACATCGGCAGTCGTATTGGCGTGTTGGTGTCGAAGTACGGTCTGGGTTGTGGTCTGGCCGGCGAGATGGATGTTTTTAAAAAGTTGGAAGCGAACGGACTTAAGCCCATGGCGTATAGCGAGGAGACCGCCCGGTTGATCGGCGAAAATCTGGCTCCGTACATTATTGGCTACGGTCGCGTGGGTGAAGCGGAAGGGAAGGCCGAGTTGTTCGGAAAGCTTGATGAAAATGCGCCCACGTCCGAATTTATCTTTGCCCAGGTCAAACACGAGGGTGCTTGGAATGCGCATCCGGGTGCGGCCCGACAGTTGTTGATGCAGTTGGAAAAAGATTCCGCAATTCCCGTGAGTCTCAAGCGCGTGTCAATCGATCTAAACCGCGACGACACGTCGGCCTATCCGTTTCTGTTCTTTACCGGGCTGGACGATTTCGTCTTGACGCGCAAGCAGATCGACGCCTTGCGAAAACACGTCAACAGCGGCGGCACGCTCGTGGTCAACAATGCGCTCGGCTTGGCTACCTTTCATCAGGCAGTGGTTCGCGAGATGCGTCGTGCATTCCCGCAGAGCGATTTGGCGCTGCTGCCGCACTCGCATGATATATTCCGCAACCTGAACTCGATTCAACGAGTCAAATATACTCCCACGCTGATGAAGGACAAAGGCGAGCAGCTGCAGGGGCGTCCCGTTTTGTTTGGCGCGACAGTGGGCGGGAGACTGTGCCTGCTGTACAGCCCCTACGATCTTGAGGGTGGCTGGAACGAGGTTCGCTATCCCTTGAGTCGAGGGTATCAGTCGGCTTCGGCGAAACAACTGGGCTGTAATATTATCATGTATGCGATGGAGCACTAAGAAATTTGTCTTTGATGAAAGAATCGCAAGATAAAGGTAGGGTAGGTTCGTTTCCACTGGACCTTTCGCCGGCAGCGGATCCGGGGGAAGACGTCCCTGGTTTCGAAGAGGGCTTATCCGGGGAGACGATGGAGTTAGTGGCGGAACTCGCCGCCACACGCAAATGTCTGCTCAAAGAGATCGGCCAGGTGATTGTGGGGCAGCAGGACGCGCTTGACCTGATCCTGGTTTCCCTGTTCGCGGGAGGGCATTGTCTGATGACGGGTGTCCCGGGGCTTGCCAAGACCTTGATGGTCAGCAGTCTCTCTAAAACGCTGTCGCTCGATTTTAAGCGCATTCAGTTTACACCTGACCTGATGCCAACGGATATCACGGGGACCATGGTGTTGGCGGAGGGGGAGGACCAGAGGCAACGTTCTTTCGTTTTCCAAAATGGTCCGATCTTTACCAACATGCTGCTGGCGGATGAAATTAACCGAACCCCGCCGAAGACCCAGGCGGCCTTGCTTGAAGGCATGCAGGAGAAGTCCGTGACGGTTGGCGGCGTGACGCACCCTTTGCCGGCGCCGTTTCTGGTGTTGGCCACACAAAACCCAATTGAGCAGGAAGGGACCTACATGTTGCCGGAAGCGCAGCTGGATCGCTTTCTGTTTATGATTCAAGTCGATTACCCAAGTTTGGACGAGGAAGAGGCCATCCTGATCAAGACAACCCTGGATGAATTGCCTTCCTTGAATGCTATGATTGACCGCGACCAGATCATGCAGTTTCAGCGCCTGGTGCGGCAGGTTCCCGTGAGCCGCTATGTGGCCAACTATGCCGCTCGTCTCGCACGCGCCACACGTCCTAAGGATCCGCTTGCGCCTGACTTTATTCCAAAATGGGTGCAGTGGGGCTGCGGCCCGCGAGCTGGGCAGGCCCTGCTATTGGCGGCGAAAGCATACGTTCTGCTGACGGGTAGGTTCAATGTTTCCGTGAACGATATTCGATTATTCGTTCACCCCGTTTTCCGGCATCGCTTTGGTTTGACCTTTACCGCGACCAGTGAGGGTTATGATACCGATACGGTTATTGACTGGCTGCTCAAGTCTGTCCCGGTGATTTACGATGAGGATAAAAAGCCGACGCTTATGGAGAAAGTTCGCAGCTCGCTGCGGCGAAAAAAGAAAGTGGACGTGAGCTAATATGGCCAAGAAACCCGATACCTATAAATACCTGCCCTCGGCCATAGCTGATCATCTGGGAGATTTGCAGATCTCGGTCAGCAAACGGATGGACTCCGGTTTGCAAGGCCAACACCGATCTTCGACCTTCGGGTCCTCGGTGGAGTTTGCCGAATATCGAGAATATATGCAGGGCGATCCGATCGAACGCATTGACTGGAATGTCTACGCCCGCACCGATAGGTATGTGATTCGTCGCTTTCATGACGAAGTCAATATCCGCTCGAATATTCTGTTGGATACTTCTGAGAGCATGTCTTTTCAGAGCGCAGGGCCGATGTCGAAAATGGACTACAGTTGTCATCTGGCCGGGGCTCTGATGTATGTCATGATCAACCAAGGTGATTCGACTAGCCTGACTACCTTCGACGATGACCTGGGCAAGATGTACGAACCTGCCGCGACCCTGGGGGGGCTGCGACCCATGCTCAAGGGCTTGGAGGAGATTGTACCGCAGGGCGAAAGCAATATTGAGCAAGCGCTGGCGAAGGCGACCGAGTTTTTCCGAGGACGGTCAATGGTGGTCGTTATTTCTGACCTTTTGCAGGATCCGCGACAAACGCTTAAAGGCATCGGAAGCCTCTGCTACGCGGGCCATGACGTGACGGTTTTTCATGTCCTGGATACTGACGAAATCCGTTTACCCCAAGACGGATTGATTGAGGTGGAGTTTCTCGAAACCAGCAGGAAAATGAACGTGGATATCGACGATTTTCGAGATCTCTACCTGCAGAGAATTCGCCAGTATTTGGATGACGTTCGCATTGGATGCGCGAATGAGGGGGCCAACTATATTCTGGTCGATACGTCCACGGACTTGCATGACGCGTTACTTAGAAGGGCTACAAGCTGATGACGATTGGTGCGGGATTATTTTTAGGATTACTGCCGCTGGTCGCGGCTCCCATTCTGTTTCATTTGTTGAAGCGTCGTCAGCGCAAGACGATCATGTTCTCAACGGAACTATTTTTTGATAGTATGAAACCGCGATTGTCGTTTCATCGAAAGTTTCGCGAACCATTACTCTTGGCGACCCGAACGCTGTTGTTGCTTTTTCTCCTGCTCGCTCTTGCTCGCCTGGCGTTTCCAGGCATGGGCACTTTTGGGGGGTTGAGTGGCGATCAGGCGGTCGTGGTTGTGATCGACAACTCCAGTTCCATGGTGGGGCAAGTCGCGGGTAGTGATCGCACTAAATTGAGTGTGGCCCTTGAGGGGGCACGCGTACTCTTGAAGAATATGGATGAACGCGGACAAGCAGCGGTGGTTCTGCTTGTGCCTGATCCGGCAGCGGATCGCTTTGGAGGAATGACCACCGATAAAGAGAACTTGTTGAATTTCCTCGAGTCGATTCGTGTGACCGAAGCGACGGGGGATCCTGCGAAATCGCTTCTGCGCGCCGCTAAGATGCTAGAGGAAGTGGGATCCGGCGGCGCGATGCATATCTTCACAGACCTCCAGGAGGCGGAATGGAAAGTGCCTGTCCTGGGACCGGAAGATCTGGATGCAGGTCCCAATGTTTTCCTGCATCGCGTGCCCAGCGCCGAGTCTGATACGCCGAATATCTGTCCGCTGGGGGCCGAATTGTCAGCGCGTCGGATCCTTCCGAATCAGCCGTATTCTCTACAGCTTCTGCTGCGCAATGACGGCGACCGGGATCTAGATGTTCGCGTCAATCGCACGGATTCTGAGCATCCCCTTATGCAGACCATTCCTGTCATCGTGGGGGCCGGGGGCCAGAAATTGGTTAAGTTGCCGATCCAACCGAAAGCCGCAGGCCGTCATTGGGTCCGTGTAGAAATCGAAGGCGATGGATTTGATGGCGATAATCGGGTTTTTGTCCCGTATGTCTGTGAGAATAAAGGCGATATCTTCTATCTTGGAGACAAAGAGTCTCAAACCTTCGGCCTGTTGCCGCTCGCATTGTCGCCTGGTGGCGATGGCCGTTTCACTTCTCTGGTGCCAGTCTTCCTGGATCCAAACGAGCTGGAGAGCCGTTTGGAAAAGAAGACACCGATGCTCGTGGTCATGACCTGGTCGACGGCGTCGTCGCTGGATGCTCCAACGAGTGCCTCGCTGGATCAATACACGCAGCAGGGCGGTAACCTTATGGTGTTGCCGGCCGTCGATGGCGGCAAGTCAGCCGGCAAGCCACCGGCGTGGATTGGGGCTGATCGGGGCTCTTTGCAAACCGCGCCGGTGAGCGTGCCCTTGCGCATTGCCGGCGCGCAGTCTGAATTCTGGTTTGACCTTCGTGGACTGGACGGCCGGGTTCGGCTCGGAAATGCGTTTACGAGGAAATACCATCCACTTTCGTTCGGGCAAGACGCCGGTTACGCGCCCCTGTTGGCGACTGGTGAGGATCATCGGCTTTTGGGCCTGCGCAAACATGGCAAAGGTCAGATCGTCGTGAGCGGCCTGGCATTTGGCCGCACGGGTGACTGGAGCACGCTTCCGCGTCAGAAAACCTTTCTGGTGATGGCGCAACCCATCGCTTTGGGCGCCGCATCCGGACTGGTCAATGCAAACGTATCGATTGTCGCCGGCCAGCCGACGCACTTGATGCCGGGCGAAGGAAATGAAATGTCGATCACGACACTCTTGGGCGACCAGGTGGATTGGTCCGGCTTGAAGGACAAGTCGCCCCTGATGGTGCGTAGCGGTGCATACATCGTCAACATGGGCCAACGCGAGAGCTACCTGACCGTTCTGCCGTCAGAGCGCGAAGGGAGCAGCCCCTTTATCGAGGGCGACGAAATTAGCAAGTGGGTGGCCAGCTGGCGACCCACTTGCGTGGCGAGTACGCTTTCCGGCGAGGATGACTTCCGCGACGACTTGGATAAATCACTGGCTGGGATCGGTTTGTTTTTGCCGTTCCTGCTGTTGGCACTGGTTTGCATGATGGTCGAGGGACTCTTGGGCTCCCCGGCCAAAAAATGGAAAAGCAGTGTCACGGTCGATTCTGACGACACGCTCCGGAGCAAAACGCCCGCAGGGCTGGATAAGGAGACATCATAATGTTAGCTATGCTTGTATGGAAACCGCATCTCGGTACGCTGGCAAATAGTCTCGTCGTCCTTGGAGTCATGTTCTGGTTGTACGTCATGTGGCGTCGCTATCGGAAGCGCTACACGGTCAAGAAGACCCTGCTGCTCCTGGCCCCGAAGCTGGTCGTTACTTTGCTCGTAGTGCTGGCCTTGATGGATCCGGCATGGCGCGACGTGAAGCCCTCGGATGACACCCATAGGGTGGCCATCATTACCGATATCTCAACTTCAATGGATGTGGCGGACGATGGGACCGATACCCGGGTTACACGTGCCGGAAAGATCGCCGATGATATGGCCGGCGAACTGCGCGGCATGGCTGGTGTAGAGAATTATCGCTTTGATGTCGACATCCTGGGCTCAGAAGATGAGCCGACCAAGGGTATCCGCCATACGGATCTGGGGCGGACGGTGGTGGCGCTGAAGGATCACCCGGATGTGTCTGACTGTAAGGCGGTTATCCTGTTGACGGATGGTGGAGACGAAATGATTCGCAGCCAGCGTCTGCCTCCGGTCCCGGTCTATATCCTGGGTATCGGCACGGACCCGTCGACGTGGGATGATCTGGAAATCAGTAATGCCGAGATTCCCAAAGAGGTCGAGTTGGACACGCCGTTCAAGGTTTCCGCGGATATTGTCGTGCATAGCGCCTCGAGTGGCTTTGCGGCGAAGACCGAGTCCGTTGACGTACAGGTCGAGAAGAAGGTCGCCGGGGTCTACCAGTTGCTGAAGACGGTGAACGTTGTCCCGCGGTCGGCCAATGGTCGGGTGGAGTTTGATCTTCCGGCCGAGGAGACGCCGGGGGTGTATCAATACCGTCTATCGGTAAAGGGCATCAAAGGTGAAATGACCGAACTGAACAACGTCCGTGAATTTGCGGTCGATGTCCGCGAGAAGAGCATCAACGTACTGTTGTATGGCAATATGTTGGATTGGAATTTTGCCCTACTAAAGCGGAAGTTTGGCGATGATCCGACGATTAAGCTCACGACGGTCTACCGCAAGAGCGCCGAGACGGTGATTATTGATGGGAAACGGCAGGAAGGCGACGCGGTGTTTGCGCGAGGGTTCCCCAAGGATGAGGAAATCCTCGGTCTTTATACGATCATTGTTCTGGGGTCCTTCCCTTCAGCACTCATTTCGCCCGATTCCTTCACGGCCTTGAAGAATTACGTGGAAGGCGGGGGTAACCTCGTGATGCTTGGCGGACCGAACTCCTTTGATAAGGGAGGCTACTATAACACGGCCATTGCACCGCTTCTGCCCTGGAAGAAAAGCACCAAGGGGCAAGGCATCAGTGCGGGAATCTTCCCGGTTATGGTGCCGCCCGAAGGGGAGTCGCATGGTTTGTTGGGCGCGACGGCGACGATCTTGAAGGGTGTTGGAAGTCCGGTGTTCCATTCGGTTAATAGAGTAGGGGAGCGCCGTAGCGGTGCGATGAGCCTTATGAATGCCTCTGTTGGCAGTCGGGTGGTGCCGGTCGTGGTCCTGCAGCCGTACGGCAAAGGACAGATCTTAGGGGTTGCTACCGATACACTCTGGCGCTGGGGGCGGATGGACGGTGATATCGCCGACGCCGGTCATCAGTTCTGGCGGGATACGATTCGTTATTTGTCGGGTGAGATTGAAGGGGGGCGATTCCTGACCGTGAAATGGGATCGTAAACGCTACCGACCGAGTGAGGAAGGGCTTGTGGATATCGGGGTTGTCGGTCGCTATGCTGAGGGTGCGGTACACTTAAAGGGTACCGTTGAGCATGCAGGAAAAACAGTAAACTTGCCGATGGTGCTCAAGCAGGAAAGTGATTTTCAGACGCGGGTGTTCTTTCCGAAACCGGGCGAATATAGGATCAGAATGGAAGCTACTCTGGCTGGAAATCCACTGGATACCTATGAACGTACGATCCGCATTGGGTCGAGCGTTAGCGAGGGAGCCGACCTTGCGGTCGATCATCCCTTTCTGGAGAGCCTGGCCACGCGCAGTGGGGGTTCGTATAGCCGCGAGGGCGAGACAGAAGAGCTTTTGGAACGTCTGGATGCGCTGTTGCTGGCATCGGCCGATTTGCACGACACACCGCTGGTAAAGATAGCGGCTCTGTTTAACCTATTGCCGTTGTATATCATCCTCCTGATGGGGGCCCTGTTGTGGGAGTGGATCCTGCGCAGAAGAATGAATATTGTTTAGAGGTATGAAGGCGATGAACAGAAAGACCGACTTAGGACTGAATCCCTCCACGCCGGGCGCGTGGTGTGGGTTCGCCCTGCTTGTTGCCCTGTTTGTTTCGTTGCCCATCGACTTGTCCGCGCAGAAGACCAAGAGCCCGCTCAAG
>Ga0209362_1003503_pt1 | contig 10805 bp, 13 predicted proteins | sample SaaInlV_165m_DNA_FD_184680 | JGI IMG/M metagenome (GOLD analysis project Ga0209362, IMG submission 184680) | Marine microbial communities from expanding oxygen minimum zones in the Saanich Inlet - Saanich Inlet SI037_S3LV_110m_DNA (SPAdes)... | ecosystem: Environmental > Aquatic > Marine >...
ATATTGAAATGTCTCATCATAAAATTTATGCTTTCTAGTGTGATCTTTATCGTCTCCTTTTGGAACAAAGATTACCATGCCTTGTCTTGCTCTTGTAAGTAGTACTCTGTAAGTATTTTTTAGGTATATCATGTTTGGAAAGAGTAAGGAAGAAAAAGAGGCAATAGCAGTAGAAAGAAAACGTCAAGAGGAAGAACTCCAACAGATTATTGCAAATGATAAAGCTGATGAAATTTCAGAGATTATGAAATTAGATGAAAAAGAAATACTAGCATGAATTTTATTTCAATTAAGACAAACTGAACAATTGAATAAGAATATGGTAATGGATTTACAAAATATCAATAAAGCAATGGGAGCATCTAACAAAATTAGTAAACAAACTAGAGATCTCACTTTCTTAAATGACTAAAAATGTTAATCAAGACCAATTTTCTTTGTAAATTATGCACAAATAATATACTCAGATAGTATTAGAATTAATGTTCATAGTGTGGGGGTTTGGATCATAAGAGAAATATTCATGGATAACGCTTTTTAAAATAATAAAAAATAATTACATTTTTGCTTTTTCATCTCTTCTAGGATCATCCATGTGCTGTAATTGCATTTTTTTATTAAGCTTGTCCACTATTGCATCCATAACATAATCTGCAGATATTCCATTTGAATTAATTGAAACTTTACATTTTTTTTCAGAAGTATCTGTGATGATTAGAGACACACTACTTCTTTGACGTGTAAAATAATATACCAATGCTATTGGCCAAATCAAAATAACTAACGCCACTACAATTAACCAACTAAACATACGTCCGCCTTCTGCAACCATTGATTTACCCGATTCCATCGATTTTATGGTGTAATCATTTGAACTAATTGCTTCTTGTATTTTTAAGAAGGATTCTTCTGAAGATGATTCTACATCAATAATACGTGAACCCATAATAGTTTGTTAAAAAAACATCTGTTATTTTAAAATATAACCTCTAAGTCCTTGCTTCATTTAGATGGATGTCGTGATTTTAAAATGAATTTTAAATTATGCTGTTTTTTTATACTCGTATTTACTTTATTTTTAATTCCTTTTTATGAACCAATTTTTGCTTATACTACTGAACACATTGTATCTATTAATTCTGAAAAAATTCAATTTGGCCCAGTTGTAATACAAGTAAATTACACCGTTTTTGTAGATGTGGATAAACCCATAAAATTAAAATCAGGAGATCCATTTACGTTGTTAATTTATCCAAATAATGGCTATCTTGAATACACCATAGATATTTTAGGAAATACATATTCTATTTCACAAGATTTGAATTTAGGTGATGATGTAACCTTTGATATTATTTCAGGAATTGAGGCATATGTTTCAACATCTGCATCATCTTTTGTTACCATCACAGGTCCAGTAAATAACAATGAACAAACATTGTATTGGGATAATCCTACGTCACAAATTATTCAAAGTTCTATTAATGAAGATATAGGGGATTTTGAAAATATTTTCATAAATATCCCAATGAACATCAATATCGATACAGGATTAAATCTCAATATCTTAGGAATGATAAAACAAAATATTGTAAAACAAAATTTGGGAGTCTTTTCAGCATATCCCACAATTGTAGAAACTATTCCAATAACGGACACAGTGATTATTCATACAGATTCTAATCAAAATGATATTTTTAAAATAATTTTCATAAGTGTGGTCATAATAAATATAATCATAATCACCTTTGTACTTATTTTGATTTACAAAAAAAGAAGGAATTAAACAACTTGTTCAAAAAAATAAAATTTTGTTATTAGTTGAAGTGTGATTTAGGTAATCTTAATTTTCTTACTGTGTTTCTTCATCATTGATAATTTTTGCTGTAGGTATTACATTATCTTTAGTTTCATTAAGAACCAATGTAGGTGTTATTCCTTTCTCTGTAAGAACAATTTTGGAATTTTTTTCAAGACTTGCTTGAGTTACTTCCAACTCTTTCAAATCTTTAGCATTTCCAACAAAATATCTTTCAGCGGCTTCATTAACTAGTTCTATCTCTGTTGCTCGAGCTTTTGCTTTTCGTTCTATTGCTTGAGCTTCCCCCTCAGCTTCTAAAATTTTTGATTGTTTAATTCCCTCTGCAGTTTTTATCTGTGCTCTTTTTTCACCATCTGCTTTAGTTTCAACTGCATTTGCAAAATCAACTGCAGATTGTTTATCATTTTCTGCTTTAATTACTTGATTCATTGTTTCTTGTACGTCTTTTGGGGGTTCAATTTCTTTTAGTTCTACTCTGATCATTCGTATTCCCCAATTCTTAGTTTCAATAGACATTGTTTGAAATATTTCCAGATTGAGTTTTGCACGATTAGAATTAACATCTCTAAACATATTATCCCCAATTACATTTCTCAGGGTTGTTTTTGCTAATTGAATAATTTGTCTTTGATAATCATTTGTAACATATATTGCATTTCTTACTTCTTCATTTGTTTCTCCAACTCGATAGTAAATCTGTGCATCAATTATGCAATTTAGATTGTCTTTTGTAATAACTTCCTGACGCTGAACATCTACTAGTCTATCAGTAATATTTACAATTACAGGTTTTTGTACAAACGGTATGACTATAGTGATCCCTGATTTTTGAACTCTAGTAAATTTTCCAAAAGTTTCCACCACCATTCTATTTATCGGTCTTATTATTCTAATTCCTGAAAGAAGGTATATCGTTAAAATCACAATTAAAACTAATGGTAAATACAAAGATGTAATATCAAAACTTGCCATAATACTCAAAATCTAGAAAATTTTGACATTCATAAGTTCTTCTATTTTTTACCAATTAGATCAAATAAAACATATATCAATGTTTTATTTTGAACAAAATTTACATTTTGGACAGCGAGTTGAACCATCAGTGTGATGTTCAATATTCTCATTATGACAATTAGGACATTCAAAATATTCCATAAAAGTATCTGTAACGGTATCTGTAACGGTATTGGTAAAAGTATCTGCAACTGATTGAATATATTCTTCATCTGTAGAACCTATTTCATTATTTTTTCTACGTTTTATCACAACAATGATGGAAACTACGATCATACCCAATATGATTAATGGAAATACCTGTGAATTATCATATGAAAATGAAGGGATCTGTGGTGCTAAGTTTGAAGATGTAGTTGGAGGTGAAATTGTTGTTTTTAATTTAATGCTAAAATATTCTGTTTGACTTTTAGATGAGGTGGTATGTTCTGAGCCATAATATGTTGCATGTATTTTATAATGATGATCAATTTTGAAATTTTTCCATGTTCTTGAAAATTCTCCTTTATCATTTGTGTAAATTTTTAATTTGAAATTCCCATTTGTATCTAAAACATATACCTCTTCATTTGATACGGGTGTTCCATCTTCCAATTGTAACTTTCCTGAGAACATAATGTTGGTTTTTGAGTCTAAGGTTGAAACTTCAAATGAATTTGGAATTTGATTAAGGGATAATTTAGTTGTGGATTTTGGAATAGGTTCAGTAATTGTATTTGATTGTACGATGTTGGAAGATGAGGATATTGGAATCAAAAATTCAAAAGTAGTAAATGCATTTTGTTGGAAATAGTTTGATCTTACAGTATACTCTCCTTCTGATTTCCATAATGGTCCAATTCCTTCAACTGATGTAGAATATGTATTATCCATACTTGGAGATATTTGGGATATTGCTACAATGTTATTTTTTGGATTTATAATTTGAAGGGATACTTGCATTTGATTTTCTAAGTTAGATTGACTATAATTTGGAACAATTCCTGAAATGTGAATTGTGTCACCTTGTTTGTATGACGATGAATCCGTTTTGATTGTAATTAGTGAAGAAATGTTTGGGTGTGAAATTTTTGGCAATATGGATGTTTTAGGCAATGACGGACTTGAATTTTCAATTATTTCTTCTTCAACTGTGAAATAAATTTCCCCAATAATTTTTCCAGACATAGAAGCAAAAATTTTGTAGTCTCCTACATCTGTATGAAATATGGGAAATAATAATTCAAAATACCCCTTATCTGTAGAAAAAATACTATGATTTGATGTTGTCAAATCAGGTAAGGTGATAGTTATGGATACTCTTTCTCGCATTTGTGTATCTTGTCCAATACCCGTAATTTTGACAATTGTAGATTCATTTCGTTCAAGTGAATATACTGCTTGATCAGTATTCAGACCACCATGTTGTGACGTGATGGAATTTTGTGCCCATGCATCAGTAGATACAAAAAATGAGATAAATATTATACTGATAATCCCGATGTCATGAGTATTCATAGTGATATGATGTTTAGAGTACATAGATTAACCATTTGTAATTTTAACCAATATTATATTTTTTACAATTTTTAGTAATTTGAACAAACTTGATTTTGAATTTTATGTTATTGAATTATTCACATTATATTTAAAAATCTAAAATAAATTAATTTTTAAAATTCATAAAGATGATTCTTTTTGATATGTCATGTTTCCAATAAAATACATCATACCTATAATTTTTGTAATTATTGGAATTATAATCATTTCAATTCCTTTTAATTCTGGATGTGAAGGCGAAGCACAATGTATCACAGGTAAAGTAACTAAAGTGATAGATGGAGATACAATCAAAGTAGATGGACAATCAATTAGATTTGCATTATCTTCTACTCCTGAACTAAATACTGAGAAAGGCGTTTTGGCCAAAGAATATGTAGAAAAAATATGTCCTATTGGTTCTACTGTATTAGTAGATGAAGATGATATGCAAACTGAAGGAAGTTATGGTCGAATGATTGGTTTGATAAAATGTAATGATAAAATTTTGAATGAATCTATTTTAGAATCAGGTTACGGTAAAATATCTACACGATACTGTAAAACAAGTGAGTTTTCAGATAGTGATTGGGCTAAACGTTATGGGTGCTGATTTAGAATCTCTTTCTAATTCCAATTATTACAATTAATGGAACTGTAAGATACATTTCAAGATTGAGTGCAATAACGGATAATCCAAGTCCTAATACTTTAGATTCCGTATTTTCTATTAAGGATAATGTGGAAAGCAACGGAGTAATTGTAATATTAACTGCTTCCTTGAAGATTGGATTCTCTCTCATAATCAGATATTATTGGTGAGAATGAATAGTAAACATCATTGAACGTATTCATGAAAGATGTTCCAGCTTCTGTGTTTAGTAATTGATTGTCACGAATTTCTCTAAGTAATTGAACTTCTTCAAATGGAATACGATAAAGAATAGATTCAAAAGATTTTCCTCACAGAAATCATGTCATAATACGTACCTAAAATGACACTTTTCATATCAAAACGGTATTACTTGAATAACATTTACAGCTTGGAAGTTTAAAGATCATAATTACAAGTTAACAGTATGCTTTATGCAATTAAAGTTCAGATAGTACAACAGATGTCTATTGAAGTTAGTGGAGATGAATTAGAATATGTTGTCAAGTTACTTAACGAAGGGACAAAAAAATTCTTTCCATCAACTAGTGCAGCTAAGATAGAAATCTAATCATGACCTAACACATCTTCCATTTGTTCTAAATCAATATCTCTCATTGGTTCAGGAGATTCAATTCTACTAAACTTATCTGTCCAGTAAATGAATTTTCCATTTCTTATCATGCACATGAATTTAGTCATTGGCTTTTAGTTTTATTTTTAATAAAGAACTCTTTAGCAATTTCATCATTCATTATTTTAGCTAATACCTTTCTGCATAATCTTGATACATTGTAAGCATTATCATCTAACCACTCAGCTTGAGCTTCTGTTATGTGAATTGTTTTTGCAACCATAATGATTCTAATGCATTTAGGATATTTAACACACAGATGGTCTGTTTCTTCCGTATCTTCTAGACTTTCCAGATACTCTTTGTCTACAACAAGGACATCTAACAGAATTAAGATTCATGTATCTACTACAAGTTCTACAGAATTTTCCATTATTTGAGTAAAAGGCTCTCCCAATTCTGTTAATTTCATAACCTTTACAGCAAATACCCTTACAGTAAGCACTCATTTAGCTTACACTTCCTACACTGCTGTCACTTTCTGAGAGTGTGGCCTGTGATTCTTTAATCATGCCACATCTTTCTTTTGCTTCACTGATTTTTACAGCATTGATGTTAATCCAATGAGTTCCTTTGTTGTCTCTTCTAGGTGTAAATCCCAAGTTTTCTAGATAATTACACAATGAGACATCATTAACAGGCTCTATGTTGTAAAGTTCATTCAAACCCCTATTGATGAAAGCATAAAGTTGTCTAGACCTTTTAGGAATACTTTCAGGATTAGCTTCTAGAAGAATACTTAGAATTTTTACTTCATCATTTTGCTCTGCGTCTTTTGTTTTCTTTTCTTCAGAGTTAACAGCTAGTTTAGCCATTATTTTATCAACAAGACCAACAACACCATGCTTTTCAAAGAATAATGCAATTGTTACAATTGGAAGCCATAGATTCAACTCTCTACCAGATACTTCAGTGAATAATCCCCTAGCTTCTGGAATCAAATTCTTAACTTCATTTGCATGGTCTAAGAATAATCTGTAACAACCCTCTCTACATTGGTAGATTTTTGGGTTCTCATCTTCTTCAGGTTCACTGTTTGCAATTGTTTTGTTAGTAGTTCTAGCTAGTTTTGTTGTGATACATCTATCTTGTAATACATTATCAATTGGGTTGATATGTCCAAATGCTTTAGGAGAAAATACATCATATGCTACAGGTGTCCATTTTCCTCTAACTTCTTCAGACTTTGTTACATAGTGGCCATTTTGAAATCCACCTCTTAGAATAGTTTGTAAATCTGAATTGTCTGTCTTTGTGCTTCCTAATTTTTCAACTTCATCTAATAGCATTGTAGCTCCTGTTCCACCTATTGTTCTGAACAATGATGAGTTAGAGGAATCATCTGAACTCCAAGAATTATAACAAATGAATTTGTTTAACTTCAATCGTTTTGATTTTCCACAATTCTTCATTCCAGTATAATCATTGTAAGGAGTTAGTGTGAATAACGGGTAAAAGTAAGTGTGAACTTTCCAACATACTTCATAGAAATAATCATAATCATACGGGTTCTCAAAGTATTCCCGTTCTAAACTGAGTAAATTATCAAAGAGATCTTTAGGATTTACCTTAGTATCTGAGGCCAAATAGGCTTGAATATCTGCATTTTTCCATCTTGATACTAGAGCCTTAAAACTTTGGAAAACACTAGAACTGTATTTCTTTTGTAATTCTGCATTCTCATATGATACCAATGCTTTACCATGTTTACCATTAACAACAAAGTATGCCATTGGTAAAGTTTCATCTTTACGCTCTGCAATTTCTACATCAGTATTAAGATAAACAAGAATTAATCTTTCATCTTCATTTGCAGTTATTGGTCTTAGTGTTTTTTCTTCCTCATCTGTTAAACGGTATATTGTTTTATCATCAATCTTGTGAACAGTGTTACTCTCTTCTATTTGTCCTTGAACTGTTGAAGTAGCTGATTGGAATAATTGATCAACTTCAGATTTAGATAATGGTTCATCACTTTGTTGATTAATGAAACATATCATATCATATGCTGTTTGAGGAGATACTCCAGACTTTAGATTATTACATGCTAATGCAAATAATTCAGTATTTCTATTTCCTGTCTCTACACCATTTTCTATTGCCTTTACATTTCTTTTTCTGATTGATGTTTTCTTTAGATTGAATTTCAGTTTTTCTAAGATTGGTTTAATCTCTTTGTTATAATCAATTGAATTGATCTTCCTGTCTTTAGATAGAAGCTTGTATTGTTTTCCTGTTTTGAAGTAAACTCCTTGTTCATCTTTATCATAATGCTCAGATGTTTCCCCACAAACATAACCACCAGATGAAAGAATGTCTATCTTTTGCTTTTTGTCATTTATGAAATGATGAATTGTTTCTTTGGCTTTTGCATTAACTGCAATGTAGATATGAAAACCTCTACCTGTTTGAACACAATATGTTCTATCAAAGAAATGTTTGAAGTGAGATAATAATCTCATATCATCAACATCAATTACAATTACCTTACATTCTTCAGTGAAATGTACTCCAAAAGGCTTGTTTTCAGGCACAAATTCATCTATTTCTTGCCAAGCTTTAGCTTCAGGTCGTTTATCTCTGAGTGGGAATATTCTGAGGCCATGCTGTTGTAAGTTAAATTGAATAACCTCTCTAGTCTCGTCTGCGTGATTCATTGTGATAACCTCGTTCTACTTGTTCTACCATCTCTGAAAGCTTCATCTTGATCATGTAAATTGCAAACCAACCATGTTCTACCAGATGAATAAGTGCAGACAGCTATCGCTTGATGATCTAAACAACATCTTTCTATATCCTGATTATGAAAATTGTTATTAAGATCCGTTGTATTATCTATAGTACATCTCTCCTGTCAAATGGTAGAGGTTGTTAGAATTGAGATGATTCTTTGTGGGATTGATCTCTTTTCTTTTTTTAATTTTGTTTAATGTTAAATTCAATTTTGATTCTAACACTTCAAATGTATTATCTGCTATTTTAGGGGATTTATTTTTAGCTCCATCTAAGTAGCTTGCTCTAATGTTTTGTTTTACGGATCTCATTGATTGTTTCATACATTCCGTTACGTTACTGTTTCTTAATAGAAGTAAATGATTCATTAGCATTAATAGAATACTATAATCTATAAACTTTCAATAGAAAATTATTGTAATTTAATTACAAACTTTTTGATAATGCTCTACAATATTTTGAATATCTTCTACTGTAGGTCATGTACGTTATTGTAACGTTACAATAGTATCTATAAACTCTCAAAAAGAATTACAAATCTTTTCTATTAGGCATAACACAAAAAATTTACATGAATTTTATTTTCTATGTGGAAACCTGTTGTTTACTATAATAATCTAATTGCTCGTGGAAATTTGCTTAGCTTTAATTGAATTATAATTCTTAGAGATGGCCTCTACTGCTTGATATGTTGCATATGCGATTTTATCTAAACTGTCCAAAATAACGTGACTTTCCGTTCCGATTCGTGCCTAACTTGGACAAAATTCTATTTGATAGTGACAGTAGTGTAGGAAGTGTAAGCACATTCTATGTTAGGTAGGTGTTTGCTTATAGTGATTGGATCTGTTAACATTATTCAGCCTTTGACATCTTCTTTATCATTTCTTTTAGTGAATTAATCTCCTGTTGTTGTTGTTCCACTTGTTTATCCCGTTTTGCATGATAGACTTTCTTGGCCTTTGAAGCTCTTTCTTTTCTTACTAACTCATAGACCATAGCTTGTGCTTCATCTTTGTGTTGTTGTTCCAATCTTGCAGCTTCTACTACATCTAATGGTTTCATACAAATTTCACAATATTTTGTATCAACAGGGTGTTTGATGTGACAAAATTGGCATTCAACAAATTTAGCCTCTTCTTCAACAACTTCTTTCTTTATCCCCATAATTTTTAGCATTTTATCATCAACATCTTGGTTATTCATGTGAGCATAACGTGATGGCATTGATGAAGAACTAGTCCAACCATGTCTAATTCTTTGTTCAGGTTCTGTAAGTTTTCCTGCAAGGCTAGTTATTTCTGCATGTCTAAACAAATGTGAATGCATTCTCTTAGTTATCCCTGCCATTTTGCAATATTTCTTCAATCTTTGATTAAACCCATGATAACTTAGGGAACAACCCATGATTAGCGAATTACGTGTGCTAATGAAGAGTGCGTGATTTGGATCATCTCTGTAAGGGTGTGCGTTAATCCATTTAATTAAATCAGGAACTGATGAAACAATTCTAATTTTTCTAGCTCCTGTTTTTCCATCAACAGCTATCATAGCTCCGTATTCATCTGTAACAACATGTCTAATTTGCATTGACAATAATTCTCCTATTCTTGTCCCTGCTTCCATGTGAACTGCAAACATTGCTTTATCCATTGGGGAATCTCCACAAGCTCTTAACAGTTGTTTACAATCAGCTTCTGTTGGTAAATCCTCACGAGCTAGTTTGTCTTTTGGTGTTCTAACTTTAATGAAATTAAGTTCAGGCAGTTCTCCTGTTTCTGGTGTAAACCTTGAACCTGTTTTAGCGAATCTAACAATATGTTTGATTTTTTGTTTAGTATCTTGAGAATACCATGACTCTTGACCACCGTTTCCATGTTTTATCATGACATCTGCAATGATTTCCCTAACTCGTTCTCTTGTAATTTTCTCTAAATCATGTAAATCGTAAGTAGTTACTATTTTTACAAATCGTGTTAGGTTTGAGTGTCTTGTAGCATTTGAGACACCACATATGACCAAATCATTATCATATTTCTTGAACCACTCAAATTGTTTAGAAGATAGGCGTTTTTCTGCGTTTTTACGCTGTGTAATTAGCCATTTATCATGTCTATGGACATTTTGTGCTAATGCTTCAGAAGTGTTAGATATTCTGTTTGGTTTCTTCACACTAAGTTAGATAGGCTTCAGGATATTTAACAGACAGATCAAGATTTAGATTAAATTTTAGTAGCAGATATTATAGTAACTGGATTTCTAGCTAACATCATAGTACCAGTAGTAGTTTTTCTACTTTTAGAAATAGTTACTTGAGTAATATCAATAGAGTTAAACTTCAATGTATCAAGAATTTGTAATACTGAATAAAGAGTCTCAATTAGAATTATACCAATTACAATTCTACCACCAGATTTTAATTTATTTTCAGCAAG
>Ga0209362_1003508_pt1 | contig 10794 bp, 5 predicted proteins | sample SaaInlV_165m_DNA_FD_184680 | JGI IMG/M metagenome (GOLD analysis project Ga0209362, IMG submission 184680) | Marine microbial communities from expanding oxygen minimum zones in the Saanich Inlet - Saanich Inlet SI037_S3LV_110m_DNA (SPAdes)... | ecosystem: Environmental > Aquatic > Marine >...
CGCCAAGTAAGGATCCTTTACTGAAGAAACCGCCCATCGACTTCGGCAAACACATGATGCTGGTCGCCATACGGCCCGATAGCATGTACGTCACGCCCCAGATCGAGTCTGCCGTCGCTAGTGAGGACGGCTTACTTGTCCATATCCTGGATTCCGACCTCGGCGAAACGCGGTTTCTCAATCAAATGCAGGGCATCGGCACTTACATGGCCGTCGTCGTGCCCAAGCACAAGGGCTCCATTCAGTTTCTGAGGAAGAAGGGGAAGACAGTTCCGCGATAAGGGTCATGCGATCTTTTTCTGGTTTCATTTAAGGTCGACCGTTGGCGTTGACTGTTTCATGATCTGCACTTGCGCCGACATAATTAAGGTTTCAAGCTGGTGGCATGCTCTCAAAGACCTTGTGCATATCTTTTGCCGTTCTATTCCTCGTCCTCGGCACTTTCGCGGTGGATGCCAAGGATAACGCCGATTGGGAAGTCTATCTTGGAGGAAAAGAGCGCAACCTGTATTCTACCTTGAAGCAGATCAACCGGGACAACGTGTCCAAGCTGGAAGTTGCCTGGACCTTTGAAACTGGGGACAAGGCGGAGTATCAGGCGAACAACTTGATCGTCGATGGTTTGCTCTATACCCCGACGCCTACACGCAAGGTGGTGGCGCTGGATGCAGCCACCGGCGAGGTGCGCTGGACTTGGGACCCCGCCAAGGACGGTCCTGGCAAAGGGCGTGCCCGGCAGCGGGGCTTGGTCTATTGGGAGAACGAGGAGGGGGGCGAGCGTCGCTTGTTGACCGGGGTGGCGGGCATGCTTTTTGCCTTGGATCCGGCTACCGGCAAAGTGATCAAGGATTTTGGGAATGAAGGCTCGATCAAGCTCGGTTCGGGCTTGAACACACCGGGCGTGGTCTACAAGGACCTCGTCATCGTGGGTGGCGTGGGTGGCAAGGGTGCGGTGCGGGCCTACGACGTGCGCACGGGAGCCCAACGCTGGATCTTTCACCTGATTCCCCGACCCGGCGAAGTGGGCTACGACACTTGGCCCAAGGACGCTTACAAGACTGCCACAGGCCTGATGCCATGGTGCGGTCAGTCGCTCGACGAGAAACGGGGCATCGTCTATGTGGCGACGAAGACCGCCGAGCCCGACTTCTACGGTGGGCGGCGGCATGGAGAGAACCTGTTTGCCAACTGCGTGCTTGCCTTGGATGCGGCGACTGGAAAACGCATCTGGCACTTCCAGATCGTGCATCACGACCTGTTGGACAAGGACCTGCCATGTCCACCGATATTACTGACAGTTACCCACAAAGATAAGAAAGTTGATGCGGTAGCCCAAGGTACGAAGCACGGCTTGTTGTTCGTCTTCAACCGTGTAACCGGCGAACCATTGTGGCCGATCAACGAACGCCCGGTTCAGGCCTCCGACCTAGAGGGCGAAAAGGCCTGGCCGACCCAACCGTTCCCGACCAAGCCGCCGCCATTGATGCGCCAGAAGTACACCGAGGAGGATGCCTCCAACATTTCACCGCAGACCCACCAGCTTACCTTGGACCGCATCAAGGCCTCGCCGAACTTCGGGCCCTTTCCTGCCCCAAGCCTGAGGGAAACTGTTATGTTCCCTGGCTATGATGGTGGTATGGAATGGGGCGGTGGAGCCGCGGATCCGGATGGCATCTATTACGTCAACATCAACGAAATGCCTTGGTTGTTGCAGATGATCGAGACCCGCAAGTCAGATGGCTCCAAGCTGGTTCGCGGCGAGCGTGACTACTTGATCTTTTGTGGTGCCTGCCACGGATTGGACCGTAAAGGGAACCTGCAGGCGGGCTTTCCGCCCTTGCTTGGCATCGGCGAGCGGAAGACCCGGGCCGAAATCGAGCTGATCACCCGGCAGGGCGGTGGTCGCATGCCCGGTTACGCAGTCATGCCGGAAGCCAAGCGCAAGGCCATCCTCGACTACGTATTGAACTATAAGGCGCCCGGCGCCTCCCGGCCGAAACCGGGAGCGCCTGCCACGAAGGTGGTCAACAAGCAACCGCCGGCCTATGCCTTCGGGGGGTTTCGCCGCTGGCTGGACGACGAAGGCTACCCCGCGATCAAACCACCTTGGGGCACTTTAAACGCGGTCGATCTCAACACGGGCGAAATCAAGTGGAAGGTGATCCTCGGAGAGTATCCCGAGTTGACTGCCCGGGGCATACCGCCGACGGGAACTGAAAATTACGGTGGCCCCTTGGTGACCGCATCCGGCTTGATCTTCATCGGGGCGACGGCAGATGAAACCTTCCGTGTCTTCGACAAGGAGAACGGCAATACGCTCTTCAAGACGAAGTTGCCTTTCAGTGGTAATGCCACGCCCAGCACCTACATGGTGAAGGGCCGGCAATATGTAGTGATTTCCGCGGGCGGCGGAAAATCGGGTCGCCCAAAAGGCGGCAGCTTGGTGGCCTTCGCCTTGCCGGATTGACTATTCGTAGAAGGAAACGAGTCCGCCTTCCGGGATCTTCTTGCTGATCGTCTTGCCGTTGAACTTGTACTTGAGGAGGAGCACTTTCACCGTGCCGCCGGCCGGGTCTCTTCCCGCAAAGGAATTGGAGATTTCGAATTCGTATTCCCGGGCGTCGAAGTACTGCTGGATCTTCTTGCCGACGTCCATGCTTCTCTTGGAGTTTCCTTCCTCCCCGTAGATTGCGCTGATGATCTCGATATCCAGTTTCTTCGTGGACTTGGGTCTTTTGTAAACCGGGTGACGATTGTTTCCTTGGGAGACGAAGTAAGCCACGAGATCCTTCAGTTCATCCGCATTCATCGAGTTGGCCAAGCCGGGAGGCATCATCGATAGCTTGGAGGCTTTCTTGGAGGCGACTTCCGCCTTATTGACCTTCTTGAGCTTCAAGGGTTCGAGTCCGGACTGGACGAGGGAATAGGCATCTTTCTCATCCACCACGATGCGTCCCATGACCACCGAACCATCCTTCATCTTCAGTTCATGCTGCTCGAACTGGTCGGATACCACCAAGTTGGGCTGCAAGGTGGATTCGAGGATCGACTTGTAGTCGCTCCGCTTGGCCAGGTTGGTCAAGTCGGGGCCTATCCCGCCGCCTTCGGTTCCAAAGCGATGGCAGGCCACGCAGAGCCCGGCCGAGAACATCTTCTTGCCATTCGCTAGGCTCCGTCCGACAAGCGGTTCCTCCTTGAGCATTTTCAAGGCGTCATCGACAGTCCAGACTACGCCGGGGCCCTTTGCCTTGGGCAAGTTGGAGATATCGATGCTCTTGATGTCTCCCATCAGGTATTGCAGAGAGGGTCTGTCCTTTTCGGGTACGGAAGCGATGGCGGAATCCCTGATCTTTTGGATGTAGCCGGTGAACATGTTGCCGCCCTTCTTGCTCATCAGAGTCTTCAATTCGGCGAGGTAGACTTTGCGGTCCTCCATGGTCCAGCCTGCCTGGACGTCCTTCAGGCAAAAGAGAAAATGAATGTTGAGGATATTGGGGTTGGATTCCATCGAGCTCAGGATTCGTCCTCCATAGCCCTTGTTGCGCTTCATGACCTCGGCATCGAAGTCGGGCACCTTGGCTTTGGTGGTTTGCATAAGGGCGACGGTTTTCTCCACCACCGAGAGGTGTTGCAAGTAGCAGAGTACCCGGCAGAGTTCTTCGTTGAGGTTGTCGTCCTTGGCGGGGAAGTGGGGGTCAAGATGGCCGCCGATGGCTTTCACTTGAGCGTCTTCCGGCATGCCGCCACGGCTCATGATCACGGCGTAGGTGCGCAAGAGGGCGAGCTTGCCCATTTTGTCTAGCTTGTCGAAATCGACCTTCAAGAGGCGCTTCACGCTAGGGGCGAGACTACCTGCGAGGTCGCTGCGGGCGAGGCCGAGCAGGGCATGAATGGCGGCAAGGTCGTCCTTTTCCGAGTAAGCTTTGTCTGCCCATGTCTTCGGGTCATGCCACTCGATCGCTATGCGGGCGGCGTAGCGGAGATGATAGTCGTCACTGTTCAGGTAAGGCCATGCGGTATCGACTCCCTCAATATTTGGGTCAGGGTGACCGTGCCAGGCCTCCAGCATGTGGCGCGCCTTGCGGGCTTTGGCGTGGGAACTCGTTGTATCGAGCTTGGACAGAGAAGTGTCGGCTTTACCCTTATAGGACACCCGATATAGTGCGGATTGTCCTCCCCGACCGCCGACGCAAAAGTACATGTTGCCGTCTGGGCCGATATCGAGGTCGGTCAGGGCCAGCGATCCCTTGGTGTTCGAGATGAACTCGCGCTTTTCACCAATATAAGACGAACCGTGAGGCTTCAGGTGGATGGAGTACATGGTGGCAAAGGTCCAGTCGCAGATGAACAGGGCGTCTCGGTAATGGGTGGGGAATTTGGTGTCGGTGCCTGCGATTACCCCGGTCGGGCAACCAGGACCGACGTCGACCACCGAACCCACGGTGTCGGGGAAATATTCCCGCCACTTCTTGGAAGTGGCCCGCCAACCGCTTTCACCACCCGAAACGCCATGGTTGATACGGGTCGGGCGATACCATGGGGCTCCGATGTCCCATTCCATATCCGCATCGTATACGAAGAGTTCGCCGTCGCGGTTCAAGGCGAAGTCCACCGGGTTGCGGTATCCCATGTTCAAGATTTCGCGTTCCTTGCCGTCGGGGCTGACCTTGAGAACCCAACCGCCGGGAGCCTTGCCTCCTCCATTGTGCCCGTAGGCGTAATTTTGCAGGAGGTAGTCGTCCTTCCAGTTATCCCGGATGCGGGTCTTCTGGTATTTTGGGGGTTGAGTCATGTTTCCCGCTATGACGTAGAGGCTTTTGCCGTCCGGAGAGACCACGATGGAGTGGGGTCCGTGTTCGCCGCCCCCATTCATCGGGGCAATGACTTCAGTAGGTCCCAGATCGCCGTTGGGCAGGACCTTGGCCCGACTCAAGACGCGATTGCCCATCATATAGAGGTGATCGAAGGCGTAGAGCATACCCCATTGGGAGGACTTTACGTTGAGCTTCTTGATCTTGCTTTCGTCGAAGGTCTCGCCTGGCTTGGGAATCTCGATCGAGAAGGTGCCGGCGCCTCCTTGGTCGGAGACGGCCAAACGTCCCTTGTCGTCGAAGGACATAGCTATCCAGGAGCCATACTTCCTCTTGTCTACCTTGTAGACGAGGTCCACTTCGAAGCCCGGAGGTACATTGAGTCCCGTGGACTTGTCCTCGACGGACTTTTCAATGGGAGGGAGAGAGTATTTGCCGAGGAGACTCGAAAAAGGAAGTAGGACAGCGAGGATAACTAATCTGTGAATGGGCATCGTGGAATCTTTTTTTTGTTTTTGATTAAGAGATGGACTGAAAATAGCTAAAGGAGGATGAAATGGTGAACGACTCTTTAAGGTAGAAAATTTGAAAAAACAATCAGAACTGGAACAACGAACTCATATTTTGTTAGTCGGACTTTCTTACGAAAAAATTAATCCTCAAGGCTACTTTTGCGAATCAATAGAGAAAACCTGCTTGAGAAAATCGGCACTGTTCATCCTGGGTTGTTCGTTCTCGGTCACCGACAAGTGGCAGGGAATGCCGACCTTTTCACACTTTTCCTTGAGCAGGCGACCGAAACCGGCGTGGTGGATGCCGTCGCCCTTGATCACAGGAACGGGAGCGGGCTTGCCGTATCGTATCCAGACCGGTGGGTCGTCCTTGGATACGTGGGTGAGAGGAGAGCACTCGAGAGATAGTGCCTTGTATTGATCCCAGTCCTTCATGAGCTGTTCATGGCTAGATGCTCCAACGGTCTTCCAGATCATGGGATGGCGGATGCAAGCCAAGCCAATCTTCTTCTCCAGCAGGAACGGATCGAGGGTGGTTTGTCCACCCATGGCGACGGCCCCACAGACTCGTGATGATTGGCGGAGCACCGGATCCTTGCTCTTGGGGTCGGCCATGTCGTCGTGGTAGGCGAGCCACATGCTCGACGCGGCCCCGGCCGAACCACCCGTCACTGCGATGAGCTTGGGGTCGAAGTTCCACTCCTTGGCCTTGGTGCGCAAAAACTGAATGGCTCGGGCGGCGTCATGAACCGCTGCAGGCAGAAGTTCCGTACCAGCCAGACGGTAGTCGATCGATGCATAGCTGTACCCGTTTTTGAGCTGACTAGGTCCAGTAGTCTCGTGTTTCTTGCCCCCGAGCCAACCGCCTCCGTGGATATGGACGAGGAGTGGAGTTGGCTTATCGGAATCGATCTTCCAGAAGTTGAGCTTCATGTCCTTGTGCGCCCCATAAGAGACATGCTTGAAGGTGGGCTCGAGCTTCTGGGCGAAAAGTGGCGTGAAAAGAAAAAGGAAAAGAATCGGCGTAAAGTATTTGAAGAGCATGGATTTTTTATCTGTTCGAAAAACACCTTAATCAAGCTTTTCCTTGCCTTTCGCATAAGATTTCGAATCCAATGATTACTTCAAGAAGATTGTTTTTTTGAAAAAACCAATTGATTTGCCTTCTGTTCCAGTAAGCCGATGACACATGTCCCGGCTCTCCTGCTTGCTTGTATTCTTTTGTCCAGTTGCGTCAGCGGAAACAGTCCGGCTTCAAAACCGGATGAATCCGGGAAGGTTGCCATGAAAAAGGACGGAACCATCGTTTTGTTGCATGGACAAGGTCGAACGAGACTTTCCATGATGATTCTGAGCAGGCGGTTCAGGTCGGCAGGGTATCAAACGGTGAATTTCCCTTACCACCAGACAATTGATTCCCTGGATGAGATATCCGACCAACTGATCGGTTTCATAGGGAAAAAAGTAAAGACCACCAACTATCACCTGGTCGGCCATTCGCTAGGTAATGTAATCATCCGCAATGCCTTTCAAAAGGAATATCACGACGGTTTGGGAAAGGTCGTCATGCTCGCCCCTCCCAATCAGCCTGCTCATTTGGCCAAGCGTTTGAAAAAGAACCTAATTTACCGGGTGTTTACCGGCGATAGCGGACAGAAACTATCGGAAGAGAAATTCTACCGAGACCTACCAGTCCCGACGGTTCCTTTCGGGGTCATCGCTGGCAACAAGGGACAAAGACTGACCTTTTCGGAACCAAACGATGGGCTGGTGTCCATCGAGTCGACCAAACTCGATGGGATGGCAGACTGGATCCTCCTTCATCATGGGCATACCTTCATCATGAATTGCAAGGATACTTTCGATCAATGCCAGCACTTCATTGAGCACGGACATTTCAAGCATTCCGAATCAGAATAGTTCGGGAAAGAGGAGCTAATTTTTTATCAGGGCGAGTTTCGTTATCCCAGATAAATCAAGTCAGCCTCGAGATCGTACTTTTCCAAGTTGGCGCCAAGAAGGGCTCTTTCGTTAGGGAAAGTCCGGGGGCAGACTTCAACGATTGCATCTTCGTTGATGGCATGCCCCGCGTTTCCGAGCCAGCGCTTGGCCCGTTTGACTTGATCGGCTTGCGAACTTTCCAGAGAGTCGACCCCCGACATGTTCTTTACAGGGGAAAATTCCTCCAACCGGTCAGCTTCGAGAATCAAGGGGTTCTTGGCCAGAGGCAGGGCATCGAAGACGAAAGTCTCGAATTTGACCGCATTGGGTTCTTCGGATGTGACGGACTCCCCGGTTTCGTTCAAGCAAGCGACTTTCTTTTCCGCCCGGTGATAGGGCAATTTGATTTCACCACTGGCGAATTGCTCGATGAAGTCCCGCCGAAGAACGTGAATGGCCGGACTGCCTGCCCGGTACTTGATTCGGCCCTCCGCATCCTTCTCCAAAGCTTTTCCCTCGGGGAGGTCGGAATACTCGATAATGGTTACGCGGTCACCGATGGATACGAAGTTACCCAGTTTCTCAAAGGGCCCGGTCTTGGTCAGTGAGCGACTGGACATATCGGAGCGCTGCAGGTCGTGAAGCCCGATAAGGAGCGGGTTGATTACGCTGACCAAAGGGTTGTCGACTTGGAAGTAGGAGACATGTTCGATTCCTCTTTCGGCCATGTCGGCAACCGAACCCGAATCAATCAAGGCCTTGAGGGATCCACCGTGTCCATTGGGGGAAAGGGCCAAACTGTCATGGCTGGCAAGGAGGAGGTTCCCTTCGAAATCGGTTGCAGGCATCACGCCTTGGGCGAAGAACTTCAGGTTGTCTTGCCCAAGACCATAAAACTCCTGCTCCTCGAAATGGGCAAGGGTGGCTTCCAAGTTCAAGGGACTGCACATGACGTACCAGGGAATGACCACCCCGTATTTTTCGGAAATCCCAAGAAGCTGCTCGGCGAACAATTGAAAGAGGGATTTCCCTTTGATGGGACTGACACCGAGCGTGCCTTTCGGCCCATCGTATCCCAAGCGAGTTCCTTGGCCACCGGCTACCGTGAAGGCGGAGGTCTTGCCAGTCCGGATGAGGCTCTCTCCGTGTTCAAATGCCTGTGCGTAGAGGATTTCCTGCTCGGGAGTCTCGGGGTTTAAGGGAAAGTAGGAGGCCGGCCCATAGTTTTCGGGCAAACCGGTTTCGTCCTTGTTGAAAATGCACTCCTCCAAGGCGACTTCTAGTTCGTTCCAATCGAGAGCATCGACTTGCTTGGCAAGCCAGGGATTGCTTGCCGCCAATACGTTCATGCGGAGCTTGTTTCTTTCGATTACATCCATGTAGCCCTCATCCTTATCGTCAAGGATCCGAACTGGCAATTTTCAATCCAGAGGAATCATTCTTCCTCATCCATACGCTTCTTCAGAAGTTTAAGCTTTTCGTCCTTTTTGTAAAGATACTCCTGCTGGGCGCGATAGGCGTTGCCCCGAGCCTCGACGAGTTTCTTGAAATCGGAATCTTCCTTGAGCGCTTTGCGGGCCTGGTTGCGCTTTTCGGTTATGTCCTCGTTACTCACGAAGAGCTGGGGGTAGTCGAGCTCGAGCTTCTTTTGGGCGCCCTCGGCGACCGTTGTAAGTTTGCGATAGGCCGGATCGTCCAAGTGTTTCTCACGAGCTTTTTCGAGGACTGCCTTTTTGCGGGTATCGGGTTGTTTCTCGATGGCGGGATCTTTATCCACTAGGTATTGATCCAAGGCTCGGTTTGCCCGGAAGGTGGCGAACAGGGTTTTCTTGTATACGGGATCTTCCTGGTGAAGTTTCTTGCGCAATTTCTGGATCTTCTTCTGAAAAGCCTTGTGGGAACTGAAGGCGTCGGGGAAACGATCGACCTTTTCGGCATCGAGGCGCTCGATTTTCCCGACCAGCTTGCGGTAAGAAGGGTCGTCCATGTGGAAGCGGGCGTGCAGGTTTCTCTTGCGGATTTCATGTTCGTCCCGAACGGATTTCTTTACAGGGAAACGGCCCAGCGATTTTTCGATATGGGCAAGGTTTTCCTCCCGGTCGCGGTGTCGGCTGGCGCTGAATACCTGAAGGTTGTCGAAGGATGCACCGGTTTGGTCGACCTGCAGGGCAAAATAGGTGCGTTCCTGATCTATGATTGGGTGCTTGGCATAAACCAGATGCTCGTAGTCGAGGTGAGCAACGACCTGGTCCCTGATGAATTCGATCGTCATGACATACCATTTGCCAGGCTTGAAGTCGTAGGCGCATTCGCTGTGGCGCATGGAAAACCATGGGCCCCGGTCATCCTGCGCAGTCTGAACGAAAAAGTGATCCCTGCGAATGTGGATGACCGTGTTGTAGTTACCAGACGCTCCCGTAACAAGCCGGATATCCCTAGCTCCGTCGAATCGGAATTCGAACCGGATGAAGGCATCTTTGAAATTAGGTTCCTTGTAGAAAAGCCTCTTGTTCTGTCCATGAAATTGGTTTCGGCGCAGGATACCATCCTCCACTTGCCATTCTTTTTGAAAAAACCATTTGTCACTGACCTGACCTTCGGAGAAATGCTCTCCGAAATGAAGGTTGCGGGGGGATGCAAGAAGGGGACGCGAGGGAATACGGGCACCCGTCCGTTCACGCCATGAAACCAATTTACGATGAAGTTCATTCACCCGCTTGGGCTCCGAGGAGGCCAGATCTTTCTCCTCGGAAGGGTCTTTGCTCAAGTCGAACAGTTCGAACTTCTCAGGTCTTGCCGGGTCGAAGTACTCGATCAATTTCCAGTCCCCATCACGTATGGCGCCGGCTGAGACGCCCCCTAGGAAATGGGGCTTGTCCAATGGATAGTGCCAATGAAGAGCCTTTCGCTTGGGAGCGATCTTGGGGGTTTTCCAAGTGGACAATGTGGAAACCCCGTCCAAGGTTTGAGATGGATCGGGCTTGATCGCTAAAGCCTCAAGGAGGGTGGGATAGAAGTCGTGGTTGACCACGGGCAGGTCGCAGGTCTGGCCTGCCGGGACCTTGCCGCCAGGCCAGCGTACGATGAGGGGGACGCGGATTCCTCCTTCATACAACTGGCTCTTTCCCCCTCGCAGAGGGGCGTTGGAGGTAATGTTGTTTTCACCCCCGTTATCGCTGGAGAAGATAAAGATCGTATTCTCGGCCAAGCCCAATTCATCCAGCTTTTTGGCCAGCAGGCCGATGCCATCGTCAATGCTCTCAAGCATGGCGGCCAAGTGGGGGTTGTGGCTTGGAGCCCAATGGGTGCATGCGCCAATGTCGAGACCAGCGTCCTGACAAAGATAGCAATTTCGGCGGACGCTTTTTCCCGAAGGATGTTTTTTATGATACTTGTCCACGAGGTCGGGCCGCCCGTTGAGGATGGAATGAGGCGCATAGTGGCTCAGGTAGATGAAAAAGGGCTTGTCCTTGTTACGTTCAACAAAATCGACCGCTTCCAAATTCAACCGGTCGGTCAGGTACTCGTTC
>Ga0209362_1003512_pt1 | contig 10790 bp, 19 predicted proteins | sample SaaInlV_165m_DNA_FD_184680 | JGI IMG/M metagenome (GOLD analysis project Ga0209362, IMG submission 184680) | Marine microbial communities from expanding oxygen minimum zones in the Saanich Inlet - Saanich Inlet SI037_S3LV_110m_DNA (SPAdes)... | ecosystem: Environmental > Aquatic > Marine >...
CCAGGTATCAAAACCCATGGAGGCTCAGGTAGGCTACCAAACTCCATATCAATATCAGCAGGTTGTGTTACCATCTGTGTTACAGATGTTATAGACAAATCTAAGTTCCCATCGTTTCTTATCGTGACTCTTTCTTCGTTGTCGCACCCAATTGATATATCTCCATAGTCAAAAACTTCTGGTGCGACAGTCATAACTGGCGCGTCGCCATAACCCTCAAGCGTAATTATGCTTACAGGCTCATCTTCATCATCTGAGATTATTTCAACGTAAGCACCATTGTGCTCAAACGTTACAGGTATGTACCCAATTTCAAATTCTAATAGCTCTCCCGCACCAATAGTATAAATTTCTTCGTCTGTTTCAAGTTCAAAACGATCATTGCCAGAAACTAAAACGGGAGCAAAGATTATAAGTTCCTTGTCTCCCGTGTTGATTATTTGAAACGTGTCTTGCCCAGTTTCTAAGCCTGATTCCAGATGACCGAAATCAATGTGCTCTGGGTGTACGAGTATCTCTTGCTGGCGTTTTTCGATTCCTGCAACTGTGTAGTCACTGCACCCGATAAGAAAAAGTAGACCCAGAAGAAAAATTTTTCGCATAATTTAACCCCCTAAAACTACCTATCGAGTAGGTTAGAAACTTGACTCAATCATTCAAATTTAACATGCCCCCTTAGAATGTCATCAATGTGCTTTATTGATGCTTCATAAACTTGTGCAGCATGTGCTTGTTTCATAATTGCGCCTGATGGGTTTGTTTTTCCATCTAGACAGTTATGTTGGTCAATTAAAAATTTTCTTAATTGAACTAGTTTGTCAATTGTATCTCTGTCCACTTTTTTACTCTCCTAAATTTGGTAAAATATTTTCTTTAATAATCTTTATCGTCATTGCGGGATCTGTTACTTGATATGCTCCTAATCCGACTTCTTTAATACGCTCATAGATCTGACGATCATTTCCGTGACCTTTGCACCTATCACCAACGAAAATGCACTCACTTGCGTTAACATGATTGAGTGCATAAGTTTTATCCCAGCCTGTTGGGTATATATCGATAGAAGTGCTACCTCCCAATGCAAGATCAAGACACTTAACAGGAAAAGGAGATGAAGATAAATGAGCATTTAAAAGTGAAACAAGATGAACTCTTATTTGTGTATGTGTATCATATGCAATAAATCGTGATCTATCTGCATCAGTCGCACTTCTACCAATAGGGCACCAATTTAATAGTGAGCCCCTGTAAGAGATAAAGTTGCCTGACAATTGTAATTGGCCGAGGAGCTTAAGATCATCAGCTGCAATAGACTGCAGCCTGAGAATTGTTCTTACTAGCAACTGATAGGTTGACTCACTAATTTCTTCTTTCATAGACACTGTAGATACTTCACTAAACTCCCCATTCTCAATGTGGTAAAGCTGTGTACCATTACAAGGCATTAATGTGAAATTGTTCATGTTAACATGTGACAACCCATTCCACAAATTTGAACATTGTTCTTCGATATAGTCAATACCTGATCCGGTTACTATTGCAACCTTTGCCTTGTGTGACAATTGAATTAACATGTTGCACATTTGACTACTAATCACCTTGCGTGGCTTAGTTAATGTCCCATCCATATCAAATAAAATTGTCTTCATTAGCTATCCTGTAATTCAACTTCTGCAATTCTATCAACTAGTTCTGATGAGGATTGAATTTTCTCACCACCGATATTCCAAACCATGTCAATATCAAGTTTTGCGCATATGGCAACCTCAGGTACATTGTCACTTTTTCTATCGCCCCCGTTAGCAAATATATCAATCTTGTGCTCATAAAGAGAAGCACATACTGTATTGTCAGAATCTTTTGCTTCAACAACTTTTACTACACCCTTGAATGCAGATAAAATTTCTGCTCGCTCTTTAAAGTTCATAAAAACGTAACCTTTCTTTCTCATCAACCAGTCATCAGAATTAGCAATTACAAGGACTTCGCCTAGCTGTGCTGCTTCTTGAATCATTCTTACATGACCCACATGAACAGGATCAAAACCGCCTGATACGGCAATTATTTTATTTTTATATGGAATTGGTGCACCCATTTTTATTCTCCCTCTGGCATTCAATAATATCAATATCAAGTGCTTCTATCTTTCTACTATTACATAATAGAGTATAAACCCATTCAGGCGGTTGTATATCGCTACAATCTTGGCAGTCATTAGGGTCGAGGGATTCGCTACACAAAAACTTCTTTTTTTCTAAAACTAGACCGTACATTGGCGGATTCAAGCTATAGTTAAAAAAAGCTTCGTCACATTGATAGGCAAAAACCATTGATAAAACCTGAACCAGTTCACCTGGTTCGTATTCTTTACTTATTAATTTTTGCATTATTTTACAATATCAATATTTGAAAGATGCCATGTTACAATTTCACCTTTAAATAGCACATCAAGAAAATCACTTTCATCAATTTTGGGTGGGCTTCTTCTTAGAAACATTGCGATTGGCTGATTTTTTGTTATTTGTGTCTCTCTTATTTTTCGTGCTAGAAGGGTTCCGGGCTCTAGTAGATCGAACACGTGTCTTTGTAGCGCTTTCTTGTTTGGCATTTGTTTTCTCCTTGCCAATCGAATTTACTGATTCTTTTTTATGAGCAGCATCAATAGGGAATAATTTATTATAAACAAGATTAAATTCATTTTTAGGCAACGGTTTCACCCTTAATGCCTTAAGTATTCCCAAAAAGTCATCGTAACTTTTAATGCTATTATTTTGTATGAGAGTCTCAGTTGTTATGTTTCTTCTCTGTAAAAAGTAATAATAATCAAGCTTCATAAATTTTTCCTCTTTTTAGTCGATCATCGTGCATGTTTTCTATCTCTGATTTAATCATTTTTTTAACTATTTCTAATATGTTACTATCATAAGATTCTAGAATCATTCCAATTAATTCGCCAGGATGAATAGCTGAATTTAATGACTCAATAATCCACACATTGAATCCTGCGAGTACTTCCTCATCCCAGTCAAAGGCTTCTAAAAGTGCTGTTTGGTAATGTATGCTCTTTAAATCATTGAATCCATTGTTGTCCATTGCTACCTTATTTCATCATCTTCGTTCATTAATATGGAAATACTTTCCTGGAATCTTGGGTCACATGCTATTCTTTTAATATTTGATTCGCTTGTGTCTAATCCGTACAATTTGCATGTCTTCGCAGCAATCTTTTTCATTGAACTTAAAAATACATTTCTTGCGGTAGAATGATTCATCTTATGACCGCGATCAGTCATAATGTCAGATATCTCTGAATAGCTTTTTCCTCCTAAGTTAGTTAGAGTACCGTATCCGTGATCTACCTTGTGTCCTTTTGGCATTGACATATTATTCTTCTACCTCGTGTATGTGTTGTGTATCAATTACTGTATCAATGCCAAATCTAAGACGTAGCACTTGTTCTTCTCTTTTAGAAAGCAGTTTTAAACTATTTTGAATCAAACCTTTTAGCTTGTCATTGTCCAGCTTGTCATCAAGCGACGGACTTGTTGTGTCAGGAATGATATCTTTAATTGTTCGATTTGAATCATATCCGACAGGTGCATCAATTGACATGATGTTTCTAAGTTTTAATGAGTCTCTTGCAGCATTGATTAACTTAGCAGACACACCCAGTGCTTCTACCATTTCAGATACTTCAGGTTCGACACCAAATTCTTCAACATACTCATCAACCATAAGCTTCATTTTCCATGTAAGTGACGATGCATGGGAAGGAATTCTTACAGTATTCTTTTGCATGCTTACATGTCTAGACACAGCTTGTCTAATCCACCAACATGCATAAGTTGAAAACTTAAAACCCTTTCTCCAGTCAAATTTTTCAACTGCTCTTATAAGACCAATATTCGATTCTTGAATGAGATCTTCCATACTACAACCTGATTTGTAATATTTTTTTGCTATACTAATGGACAATCTTAAATTTGATTGAATCATTTTTTCTCTAGCAGCATGATCGCCCTGCTCTATTTGTTGCGCGAGGAAGACTTCTTCTGCCTTTGTCAACAACGGATAACGTGACACCTCTTTAAAATATTGATTTAATATTTCACTCATTTCTTTTTAACTCCTAATTATTAATTTTTATTGCTATACAATTATACCATGAGCGAATTATATGTGCACGCTCATTTATAAATAAGTAACACTATTATCGTTAGGTGCTCTTAGGTTCGATTTTAGAAGGGCGCTTTCGCATATCAATCTCACGCTGGATAAAACACATATCCATTTGTAAGTTTTTTATCTTTTGTGACCCTAGTTTTTTTCTATATGCTGCATTGATCTTTGAACGCGTCTTAAGAAAAAGTTCTTGCAAACTTTTCCCATCTAGCTTTTCAAGTGTTAATTCATTAATTACAAAACTCATTTTACCCTCATTGTAGAAGTGCGATTATGAATATATTCTCTTACCTTTAATGGTATTAATAGTATACTTAGAAAATTAATTTTTTACCATCTTTTGTAATCTTATTTTTATTATGCATTATAACACCCACAGACTTAATTCCCGGTAAAGTTTTTATCATTTTACTTAAGTTTTCTAAGCTTTGCATAATATCATCTGTTTTGGGCATATACTTGACGCTTACAAAAAGTTGGGCGTCTCCATCAAAAAATCTTCTAACTTTGGCTTTTTGTCCAACTACAGCAACAGTCGGAAGTATTCGTATTCTAGTCATTAAATCAGGAACATGAGTCTCCCTCTCAAGTTTAAGACTTAAGATCGCCTTGTCAAGTTTTCTTTCAAGCTTGTAAAGAGATTCAATAACTAAATTTTCTATAGACATTGTTTTATTCTGCAAATATACTAATAACTATGTCTTCTATCATGAAATTTCACTCTTTTCTTCAATCATTGCAGCGCCTGCTGATAAAAGCATAGATGCTGTAGACGCAGCATTTTCAATGGCACACCTTACTACTTTATGAGGATCTAAAATCCCAAGGGATAACATGTCTCCAAACTTTGATAAACGTGCATCGTAACCTTGTGTACCTTTTAATTCTTTAACTCTTTCTAATATCAAGTCTTCTGACTTTCCGGCGTTTCTTACTATCTGTCTAAGCGGTGATTCGCAAGCATTCTTAACAATTCTTATGCCTGCATCAACGCTATCATCAGAAGTATAAAGTTTATCGAGTGCCATGGCTGACCTTACTAGTGCTACCCCGCCACCAGGAAGAATACCCTCGTCAAGTGCAGCTTTAGTTGCGTTAAGCGCATCGTCTACCCTGTCTTTTCGTTCAATAAGCTCTGCTTCTGTGCTTGCGCCTACTTTTAGAACTGCAATCCCCCCTGTTAGTCTTCTAATTCTGTACGATAGAAATTCAGCTTCTTGGGGATCAGCCTCGTCTGAATTCAACCTGGCTAATATTGCAGCAACTCTTTTTTCTATTTCACTATCTTGTTTTCCTGTACCGATAAAAAGTGATGCTGTTCTTTTTACAATAACTCTTTTGCAAGTACCAAAATCACTAAAAGAAAATGAGTCTAGATCAGATTGGTTTCCTACTACTTTGCCGCCGGTAATTACAGCAAGATCTTCCATCATTTCATGCCTTTCTTGGCCAAAACCTGGTGACTTTATTGCGCATGCTTTAAGCGCACCTTTTACTTTATTTAAAACCAGACCCTGCATAACATCATTTGAAATTTCATTAGCAACTATTAACAATGGTTTGCTTGACTCGAGTGCAAGTTCTAAAGGCTTCATGACGTCTTTTAATGTTTCAAGTTCGAAATCACATAGAAGTACAATACACCCCTCTAATATTGCATGCATTTTATCTTGATTTGTTACAAAGTAGGGAGAAAGATATCCTCTATCAACCTTTATCCCTTCTACAAATGACAAACTACTATTAAACCCCTTTGCATTTTCAACAGTAACTGTCCCTTCTTGTCCCACCTTGCCAACTGCATCGCTAATTAAACGTGATATATCTTCTTCGCCATTTGCTGATATTAGCGCGACTTGATAAAGTTCTTCAGGTGTGTCAAGTGTCTTTGTCATTGAATGTAAATTTTCTAAAACTGACTTGACAGCTATGTCAATACCATGTCTTAATTCAACCGGGTCATGACCTGCGGATATCATCTTTAAGCCTTCAGCAAATATTGCTTGTGCCAATACAGTTGCACTTGTCGTGCCGTCACCGGCTTCTTCAGCAGTTCTTGATGCAGCTTCCTTTATTATTTGAACACCCATATTTTGAAATTGCTGTGATAAATTAATAGATTTTGCAACTGTTACACCATCTTTAGTAACAACTGGGTGCAATCCGGGTCTTTCTATTAATACATTCTTTCCTTTTGGGCCCATTGTAATACGAACTGCGTCAGCAAGTATGTTGATCCCTAAGAGGAGCTGTGCTCTTAGTTCTTCATCAAAACCTACGATACGTCTAATGTTGTCGTTCATGCTCAACCTTTTAAAATACGGCGTGAACCAGTTTCAGTTAATAAGCCGACAACTTCAATTGTTCGCTTATTCCCGCTTAAAATATTTTCTGCGATATAAAGATCGCCCACCTTGTAAGCAACTTCATGCTGATTAATTATATTCTGCTCACGCAACAATTGCTGATCTTGACTGCTTAATGCGTTTTTCATCTATCCACTCCTGCATAGATAATTTTAATTTATTTACTTAACTTGTAAACCTGCGAAAGTGGCACAAAACTTGTTCCATGACTTTTCATTAAGCATTGATGTAAATTCAAAAGTATCAAACGTTTCATATAGCTTATCCATTGCAGAAATACCGTATGTATACTCAAGTTCATCAAGCTTTTGAGATAGATTGACTAGTCTAATTAAATTCACATTCCGTTCAAATATCTCAGATTTAGATGGATTACTTAATATTTCTTGCATCAAATTAGAATTTTTTACAATCTTTAGTGCAGTCTTATCACCGATACCCTTAATGCCAGGAATGTTGTCAGTAGGATCACCCCTAAGAGCTTTCCATACAACATAATCATAATCAGGTTTTTCAATAAATTTTTTCTTTATTGGGTTATAAAGCTTTATGTCAAAAATATTGTGAAGCTGGATAAAGTCACTATCAGATGAAATAATAGTGCACTCATCCCCCTGATTTGCATGTAATGCTGTTAAAGTTGCAATCACATCATCACATTCAAAATCGGGATGTCTAACTGATACAAATGGCATACATCGCTTGACCAAGTCTATAATGATTTCTTTTTGCTGTCTAAAACTTTCATTAGGTCTTTTTCTATCAGCTTTATAAAATTCATCTAATTGAATCCTGAATTGTGGATATCCCTCTAAAACAAAATAGACTTTATCAGGATTAAATTTTTCTATAAGAGGCCTTACCCCTCTAAAGAAATTATAAACAATTGCGTAGTCTCCTTTTGTGAAACCTGATCTAGCCCTATGAATAAGATTGTATGCATCTAAAAAAACAACTTTCATGCTCGCCTTTATGAGTTAAGACCTAAGCTTTCTAGATCTTCAATTTTAACATTAGCACGGATTCCATTACCAATATCTATCTTTATTTTATCGCTCGTATTCTTAGTTTGCACGCTTTTATCTTCTATGTCTTGCGATGCTTCTTGTGGTACTTGCGCTAATGCAGGCTTTGCAATCATAGCTGGATCTTCTGTTTTTACAAATATCTCCTGGATTCTTAATGCTTCGTTCATTAGACCTCTGATTGATTTCTTTGCATTTTCAATCATAAAATTTTCTAATATGTGAGGATCTGTAAAGATTTTAGCGCTGATACTATTTAGATCGACACAAGTTCTATCTTTATTGGGCATTGTGATAGTATAAGAAGTTTGTTTTCCATCCATTGTGTTTCTTACTACTTCTTCTACAACTTGCGCAGGAATGACCTTCAAAGACTTGTCACTTAAAAGATATATTATTTGACCCACTTTATACTTTGTCAATGAGTACTCCAATTATAGTACTATTGTACATCTTTCATGTGTGCTTGTACAATAAAAAAGGGAGCGAAGCTCCCTTTTTAAATTCAAATTTCTAAAATATATTTAATTATTTAAGGCTTTTTGAACATCTTCTTTCAAAACAATGACTTTGTTTCCCGTTTGTTGGGTATAGACATCAAAATTAATTTTTGATAATTCTCTTATCAGCCTATGTTCTTCTCTGTGCCCACCATAAGTAGTAAATATTCTAATTAAATTTTGAACTGCAGTATTATGTAATTTCACTATTTAAATCCTATGCTTTTAAAGCCTCTAGCAATCTGTCCTTTTCGGGAATTGCGCGGCTTATTATTACCATACACCCAGTTGCCTGTAATGTTAAGGTCTAATTCGCCATCTTCAAGTTGCTTAAAAACATTCTTGACTTCTTGTTCAATAATTCTTTTCAAATTTGCTTCTTGCAAAGTCTGCTTACGTTGATTGTGAACTCTCGTTCGAAGTTTTGCCAGCTCTTCTTTAAGCTCCTGTGCATCTACTTCATAAACCAGTTCAGCGCCTTCATTTTCTTCATCTTGCTCTTTTCCTTCTTCTTGCCAGTCACCGGTATAGTCCTTGTTACCAGAGATATCATGGCCGTCTTCGCGAGGGTCTTCGCCTTTTTTACTGCCCCATTCTTCTGCTAACTGATTTTTTCCGTGTTGAATGTCACGCTCAGCTGCCAATGATGGATCATCATGATAGCTTCTATTAGAAGCTTCATTTAATTTTTGTGCTTTTGAAGCAGGAAGACCTGCTAAAACACTTAGTCTGTTAACATCAAATCGCATCATTAATCTCCTTGAAATCTAGTTAATACTGCAAACTATAACTATGCGTTAACTAGCGTTAGTTCTCAATATTACCTCTAATTTTATTGGAGATATTCTTTCCTTTTTCAACTGCTGCGCTCATTGTTTCAAGGCCGAGGGCTTCACGAACCTTATCATACAAATCTAAAGTAAGATTGTCTTTTAGTATAGCCATGTCTGCATATTGATGAAGATCCCATTCTACAATGGGAACCGGTGAGCCATCAAGGCCCGGTTCTTCTTCACCAGTTTCTCTACTTTCAAACATGTATAGAAGCTTAGGCATTTCTTCTTCTTTGGGTACCATGATAAAAGGAATATTACTGCTTCCTTCTTCACCTTCTTCATACATTATCTCAGGAATCCAATTTTGGGACATGTTCTATACCTCTTTAAATTACAAATAGAAGTATAACGTATTATCTTGCGTAATAAATTATTTTTTAGTTATACCTTCTTTTAAAGTCCTCATATTCAGGTATCTCTGAAAGTAATCCATCAGATACAGCCCCTTCTATATCACCGCCTATGCCTGTCAATGGCATTTTAATTATTCCAAAAGTGCCAGTAAGAAGCGATAAGACATCAGATTTTATTTTATCTAAAAAATCCTGCATTTTTCTTGATACTTCATCAGGTTTTAGGCCTTGAACTTCATAATGCTTTACCATCTTATCTACATCAACTTGCGACATAGTCAAACCAATGGGGGCTAAAAGCAATGTTAAATCAGACAACAGAGTAGAAAGCATTCCTGTAGGGGATACGCTTTCTGCAGATTTAAAGCTTGCATGCCACCTGTTGTAATCATTTTTAAATGCATTGTCAACATTTGAAACAGTAGGCGAAGCGCGGGTTATTTCTTCCCAAAATGCTGGAAAAAGCTTTCTAGTATTAGAAGAGTAGCCTTTGCCGTCCAAGTCTTTGACGGACTCATCATATATTTGACTTACGTCCACTTTATCGGGCACAATTATTTCAACATCATTACCCTCTTTATCTTTGACTGTATCACCAGTTAAAAGGGCTACAAGCCAGCCAATTGGACTAAACTGCGAAAGACTTTCGGTTTGTCTATATTCAACTTTTTCTTGTAGTAATAGATGTTTAATTGTGTATCTAAGATTCTTTGCACTAATCATCATAGCTGTTACCCAATCCATATAAAAAGTTTTTTATTGCATCGCGCCCAAACGTTTCATTAAGCTTTTTTGCCCTATTGTTCAAGAGTATGTCTTTGTTACATGCACGATCATTCTTATTTCTTAAATGTCGCAATGCTTTGATTGCTGCCTGAATATTGTCAACTTCTTTTCGATTAGCCTTGCGAAGTGACCCTTTTTTCAATGTTGCTTTTACTTTGCTTAAATCTTGAATAATTTCATCAAGATACGCACTATAGTCTAAAGTTTTTTTCTCAGGTATTTCCTTGCTCATTTGCTTACCCACTAATTAACTTTTTTATTTTTTCGCTAATATACGTCAAGTCTTGCGATTCATTAACTCGAATCGGTGCAGTGTCATCTTCTTCTTGACTTTGGCGAGGTTGTTCATCTGCTACAACTTCTTCTTCTTCGACAGCTACATCTACTTCAGTATCTTCTTTTTCTTTCCGCTGTATTACATAATCTGTTGGAGATGCACTAGGGTCTTGTGCTTGGGAACCATCTTTAGTTCGTGTTAACACTGATGCCATTTCTCTAAAAAATAAAACCAGAACACCCTGCTCATCCTCAGAAAGCTTATCATAATAGTCTCTTACTTGAGCTCTTACTTCTCCGTCTTTGAGCGACTCACCAGAGCGCAAGTTGTTAATGTTTCTAATAAGATTGTCTAATGATGCAGTTACTTCAGCAGGAGGATCCTCTTCTACTTCATCTTCTACTTCTACTTCATCTTCTACTTTTACTTCATCTTCTACTTTTACTTCATCTTCTTCATTAGTTT
>Ga0209362_1003518_pt1 | contig 10773 bp, 9 predicted proteins | sample SaaInlV_165m_DNA_FD_184680 | JGI IMG/M metagenome (GOLD analysis project Ga0209362, IMG submission 184680) | Marine microbial communities from expanding oxygen minimum zones in the Saanich Inlet - Saanich Inlet SI037_S3LV_110m_DNA (SPAdes)... | ecosystem: Environmental > Aquatic > Marine >...
ACCCATGATAGCTGCTACACCTTGTGAAATAACACCTTCAGCCGCTGCTGTTGCTGCTGCTGAATCAACACAAGTTGAATCTGCTCTAATTACTTCAATTTTTTTTCCATCTAATAGCGATCCAGAATCAGAAGCTTCTTTAAATGCAAGCTCTGCAGAAGCAGCCATAGCTGGTGTTAGCGATTCTATAGGACCAGTAAATCCTAAAATAATACCCATTTTTACTGAATGTCCATCTGCAAATAAGTTTGATGTAAAAGTCGATACAAACATAAATACAGCAATAAATAGTTTTTTCATTATCTTCCTCATTTTGATTGTTAACAATTTATAAAAAGATAATTAAATTATGATTAATCTAATATTTCAATGATTAAATTATCTATTTTTGCTTACTATTAGTATGTTTTTAGACAATTTTTATCTCATTGAGAACGGATCAAGAGTTGGCTCATCAGAAGTATAAAACCAAGTTGTTTTTACCCTTGTATAATCTTTTATAGATTCAATTCCGGCTTCTTTTCCATATCCACTATCTTTTATCCCACCAAAAGGGGCTGAAGGAGAAATTAGTCTATAAGTATTAACAAAAGTAATACCTGCACGTATTGCTTTTGAAACTCTCATGCCTCTAGCAAGATCACTTGTATAAACTCCTGAAGACAATCCGTATTGATTGTCATTCATTTTTTTTACAACTTCTTCTTCTGAGTCAAATTTCATAACTGATAACACAGGTCCAAAAAGTTCATTTTCTGCAGTTGGTAGTTTGTGATTATCACATTCAATAATTGTTGGGGGGAAATAATAACCTTCGTTTGAAAAAGAATGTCTTTTACCGCCACATTTAATTTTACCACCTTGTTCAATCGTTTGTTTTATATTTTTTTCAATAATTTCTAGCTGTTTAAAGTTACTCAAAGGTCCCATTTCTGTATCAACATCCATTGGTGCGCCAATCTTAATTTTTTCAGCACGTTTTACTAGCTTATCTAAAAATTCATTATAAATTCCTTTTTGAATATAAAGTCTTGATCCAGCAATACAACTTTGTCCACTTGCTCCAAAAATTCCTGCAACAATACCGTTAATAGCATTTTCTTGTTTAGCATCATCAAAAACAGCTACAGGGCTTTTTCCTCCAAGCTCTAAGCTAACTTCAGACAAATTTTCTGCTGAATTTCTAATTATACGTCTTGCAGTTTCGGGACCACCCGTGAATGCAACTTTTTCAACAAGATTGTGAGTAGTTAAAGCTTTACCACAAGGGTCACCAAATCCGGTAACGACATTAAGAACTCCTTTTGGAAGTCCTGTTTTTTCAATTAACTTAGCAAATTCAAAAATAACAGCAGGTGCTAATTCTGAAGATTTAAGAACAACAGTATTTCCCATTGCTAAAGCAGGAGCAAGCTTAGTTGCAGTTAAAAACATTTGAGAGTTCCAAGGTACAATTGCTGCAATCACACCTATCGGAATTCTTGTGGTAATTGCTTGAACATTAGGTTTATCGATTGGTAATACAGTTCCTTCAACTTTGTCTGCTAAACCGGCGTAGTAATCATAATATTCAGCAATATAACTGGCTTGTTTTTTCGTTTCTCTAAACAATTTTCCGGTATCAATAGTTTCAATTTCTCCAAGTATTTCTGCGTTTTCTCTTAATTGATCCCCAATAGCTCTTAAAAACTTTCCTCTTTCTCTGGGAAGCATTTTCGGCCACTCACCCTCAAATGCTTTTTGTGCAGCTTTTACGGCTTTATCAACATCTTTGGCACTGGCCTCAGGTACCACAGCCCATGGTTTATTAGTTTCAGGATTTAGAGTTTCAAATATCTTTTTATTTTCTGAGTCAACCCACTCACCATTGATGAACATTTTATATTGTTTTAATTTAGTCATTTTTTTCTATAAAATCTTTGATAGTCATATTTACATCATCCGCGCATTCAATACCACAAAGATGTTTTCCATCTTTAATCACTTTTAATTGACTATTACTAATTACATTACTTAATTTTTTAGACATATCTACTGTAGAACCGATATCGTTTTCACCAGTCATAATTAATGTATTAACTTTGATATTTTGGAAATTTTCATTATTTTTATGAAAAACAAAAAGCTTATAAACTTTTAAGAAATTTTCCATATTATTTTTTTCTAATATAGAGCTAATTTTTTTATAAGTGTCTGGATTTTTTTCTAAATATTTATCAGTAAACCATCTTTTTAAAGCTTGTTTTGAAAGTTTTAAATTTTTTTTAGCTAAATTAAATCTATCATTAACAATTTTTTGTTCTTCTTCATTTCTATTGAATATTGAACCAAGTAACGTTAGTGATTTAAGTCTATTGTTATATTTTACTGCAAAATTTCTAGCTATTAAAGAGCCTATTGAAAATCCAATTAAGTGAATTTTATCAAGTTTTAATTCATTTATTAAATTAATTAATTGTTCTGAAAAATCATCAAAACTTATATTGGATTTATTTAAAGGAGTTTTACCGTGTCCAAGAATATCATAAGATACAGTAGTATTGTTTTTAAAATAATCTAATTGAGGTTGCCAAATTTCATGAGTTAAGCCAACTCCATGAATAAATATTAGTGGTGTTTTTTTATTGGTTTGATTTAATAGATAAAAAGTTCCTGATGAGTCTGTGCCATTAGTCATTAAGTTTACTTAGGCTCAATACCCATTTCTTTCATATCTTGATATCTGTCACCAGTTCTTGCATGAGCTCTTCCACTAGATGCTCCACCAATAGCTATAACAATTTCATCATCAAAAGGAGCATCGTGAATTGTAAATTCATGAGTTAGATAATAAGGTCTCAAACCAGAATCAGTTTTATGCATCATTGGGATGGAGATTTTAGATCCGGCAGGACCTCTAGTATTTGTAAAACTTAAATAAGAGGTTCCTCCAACAGCATCTCTAAATTTATTCCCAAATCTTAGAGTATGAATAAATGCTGAAGCATGCTCTATTTCACCATTCAATCCTACAATACCAGCCTTTCCATACGCTAAAATTTTTTCAGATGATCCTATTTCTTTAATCAGTTCTGGAACCAATAAATCACCCAACTTAGGAGCTAAATCTAATATAGCAGGTCTTAAATCTTCAACAAAACCTTTTCCATGCCATGGATTCTTAAAAACAGCAGCCACGGAAACTAATAAAACAGGTTCTTTTGCTTTTTTTCCACCTTCAATAAAAGTTTTATCAACAAATTTTGTAAATTTTCTTAAATTAATTTCCATATTTATTTATCTATATCACCTGAGTAATAACTAACCAGGCATTAACGTCTTTGCTTGCAATATAGCTTGATTTAAAAAATTCAATTATTTTCCAAGACTTCTCATCTTCCAATTCTTTGATCTTTTTGTCAAACCCATATTCTTTATAAATTCCAAGGTTAATAGTGAAACAGATATATGATTTTTTTTTACAAATTCTAACCATTTCATCAAGGACAGGAGGATTTACATGACCATAAGTAAAAGTACCCATACAAGTTATTCCATCATAACTATCATCTGTAATTTCAACTTTTTGATTTAGATCTATTTTGTATAGATTTTCATAAACATTTTCAGGAACTAAATCTAACATTTTTTGTGAAAAATCAGCTCCATCGATATTTGTGAAACCATACTTTTTTAGCTCTAATCCTACCAAACCAGTTCCACAACCTGCATCTAATATCTTGATGTTTTTTTTAGAATTATATTTTTTAAAAAGATTTATAGTTTCCTGAGGACCAGAATATTTCCAATCAGCCATATCTTTGTCATATTTATTTTTTTTAGTCCATTCATCATAATAATCTTCAACTTCTTTTCCTGCTTTTAATTTATAAATTGGAAGTTTGTTTCCAATATCTTTTTGTGACATTTATTTATCCCTATGTTTAAAGCTATCTCTTCTAAAACTGTATAAGGCATTACGATCTACATCAACATCAATTACAACTGGTTTATTGCATTTTAGAGCTGCCTTAATTGCTCGACTAACCTCTGAAAGTTTTTTTACTTTGAATCCTTTTGCTCCATAAAGTTCTGCGACTTTATCAAATGAGGGACTTTTAATATCAGCACCTAAATATCTTTTTCCAAAAAAATCTTTTTGATAAGCTTTTTCTGCTCCCCAACTTTGATTATTCATTACTATTGTAATTGTGTTTATTCCATATTCTACAGCAGTACTTAATTCTGAAATAGTCATTCCAAAACCACCATCACCCATAAGACTAACAACAGTTTTTTTTGGTTTTGCTACTTTTACACCTAATCCACATGCAAACGAAAAACCAACTAAACCAAAATCCAGTGGAGTAAATAGAGAAGGTGGATCATAGTATTCAAGAGCATCTGTTGCTTGCAAACATAAAGTTCCCGCATCTAAAGTAATCATTGAATTTTTTGGAAGAGTTTTTCTTAATTCTTTAAATAAATCTTGAGGTTGAATAGGAAATTTTTTTAATTTATTAACTTTATCTCTATTGGAAAGAAATTTTTTTCTTTCATTAAAATATTTTTCAGTCCAAGTATTTATATCTAAAATAATTTTTTGTTTTTTTAATTCTTTATAAATTTGATTTGTAGCAGTAGCTGCGTCTGCATGAATTCCAACTGTAATTGGAAAATATTTTCCTAGCATTTTCTTTTCCAGCTCTATTTGAATAATTTTTGCTTTTTTATTTATATTATCGTAGGAATAAAAAGTTGAATTAAATCCAAGTCTTGTTCCAAGAGCAATTATCACATCAGCTTCCTTTACTAGTTTTGATGCAATTGGATTTCCTCTTGGACCCATTTGACCAGCGTTTAATTTATAATTGAAAGGAATTGCATCTCCGTGACCTGCGGCAGTTACTATTGGAATATTTAAGTATTCAGCTAACTTAATCACAATTCTGTGTTGAGCCGTGTATTTAATTCCACCTCCAGCGATGATCACAGATTTTTTAGAATTTTTAATTATTTTTACAGCTTTCTTGATCTTATCAAGCTGACCTTTGATAAAACTTACATTTTTATATGAGGTTTTATTGGTGTTTATATTAAAATTTTCTGAAGCTGCTAAAATATTTCTAGGCAAATTAATACACACGGGGCCTCTTCTTGAGGACATAGCTGTGTTAATAGCTTTGCTTATTATAGTAGGGATTTTTTTAGTACTCTTTACAGTCCATGTTTTTTTAGTAATTGGATTGAATAAAGATTGTTGATCAAGTCCTTGAAAAGCATCTTCAATATTGTCCTTTGTGGAGTATGAGCCAACAATTGCAACAACTGGTGAAAAAGCTGCTTTTGCCTGAGCAATACCTGTAACTAAATTTGTAGCACCGGGTCCATTTTGGCCAGCCAGAATTACACCAGGTTTATTTGAAGCTCTAGCATACCCATCCGCCATATGAGCTCCCGTTCTTTCATCTCTTACTCCAATAAATTTTATACTTTTTTCATGATATAGCGCATCAAACATTTCCATGGTTGCTGAACCAATCAATCCAAAAACATGCTTAACTTTTTCTTTTTTTAAAGATTTAACAGCAGCTTGACCACCTGTTAAAGCTTTTTTTGACTTGTTCACGAAACTTTTTTTACTTCAGAATCAATATCATCTTTAAAGTGGGGCATTACTTTTTCAGTAAAAAGTTTAATACTTTTCATACAATCTTCATGTTTAACACCTGGAAAGTTCGACCAAACTTGAAGATTTTTTAGATTCAACTCAGATTTTAATTCATGAATTTTATCAATTACATATTCAGGTGTTCCAAAAAGCATATTTCTTTTATGCAAAAAATCATAACTTAATAAATCTAATTTACCTTTAGTCATGGGCAATTCCTCATCTGGATCCATATGATTTCCAAGTCCTCTCCAATGACAAACCCATCTCATGTAATTAACCATATGTTCGCCCGCTTTTTCCTTGGCTTCTTCCATTGTATCTGCAACAAACATATCTCTTACCAAGGAAACACCTTCTCCCATTGGCACATTTCTTTTTTCAGTCTCTGATTTTGCATTTTTAAAAGCTTCAAATTTAATCTTAAGAGCTTTAACGGTTGGAATCCACATTATGACGTTTAATCCTTGTTGTGCGGCCCATTCAATTGATCTAATTCCATCTACAACTTGATGAATAGGAGGACAAGGTTGTTGATAGGGTTTTGGAAGAACACTAATATTTTCCATCACATTTGTTTCAAGATTCACCAAATTTTTATTTGGTGGACTCATGGCATGTTGCCAAACATAATCAGGAGCAGGATAAGTATAAAATTCTCCTTTATGATTAAAAAACTTTTCTTTCCAAGCTTTTTTTAAAATTGTTAAAGTTTCTTCAAATAATCTAAAATTTTTTGCTTGATCTTTCATGTCTGCTTCTTTGTTAAGATTAATTGCTTCTCTGCCATAGATTCCTCTTCCAATACCAACTTCAACTCTACCTTTTGAGAGCTGATCCAATAAAGCAATATCTTCAGCCATTCTAATTGGATTATGAAAAGTAATTACGTTACAAGCTTGACCAATTCTAATATCTTTAGTTCTAGCAGCTGCATCTACCCCCATCATTAAAGGGTTCGTAAGAGATTCCATACCTTCATGATTAAAATGATGTTCAGTATACCAGATAGAGTCCCATTTATTTTGGTCACAGAATTCTGTGATTTCTCTGGTTTCGTCTAAAAGTTTATCGTATGGTTTATGTGTCCAGTTGGTAGTATTGCAAAAGTATCCAAATTTCATTAAAGCCTCCTTTAAATAGCTATTTAAAAAAGACGACCGATCCCGCTTTCGTATTGGTAATAACGACGAGTTATGTATCGCTTTATATATTAATACTATTAATCTTAACGTTGATATTCAATGAATTTTTTTAGCGATTTATTTAAAAACTTCTCAAATGATGTAGCATTACGTATATTTTTTGATGATCTATTTAAAAAAGAATGACTCATTTTAAAATCATAAGAAGGTTCAAAGAAAAAAGGAATAGACATTCTTTTGGTTTTATTCCATAGCACCCTATGGTTAGTAGCTTTGAATTTTCCTTTGCTCAAAAACTCTAATGCCAAACCAGTATTTACAATTAAAGCATTCTTATTAAAAGGAACATCGTGCCATATTTTAGTTTTTCTATTTTGTACCTGAAGACCTCCTTTTTTATCTTGGTATAAAATAGTAAAAACTCCACTATCAACATGGGTTTCACAACCTAATGCAATACCGTCTTGTTTAGATATTTCAACAGGTTTTGTTTGATTTGGATAACAGTTAAATCTCAAAGTACTTAAAGTTTTAAATCTTGAAAAAGCTAATTTAGAATTTTTAGTATCTTTTTTATAAAGATGAATAATACTTTTAAATAAGATTTCTCCTAATACAAATATTTCATCGAAATAATTACTCAAGATTTCTATAGATTTTTTGTCAATAGCCTTATTGAGATCAAGATGCTCTATGTACGGATTTTTTAATTTCAGAGCATATTTTTTTGTAACTTTAAGATCCCCTATATCTAGTCCTTCTTTTCCGTTTACATCATTTGGGAAATATCCTCTATAAATATTTTTATTTAATTTGTTCCATTTTTTTGGAGCTAGTTTTAATTTTTTTTTAATAGATAAATTAAAAAAATGGTTTCCAACTTTAGCTATATTGCTAATGTTCTTTTTATTTATACCATGCCCTGTAATTTGAAAAAAACCAACTTCTACACAAGCTTTTTCAATTTTTTGAATTGTTTTTTTTGATGATGCAGAAACAAATTCTCTACTAAGTAAAGATGAAATATTTATCGTTGGAATATAGTTTTTCATTATCTATTTGGAGTATCTGTTGCAATTAATTGGTCTTTTGTTTTTTCCCTTATATAAATATAAATACCGGCACCTATAATTGTAACCACACCAATAAGTATTCTTGATGTTGGAATACTATTAAATAAAATATAGCCAGTTAATATTGACCAAATAATTAACGAGTATTCATAAATAGAAACAACAGACGGCGAAGCAATACTGTAAGCATTAAAAACAAAGTAAAATGAAAAAGTAGAAACAATTCCCATCGAAACAATAAAAGGTAAACTAAATGGTAAGTTGGTACCCCATTCTCTAAACATAAACTGAAATGTTGGATCGCTAAAAGTATTAAATTGACCTTTACCAGTAAATATAAAAAATAAAAAACTAATTGTAATTGCTCCAATATATAAATGTATCATCTGAGTATAAACATTATCTTTATCTGATGTAATTTTAGTGATGGTCATTGACATTGCATAACATAAAGCACATGCAACAGGCGCTAATTTCATATAATTAAAATCACTAAAATTTGGGTTTAAAACAATAAAAACACCAATAAATCCTACAACAATAGCTGACCATCTTCTGATACCTACTTTTTCCTTTAAAAATATTGTTGCTAAAATTGAAACAAAAAAGGGACTAGAAAAAAATAATGCATTTGCCTCTGCAAGAGACATAAAAGTAAGAGAAATATAAAAAAAACTAAAACCAAAAAAGAAGCAAATAACTCTTACAAATGTTAAGAGTGGATAATATGTTTTTAAAATTATCTTTTGTTTTGAAAATTTTAAGTAACTAATTAATAAAATTAATGCTGTAAAGGTTCTTCCAAAATATAACTCATATAAAGCAACTTCCTCATATACAAATTTAATTAAAGCATCTTGTATAGAAAATAAAATCATTCCAACCAAGATATAAAGAATACCTTTTGAATTATTTTGAACTTGTGTCATGAATTAATAATGAATTCTGATGCCCTTTCAGCTATCATTAGCGTGGGCGCATTTAAGTTACCACTAGTAATTTCTGGCATAACTGAAGCATCAACTACTCTTAAATTTTCAATCCCATACACCTTAAGTTGTTCATCAACTACTGCCATATCATCTACACCCATCTTAAGGGTACAAGAAGGATGGTAGGCAGTTTCTGCTTTAGATCTAATGTATTCTTCATACAATTCATGAGTTTGAATATTAGACCCTGGCCCAATTTCGTTGCCAGCAAAAGGTTTCATTGAATCTTGGCCAAGAATATTTCTTGCGACTTTAATAGCCTCTATAGTTTGTTTTAGATCATCTTTGTGTTCAAGATAATTAAATAAAATTTTTGGATAATCATAAGGGTTTGAAGTATTCAATGTGACTGACCCTCTACTTTTTGGATGGTTAGGACTAGCATGTAATTGATATCCATGCCTATCTGGTTGTATTAATCCATGATCAATTACAAAAGCTGGAAAAAAGTGAAATTGAATATTAGGGTATATTCTTTCTGGTGAAGATTTTGCAAAACCACCGGCTTCTAAAAATGAAGTTGAACAAGGACCACTTTTATTTAAAAACCATTGAATTCCTATTCTAAGCATATTAAATTTATTAACGTAAGAATATAACGTGTCAGGTGTTTTACATTCTTGTTGAATGTAAGTTTCAAGGTGATCTTGTAGATTTTTTCCAACACCTTTGAGGCTATGAATAATTTCAATTCCTTTTTCTTTTAAGTGTTCAGCAGGCCCGACACCTGATAGCAAGAGTAATTGAGGAGAGTTAATTGATCCTCCACTTAAAACCACTTCTTTGTTTACAAAAACTTTTTCAACTTTATCTTTAATCTTAACTTCTATACCAATAGCTTTTTTTCCATCAAAAATAATTTTTTTCACAAATGAGTTTGTAAATATTTTTAGATTTTTTCTTTTTTTTGCTGGATTTAAATAATGCTTAGAAACACTAGCTCTTTCTCCTTTATTAATTGTAACATCATACATACCAAAACCTTCTTGGAGTTTGCCATTCATATCTGAATTAATTTCATAACCGGCTTCAGCAGCAGAATCTATAAATGCTTTAAATAAAGGGTTTTTGTTCTTTGATTGATTTACAGGCAACAAACCATTTCCTCCTCTATACTCATTTTCGCCCTCAGACCAAGTTTCAATTTTTTTAAAGTAAGGTAGTACTTTTTTATATGACCAATTTTTAAGACCAAATGAAGCCCACCTCTCATAATCATTGGGGTTTCCCCTCACATATACCATTCCATTATGGGCTGAGCATCCCCCAATCATTTTTCCTCTTGGACAAAATAACTTTCTATTATGTAAATGAGGCTCAGGTTCAGAATAATATTTCCAATTATATTTTGGATCATGCATTGTATAAAGAATAGCAAGTGGCATTTTTACTTTCCAAATATCGCTTGGTTTCCCTGCTTCAAACAAAGCTACATTAAATTTTCCATTTTCAGTTAAACGATTTGCAAGAACACACCCGGCTGATCCTCCACCAATAATAACGTAATCAAATCTCATATAATTTTTGAACTTAATAACTCTTTATAATCTTCAATTTTTTTTATCTTAATATTCTTTTGTTTAGCACTTTCATCAAATCTACGCAATTTAATAGCATTCTCATAATTTTTATTCTGTTCAAATTTTTTTGCATCAAGATCACTCATTACGCCACCTTGTAGTTTCAAGCTAGTTTTTGAAGCATCAGATAAATTATTAAAATATTTTTTATCTCTAGATAAATATTGTTTTGCTTCAACGTGTAATAAAATGGGTTCAACAATTTTATTATGAAAAAATTTTTTTAAATAGTTTGCACCAATAATTTCGTGTCTTCCATCAATCTTATCATTTGCTAATTGATTAGGATCTTCAATAACAAAGTGCCCATAATCATGTAACAAACTTGAACAA
>Ga0209362_1003526_pt1 | contig 10758 bp, 8 predicted proteins | sample SaaInlV_165m_DNA_FD_184680 | JGI IMG/M metagenome (GOLD analysis project Ga0209362, IMG submission 184680) | Marine microbial communities from expanding oxygen minimum zones in the Saanich Inlet - Saanich Inlet SI037_S3LV_110m_DNA (SPAdes)... | ecosystem: Environmental > Aquatic > Marine >...
CTCCAATAGCATTAGTTCTACAGCCTCATCCTCAATACGGAGGAACTATGAATAATAAAGTTGTAGTTGATACGTTTCATACTTTTATGGAAAATGAATTTTCAGTATGTAGAATGAACTTTAGAGGTGTTGGAAAAAGTGATGGAGAATTTGACAATGGTCAAGGAGAGTTAGCAGATGCAGCTTCTGCTCTAGATTGGCTAGAACGAGAAAATTTTGATAATTCACAATGCTGGGTGTCTGGTTTTTCTTTTGGGTCTTTAATTGCTATGCAACTATTAATGAGAAGACCAGAGATAAATAGATTTATAGCAATATCACCACAACCAAATGTTTATGATTTTTCATTTCTTTCACCTTGCCCGACTTCTGGGCTAGTTGTTTATGGAAAAAAAGATGAATTGGTTCCAACAGAAAATATTTTAGAACTTGAAAAAAGATTAAGTGCTCAAAAAGGAATTAATGTTGATTTTCAAGCTATAACAGATGGAAATCATTTTTTTTCTAAAACAGAAGATGCTCTAATTAAAAATTTAGACAAATATATTAAAAAAGAATCAGCTTTATTTTAATAATTTTTAACAAGTACTCCCCCGGTACAACCAAATTTATTTTTGCACCCAGTGGTATAAGGAAATGAAATCGGTAACTCAAGATAGGATCTAATAGCAAGATAAGCAAATGCTTGTGACTCGATAAAATCTCCATCTACGTCATATTTATCTATAGGTTCAAATAACATTTCATTAAGAGATTTTTTATTCATTCTTAAACTTTCAGTTCCTTTTTTAATAATAGAGTCTATTAAATATTCATTTTTTCGTCCTCCACCACAAAGTAAAATTCTAATTGTACGTGGAAAGTTAGAAATTTCTTTAAGAAGACCTTGAACTATAGTTGTAGCTGTATACTCTGTAAGAGTTGCAGCACCATCTTCGAGAGAGAGTCCTCTAATAAATGAAATATCAAAATCTTTTGTGTCTAAAGAAATTTTTTTAGAGCTTTTTCTAGTTGATTCAAAACTAAAATTTTCTAATGCTTGATTTAAAATTAACTTATTTATTTTTCCTGATTTTGCAATTAATCCATTATTGTCATATTTTTTTTTTGAATTTTTTCTTATCCATTCATCTATCAAACAATTACCAGGTCCAATATCACATGCAAAAATTTCAATACTTGATTCTTGAGTTTCTTGAATTTGTGTTAAGTTTGAAATACCACCTATATTAAGAATAAAAATTGGTCTCTTGATTTTAAATTTTCGATTAAAGTTACTTGCAATCATTTTATGAAAAATTGGAGTCAAAGGTGCTCCTTGTCCTCCATTAAGTAAATCATTTTTTCTGAAATCATAAATTACTACCTTCCTAGTAAGTTGAGATAACAAATTACCGTCACCTAGCTGTTTTGAAATTTTTTCCTCAGAGTTGTGAAAAATAGTTTGTCCGTGAAAACCTAAAAAATCAATATTAACATTTGTTTCTTTAAGAATTTCATTAACTACCTCCGCATGAAAAAGTGTTATTTCTCTTTCTAGTGCTTTTAAATCTGTTGATAGAGTTTTAAGGTCCTCAGAGGCATTTATTTTATCTCTAGTAACTGTTAAATTTTCATAAAGTTCATCGTTGTATTCAAAATACTTATTATAAACTGCCTCATAATGAGTTACTCCATCAGAAGTAACAATGGATGCATCAATACCATCCATTGATGTTCCGCTCATTAGACCCAAAGATGTATAAATTTTACTCATTCTTATTTTTTTTTAAAAAAATTTGTATATTGTGGAACTATAAACCTATGAATAAATTTTTAAAAGAATTTAAAGATAGAGGGCTATTCTATCAATGCACAAGTGAAGATGAATTATCCAGTTTATTAGATAAAAAAAAAATAAATGCTTACATAGGATTTGATTGTACAGCAGAGAGTTTACATGTTGGAAGTTTATTGCAAATAATGTGTCTAAGATTATTACAGAAACATGGTCATCGACCAATAGTTTTATTGGGAGGGGGAACTACTAGAATTGGTGATCCCTCTGGTAAAGATAAAACTAGAAAAATTTTGAATGAACAAGAAATTAAAAATAATGTTATAAGTATAGAAAAGATACTAAAAAAATTTCTAGATAATAAAGATCCAAAAACAAAACCAATATTTGTAAATAATTATTCTTGGTTAAAAGGATTAAATTATATTTCTTTTTTGAGAAATATTGGGAAACATTTTACAATAAATAAAATGTTAAGTTTTGATAGTGTAAAAACTCGATTGGAAAGAGAACAATCTTTAAGCTATATGGAATTCAATTATATGATCTTACAAGCTTATGATTTTTTAGAATTAAATACTAAAAATGACTGTGTACTTCAAATTGGTGGATCTGATCAATGGGGAAATATAGTTAATGGTGTCGATTTAATAAAAAGACATTCAAACAAACAGACTTATGGTTTAACAACTCCTTTAATAACTTTAGCGTCAGGTGCAAAAATGGGAAAAACTGAAAGTGGAGCAGTTTGGTTGGATGCTAAAATTTTATCTTCCTATGATTATTGGCAATTTTGGAGAAATTTAGATGACAGAGATGTTTTAAGATTTATTAAAATATTTACAGATTTAAACATCAAAGAAATCGATAATATTAAAAATAAAGATATAAATGAATTAAAAATAATTCTTGCTAACAAAACAACATCGATGTTGCATGGTGAAAATGAAGCAAAAATTTGTGAACAGACGGCACAAAAAACGTTTACTGAAAATTCATTAGGCTCTAACCTTCCTAGTATTTCAATAAATAAAAAAAAATTTAATGAAAAAATAAATATTATTGAATTAATTATTTTATCAGGATTAGAAAGTTCTAAAAGTGAAATTAGGAGGTTAATTAAAGGAAATGGAGTAAAGATTAACAATCAAGTAATTACAGACGAAAAGTTAGTCTTAACAAAAAATTTATTTAAAGATAATCTTTTAAAACTTTCACTCGGAAAAAAAAGGCATATTAAAGTAAATTTATTTTAATCTTTTTTAATTTTTTCTAGAATTCGTGTTATAAATCTTGGAGTTAGAGATTTAATTGGATTAACTGTAGTTTTTAAATTTTTAGGAGACCCTTTAATCTTAAAACTAACACCAAAAACTCCTTCACCGGTTTTATCGCCTACCAAAATATCTCCTAAAAGAGGTATTGATCCTATAGCTTTATTAATAGTTGTTGCTGGCACCAAGGTTCCACGTAAGCTAATAAGTTCTTTATCAATATATCCATCCATCAATATTGAGATAGCTGGGCCGATCGCGTATATTTCATTTATGGTCATTAAATCTTTTTGACTTGAAAAACTCATTTCAAATTCATTAAACCTAATACCTTCTCCAGTTAATAGATCTGCTATTCCTTGAAGCGATGCTAAAGTAAGTATTTTTGTTAACGTTGGAAGTTCTTGTAATTTAAAGTTATAAATTTTTAATTTTGAGTTAGATGTATTTTTGTTTTTTATTGAATAAAAATCTAAAGTTCCTTCTTCAAAACCTTTTATAAATTTATACTTTTTAACTAAAGGGCTAGCAAAATCAGAAAATAAAGTTGTAATTTTTTCATTGCCATTATTATTAATTGTTAAAGTTAATATTTTATCTTTTTTATACTTTGATTTAATATCTAATTTTTCAATTTCACCTTTTAATAAACTTATTTGTCCATTCATTCTATTTACAAAGTACTCATTATCTAGATAGACCTTATCAACTCTAATATCTATATTGGTATTAAAATTATGTAACAATTTAGAAAAACTTTGATCATTATCTCCTTTAAGCATTTCATCTATTAACTTACCAGCATCAAATGATGTTCCTGTTAATTCATATTTTTTTTTTATTTTTTTTAAATAAATTTGATTATCAATTTTATGAATATTAGAAAAGTCAAAATCTAAAAGAAGAACATCTATAATTTTAAATTCTTTATTTAGTTTTAAGTTTTCAACTAAGAATTTATTGTCATTTTCTTTTAAGGAAATTGAATTAAACAAAATGGTTTTATCTTTTTTGTAAATACCATTAAAATTTAATAGGGAAATTATATCACTTTTTTTTTCATAGTTAAAAGTATCAATTAAAATAGGATTTTTATTAATATTTATATTTGTATTAAAAAAATAAGTCTTATCTTTTTTATCTAATTTGTATGCTATGTCTTCTAGATTGTCTCCAATAATAATTTTTCCTTTACCTTTTATATTAAATTTATTTTGATTATACGTAATTTCAATTTTATGGTTTTCTAATTTAATTAATTCATCAAACTCTGGCAAATACTTTTTAATATTTAATAGATCACTTTTATAATCTAATGTATTTAAATTTATTATTGATTTTAAATTAAAATCATTAATCTTAAATTTTTTATTAACTTTAAAAGTAAAATCATTATCTGAACTTAAATTAATATTTTTAATATTTAAATTTTTAAAGTTTGTTTTAAATAAATTATTTAATAAATTTTCATTAACATTTTTTTTTTCACTTAATAGTTTTCCACTAATTAAAAATATATTTTTTTTCTTTTTAACAGTTATAGAAGGAGATGATAATTTTATTTTATTATAGTTTGCTTCTATATCCTCTAAAAAATAATTTTCGTTCTCAAGTTTAAAAAGTAAATTTAAATTATCTATCTTATTATTGTTTAATAATTTTAATTTTCCATTTTTAATAAAACCCTTAATTATATAATCATTATCAATTTTTCCTTTATCATCAAAATTTAAATTTATATCTCCAACCCAAAAACCATCTTTAATAATTTTACTCAAAATAAACAATTGTGGTGAGTCCCCAAAAGATCTTGAAAAAGAAACTAGATCTTTTAACTGAATCTTTTTTGTTGATATTTGTAAATCATCAATTGAAAAATCATTATTGATAAAAGATTTTAAAGATATATTTGTTTTTATAAATTCTAATTTAATCCTACTGCTGTTTATTATTACCTCAGGCCCATATGATTTAGCACTGATTGATAAATTGAATGGTTTTAATAAAAATTTAACACTATCTAATTCTAATTTTATAGATTTATTGATTCTTAAAATTTCATCTTTAATTTTAATGTTAAGTCTCTTTGTTTCAATTCCAAAAACACTTAAATAAAAAACTAATAAAACTATTAATATAAGTAAAAATAGTGAAGTCTTGATTAAAATCCTAATCATTATCGGTTAATCCTGCTCCCGCTCCACTTCTTTTCAAGCTATCACTCTCCTCTACAAATGTATTTTCCGATAATTTATATAACTCTTGCCATTCTGTATTAGAAAATAGATCGGAATTATCTATAAATTTTATTGAAACATTTTCAGCTAGCTCAACAATATCATTTTTAAAAAAATTTGAATAAATATTATTATTAAAATTTAATAGAAATTCTTTTTTATCTAATTTTAAGAAAAGTCTCTTACCAATAACTTCTGACGCTCTACTCACAAATGGTAAAAAAAGCAACGGATATCCAATTTTTTTAAAATTTACTTCACCAAATTTTTCAATATCTCGAATTTGATCCAAAAAACTTGTTCCTGTAATGATTGGACAAAATTGAGTATTATCTTTTTTATTATCTTTGTTAATAAATATTAAATTTTCAAAAAAAAAATTTTTTTTACTTTTAAAAAAATTATTTAAATTTTTTATTCCTGGTAGGCCAAACATCTCGAGTAACCTGACATTTTTACCAACTTCTTCTGCTACACCCCATGAAAAACCAGCTGCTTTGCTCGCTCTTTTTGATACAGTTTCTATTTCACTTAATGATTTCATTTAGTTTAATTAGTTATAAACCCAGTAATCGTCAAAATTATTTAGTTGTTTTGGAAGTGGAGCTCCTTGGAACATACATATTCTCAGCCATTTATCTGATCTTGGATCAAACTTTAATGCACCAAAAAAAGATAATTTTAATCTCAACATATCTATCGGAACTATTGATTGTCCAATTGTATTATCTTGTATTTCTGAGTAAGGAAATTTTTCAATTATAAATGCTCTTCTAACAACATGTCTTAAATTTGAATTATTTGCTAGAAATTGTCCAATACTTAAATTATCTTTTGAAGTACATAATCTTTCATATAATTTTTTTATATCTCTTGCGATAGCAAGTGGCTGTTCTAATTCTGATCCATTTTCTTCAAATCTGTTTGCTAGTCTAGGCTCTTCTTTATTTTTAGAGATAAACCAAAAATTTTTATTATTTTCTTTCTTGGAAAAATCTATTTCTAATATTTGTAAATATTTATTTTTTAATATTTTCTTTAGTTCTATGACGGTTCTATCTGTTGGTATATTAAAATACTTTTCTTCTTCAGAGCTCATTTTATTTATTAAAGGGCTAACAATATTATCATAAGGCTCCATCATCATTGAAACAACATATTCTGTGCACTCTTCTCCAGTATTTTGCTCTAACCATAAATAAATTTCATTGAAAGCAAAATCTTGAGTAAAATTAAAGTCTGTTTCAAGAAAATTAATAAAATTATTTAAATCTTTTAATAGTGAACTAATTTTTTTTTTTTGGTATTCGCTATCTGTATTCCATGACTTGATATTTTTAATAGATTTTTTTAAACAGCTCTTGAATAGTTTGCTGTCTTTGTTTTCTATAATTTTTATTTCTCTTATCTTTTTTAATACAGTTTCTCTTGCATTTATCCAATTATGTAAAAGTGTTGGATGGTTAACAATAAATGGTGCCATTCCTAATCCAGTAGAATTACCTATTCCTAAATTTTTGCATATTTCATCGTTTAATTTAACTGCTTTTTTAGGGTTTTTCTTTTTAGCAACATGATTAACCTGATCAAAGGTAAATTGTCTAACTAAGTAAACAAGCATCATTTCAAGACGAAAAGGGCCATATATTTCTTTTCTATTCTTAATTCTAAACCTATCTGCCAAACCAAATTTTCCTGATCCATAAACTGCTGTTGTTCTATATAAATATCCAACCTTAGATAATAAATTAATATCTGGTTGATTTCCTTCGCTTAAACTTTCGACCACATGATTAAAAACTCTTAATGATTTATTTGCTCTCGATAAAGTTAGTTCTTTATAAGAAAGTCTTCCCACTTCTTGTTTAGGAACTTCCATTTTTAATCTTTCAATATCTTTCTTGGTTGGCACTCCGTCATGTAATGTAAAAGCAGCATCCCACTTTGTTGCTATAACCCTGTCAGATCTTTCACTTTCATCTAGTTGATTAGCAAAACAAATTAATGAATAAACTCTTTTATTTTTATTAAATGAGTAAACAGCAACTCCATGGCCTAATTCATCTAATTCAAATAAATCTCTTTTATACTGCCAGTTCTTAAACTCTTTTAAAAAACTTCTCAAAAAAGAAAGTTTTGACTGATGAAAAGAACCTAGTCTAGAAAGTTTCATTACAATATTTGCATCTCTTAACTCTACTTGCATTAATTTATTCCTTTATAAAAATTGTACCAATTGTTTCCTAAAATTCCATTTATCTCAGTTTCATTGAATCCTATTTTTTTTAATCCTACTTCTAAATTTTTAAATCCTCTGGAGTCTAAAAACCAATCAGGTTGTTTTGGGAAGCCAGGTTTGTTTTTAGATCCTTCTCCATAATTTTTTTTTTTCGTCCAAGTTCCATTTCGCATCCATTCAACTACACTATCAGGTTGACTAAGGCATAGATCCGATCCAATACCAATATTTTTTACACCAATTATTTCTGCTGTCTGAGCTGTCATTTCACAAAAACTTTCAAGTGTACAATTTGTGCTATCTTTTAAATGATGTGCGTACAAAGAAAGTCCTAGCATTCCTCCGCTATCAGCTAAAACTTTTAACAAATCATTTGATTTATTTCTTTTCGCTGCATACCAAAAAGAAGGGTTTGCGTGAGTAATTGCAATTGGCTTTTCACTAATATCTATAGCATCAAGAGTGCTTTGTTCAGCAGAATGTGACATGTCAATCACTATACCGACCCTGTTCATTTCTTTAATTGCTTCTTTTCCAAAATTAGTAACACCACTATCATTCTTTTCATAACAACCTGTGGCAAGTAATGATTGATTATTATAAGTAAGTTGCATAAATCTGCACCCTTGTTCGTGAACTTTTTCTATTAGATTAATATCATCTTCAATAGGAGAACAATTTTGAAAACCAAAAAAAATTGCTGTTTTATTCTCTTTCTTTGCTTTTTCGATATCTTCAAAGTTTTTACCTAAAAAAATAAGATCTGAATTTTCATTAAAATGGCTATTCCAGGACTCGATAACATTTTGAAGTTCACTAAAATCCTCGTGATAAACAATGGTTACATGAACAGCATCAAGCCCAGCTTCCCTATTTATTTTAAAGATTTCCCTGGACCAGTTGCAATACTGTAAATTGTCAATTTTAAAATTCATTTATTTTTATTAATATTAAGAATATCAATAAGCAAAATAAATTCTATTAATTTTATTGAAATACTAGCTTTAATTTGAAATAACTGTTTAGGTGATAAAAAAATTAACACCTGATGCCTAAAATTAAATCAAACAAAGTTTCAATTATAATGGGAAGTCAGTCTGACTTTAAGACCATGAAACTGTCGCAAAAAGTTCTCAAATTATTGGGTATTAAATTTGAAACTAAGATTATTTCAGCGCATAGAACTCCACAAAGAATGTATGAGTATGCAAAAAAAGCAGAAAAAAATAATATAGCTGTAATTATTGCTGGCGCTGGTGGTTCAGCACATTTACCAGGAATGATATCTGCATTAACATCAATACCTGTTTTAGGCGTCCCTATAGAAAGTAAAAAACTTAAAGGCTTAGATAGTCTTTTATCCATTGCACAAATGCCAAAGGGTATACCTGTTGGTACACTAGCTATTGGTGAAGATGGTGCAATTAATTCAGCTTTACTTGCTGCATCAATAATTGCCATTAGTGATGATAAAATTAAGAAAAACATTAAACAATGGCGAATGAATCAAACTAAATCTGTTAAAAAAAAACCAAAATAATTTAAAATATGTCTAAACCAACTCTAGGTATCATAGGTGGAGGTCAACTAGGTAGTATGTTATCAATAGCTGCAAAAAAATTAGAAATTAAAACTGTTATTTTTTGTGATAATTTAGATGCTCCAGCTCAAAAATTTTCAGATCATTTTATCCATGGAAGTTACGATGATATAAAAAAGATTAATGAATTTTTAAACAAAACTGATGTGATTACTTATGAATTTGAAAATATTCCCTATCAAACATTAAATACAATTAATAAATCAAAACCAGTTTTACCAAAACCTTCTGTGAATAGAATAGTTCAACACAGGCTAGCTGAAAAAGATTTTATTAATAAACTAAATATCAGAACAACGATGTATTCATCGGTTGAAGATAAATCTGAAATAAACTCAATGCAAGATTTATTACCTGGCCTGCTTAAAACCACTACACTTGGTTATGATGGCAAAGGTCAGCATCTTATCGACTCTATAGAAGATTTAAATAAACTAGATATTGATTTTTCAAAAGGTTACATTTTAGAAAAGCTAGTTAAACTAAAAAAGGAAATTTCAGTAATTATTACTAGATTTAGTGATAAAAAATATGAAGTCTACGAGCCAATAGAAAATGTTCATGAAGACCAAATTTTAAAATTCTCAAGTATACCAGCAGAAATTAGTAATAAAATTTTAGAACAGTCTAAGACTTGGGCAATACAAATAGCTGAAGAATTAAAATATGTTGGAACTTTATGTGTTGAGTTCTTTATTGATAGAAATGAAAACCTTTATGTTAATGAAATAGCTCCAAGAGTTCATAATTCTGGCCACTTAACTATTAATGCTTATAATGTAAGTCAATTTGAGAACCATGTTAGATCCGTTTGTAAATTAGAACAAATACCTCTTAAAAAAATCTCAAATGCTAAAATGACAAACATTATTGGCGACCAAATTAATGTTTATAGAAATAGACAATTTACACAAAATGAGTTTTTTTTTGACTATTTAAAAAAACAGATTAAAAGCAAAAGAAAAATGGGTCACCTTACAACTCTAATCAACTAAACAATCCAAAACAAATGATTAAAATTTTAGGTTTTTTAATTATATTTTTTTTATATAACACTCCTATAATTACCATGGAAAAAAAACCTTATCATCATCTACCTAATGGAACATTTAGAAATCCAGAAGGATCACCAGTTAGATCTAAAGATATTAAATTTTCATACAGGCAATTTACTAAAGAAAAGAAAAAAATAGATTTAACAGTTCCAAAAGATCATGTTATTGATAAAGATATAGTATTATCAGAATTAAAAAAACATGAAAATGAAGATTATATCGCCTGGATTGGTCACGCAACATTCTTAATAAAATTAGGCAATACTACAATTATCACAGACCCTGTTTTCTCAAAAAATGCCGGTCCATTAATTTTTGGTCCTGATAGATTTACTGAGCCAGCTTTAAACTTGGATGAAATTCCAAAAACTGATTTATTTTTGTTAACTCATAACCATTATGATCATTTAGACAAGGGAACTATTAGAAGATTTCCATTTAAAGATGCTAAAATTTTATTGCCTCTTAAACTTGGAAAATACTTTAAACCTAGATTTAAAGACATAAATGAAATGGATTGGTATGATGAAATTAAAGTTAATGATGACTTAAAAGTAACTTTTTTGCCAGCAGTCC
>Ga0209362_1003530_pt1 | contig 10753 bp, 8 predicted proteins | sample SaaInlV_165m_DNA_FD_184680 | JGI IMG/M metagenome (GOLD analysis project Ga0209362, IMG submission 184680) | Marine microbial communities from expanding oxygen minimum zones in the Saanich Inlet - Saanich Inlet SI037_S3LV_110m_DNA (SPAdes)... | ecosystem: Environmental > Aquatic > Marine >...
AAGCAAGAGAGTCATTAATAACTCCGAGCGCAGGTAGCCAAGCTAAAACTTTTACCAATTAATTGGCGCGTCCCAGGCACCGGATGGCCAGTTCCTTCATTATTGTCGGTTGGTCTTCCTTGGGAGCGCCTAGGAGTTGTTCGAAGGCGCGGATGAACTGGGACTGAAAGTCGATGAGCCTTCTGGCGTTGTGCTTGGCGGCGGCGGGTACGAGGCGCCCGAGGTACCACGGGTTCTGGGTGAATACGTTGAGGGGGTTCTTTTCGGTGGCGTCGGCAAAATGGACGGAGCGTTTGCGGGCGATGCGATCGAGGACGTCCTTGTTGAGGCGGGAGCGGGAGTCGATTTCCCCCGAATCGATGAGCACGCGAAGCTGGATGACGAGACGGTTGCGCCCCTGCAGGGAGGAGAGCAGTGGGCGGGCGTCCTTGGCGTGAAAGAAGTGGCGGTCGATGGCGTCGAGCGTCCATGCGAGGTCTCCCGAGGCAAAAGCCTCGGCGGCCTCGAAGAAATCGGCTTCACCAAACTCGGGGACTAGATCGATCACGAGTTGCTCGGTGATTTCCGTTTCTTCCTGGCCCAAATAGGTGGCGAGTTTTTGCGTCTCCTCGGCGGCGAGGCGTGTGTTCGCACCGATTTTGGCGGCGAGCAAGTCGACGGCGCCGGGGGCATAGGATACTCCGAATTCCTTGGCGGCGTCGCCGACCGTGCGACGAAAGGCGGCGTCTCCTTTTTCGCCTTTGGACACGTCCTCGTAACGAGAGCTCTTTTGCAACCACTTTACGAAACCATGGTTTCGATGCACGGGGCATGCGGAAAGGATGACTTGGTCGTCATCACCGAGCTTTTCGAGGGTTTCTTTGATCGTCTCGAGGGCGTCCTTGGCGCCTTGCGAGGCGCCGACCCTACTTTGGTTTAGAAAGTTCATCTCGTTGAGCCATACGAGTTTGCCGCCGCCGAACAGGGAGAGCGTCTCCACTGCGGATCGGGTTTCCTTGAGTATGCGCTCGACGTCGTCCACGCGATCGGCGCGTCCGTCCACGATTTCGCGGGAAAGGTCGTCTGGGTAACGCTCTAGTAGGGAATCGAAGAGTTCCTTGGCCTTTTGCCGAACGAGGAAGTCGTCGTCGCCGACGATGGCGTGGAGTTGTCCGTCGGACATGAGCTAGGGCTTGGGAAGTCCGTGGTTAGATCGCAAAGTCTTCGGAGTCGCCGGCGGCATAGACGTCTTCCAGCTTGTACTTGCGGAGCTTGCGTCGCATCCAGTCAAGGGCACCCGTGGCCGCTCGACGACGATTGGAAGCGCGATCGCCGCGAAGTTGCAATTTCTTCGCCCAGACCCCTACGGGGGAAGCGTAGCCAAGGTAAATCGAGCCAATCGGCAGGACCTGAGTGCCGCCGGTCGGGCCCGCAAAGCCGGTGACGCTCAGACCGTAATCGGCCCCGAAGCGTTCGCAGGCTCCCGTGGCCATGGCGATGGCCACTTCCTCGCTTACGGCCCCGTGTTGGCCGAGCATGCTTTCGGGCACGTCGACCATCTGAACCTTGGCGTCGTTGTGGTAGCATACGGCGCCTCCGTGAAAGACCTTGGAAATGCCGTCGATCTCGGTAAAGGAAGAGGAAAGCAAGCCGCCGGTGCAGGACTCGGCCACGGCAAGCGTCTTGCCTAGCGTACGCAATTCGCGAAATATTACCTCGGCGATGGTACGATCCCCGAAGCATACGAAATCTTCGCCAATGGCTTCGGCACAGGCCTCGCCGATTTGGGTGAGTTGTGCTTGGGACAGTACTTCGCCATCAAGAGAGCTGAGCCGCAGGTCCACCATTCCGGCATGGGCGCAGTAGCCGACGATGAGACCTTCCCGGCCTTCCAGAAGGTGACCCACCTTTTCGGCGAGGTCGGATTCGCCTATGCCGGCGGTGCGAAGCTGCAAATAGCAATCGATTTCGGGGAAAATTCCGGCTTCTTGCAGGCGTGGAACCACTTGCTCCTCGAACATGGGGTGCATCTCGCGGGCGGGACCAGGCAACATGACGAGGATTTTTCCGTCTTTTTTTATAAAGAGACCCGGAGCCGTGCCATAGGGATTGGCGAGGATCTCGGCGCTTTCGGGACGGTAGCATTGGCGGAGGTTGATCTCCGGCATGGTTCGGCCGAGGAGCGAAAAGCGTTCCTTGATGTGTTGCTCGACGGATTCGTCGAAAATTAATTCCTCTTCCAGAAATTTGGCGATGGTTTCGCGGGTGAGGTCGTCGGAGGTGGGACCGAGGCCGCCCGTGGTGATCACTACGTCGGCCCGTTCCCAGCTTTCTGCGAAAAAGAGCCGAATTTCATCGGGGTCGTCCTTGATGACCAAGTTGGCGGCGGCTTCCAAGCCGTGGTGGGCCAATTGATTGCCCAAATAGGTAAGGTGGGCGTTTTCACGGATGCCGAGCAATAACTCGTCACCCAAAGTGATTGTCTCGACGCGAGGGGTCGAACTCATGAATGTTGCCTAGGTTTAAAGTCCAGTTTGTTTTTGCGGAAATCGTAGCCATTGCTACAGTAGTTCAATTCTTTTGCCAATGCAAAATCCACTCGTACATTTGCGTAGAAAAGCGCGTTCGTTGCCACAAGGGCCCGGTGTGTACCTGATGAGGGACCGTCTCGGTAAGGTCATATACGCGGGCAAGGCGAAAAACCTGCGGCGTCGCGTGACTACTTATTTTCAGAAGTCCCGCAAGTACGTGCGCTCTCAGCCGAAGATCGCGGCGATGGTGGAAATGGCCAGAGACGTCGAGATCCTCGAGACCAAGAGCGAGGCGGAAGCCCTTTTGCTGGAGGGGAAACTGATCAAGGAGTACCGACCTAAGTACAACACGGATTTTGTCGATGATAAGCAGTTTCTCTTGGTTTACGTTGATTTGCAGAACGAGTTGCCTAGATTTCGTTTGACCCGTAATAGAAAGAACGACGGCGCCCGCTACTACGGGCCCTTCCCACGCGCCGGCATGCTACGTGAAACCCTTTCCGAAATGCGAAAACGTTTTGGGATTCTTCTTTCGGACGGTCGCCCCGTGCGCCTCCCCGACGGTCGTTTCAAGCTCTATGACGATGCCCGAGCGGAAATCTTTGCGGGTAAAAACGAGACCACTCCCGAGAAGTACGCCGAACGCGTGCGGGAAGCGTGTTCGTTTCTCGAGGGGAAAGCCCATATCTGGCTTGCCGAGTTGCGCGAGGAAATGAAGAAAAAGGCGGAAAGCCTTGATTTCGAAAGAGCTGCGAAACTTCGAGATCTTGCTGATTCCCTGCAAAAGACTATTTCGAAAACTAGGCGATTCAGTAACGAGAGACCGAGGATGCCGGGCAACGAGAAATCCGATTTGCTTGCTCTTCGCAAGGCCCTTGGTTTGCGAAAGAAACCCAATTGCATCGAGTGTTTCGATATTTCGCACGTTTCGGGAACTTTCGTGGTGGCCTCGATGGTTCGCTTCGTGGATGGAAAAGCAGATCGCCGAAGTTATCGTAGATTCAAGATTCGGGGGTTCGAGGGCAATGACGATTTTTTGGCTATGGAAGAGGTGGTCGGGAGGCGTTACGGCAGGTTGCTCGACGAGGGTTTGGATTTTCCCGATCTCGTGGTGGTCGACGGCGGTCTTGGACAGGTCGGTTCGGCTCTCAAGGCTTTTCTCTCGATCGAGGCGGAGCCCCCTTTGGTAATCGGCTTGGCCAAGAAGGAGGAGACCATCGTGTTTCCAGACGAGCGGGGCGAACTGAAGCTGGATCGTCGCGATCCCGCCCTGCGTTTGTTACAGCGCATTCGGGACGAGGCTCATCGCTTCGCCAATCGTTTCAACGCGGAGTTGCGCAGTCGCCGGATACGTGAATCCACCTTGGACGATTTTCCAGGTGTCGGACCCTCTCGGAGGACTCTCCTGTTCAACCATTTTGGCACCATCGAAAAACTCCGAAAAGCGAGTTCGGAAGACCTGAGAGCAGTGGATGGAATCGGCCCGAAACTCGCGACCGAGCTTGCCCTTTTTCTCAAAGAAGGAAAAGTGAAGAAGTGATGCGATTGCTGTGGCATGCAGGCCTAGTTTACTTGTGTTTTCAAGTGATTTTTTCCGGTTTTGCGGATGACAAGATCTTTCCCGAGGCGATGCGTACTTGGAAAGACGTCGATGGGCGCGAGATTCAGGCTGTGTTCCAGGGACTGGATGGCGACAGGGTGAAACTGGAGAAGGACGGCCAGGTCTATATCTTCCCTCTTTCCAGGCTCAGTGCAGCTGATCAGTCCTACGCTCGTAATTTACAGCCCCCACCTTCCAAACCCTTGCCCATCGCCCCCGATGCGAGCAAACCGCCCCCACTTAGCGATATTGAATTGCGGGTTGCTCCGGACGTGAACGTTGCCCTCGTCGAGCAACATGTCGTCTTTTGGGTAAACGAGGCGCGTAAAGCAAGGAATCTCAACCCTTTAGATAGCAATGACCGGATTGCCCTGGTGGCACGCTCTCACAGTATGGACATGGCCGTCCGCGGTTTTTTCGCCCATGTAAATCCTGATGGAGAGGATGCCGCGGCACGGGCAAGCAAGGTTGGCTTTACGGGCCTTTCGGGAGGCGCCGATGGACAGCCTCGCCTCGTTTTGGCGGAGAATGTCGGTAAGGTCGGGCGTTATGCTTCCATTCAAGTCGTGAGGCGTGATGGGAAAGTGATTCGCAGGCGCATTCGCTGGCAAACCGAGGCAAAAATGGCGGAGCAACTTGTGCTCATCTGGATGGCTACTCCGGCCTTCCGGGCAAATATCCTCGATTCCTCCAAGGCATACCTTGGCGTGGGCATTCACGTTCACCGCGAGCACGTGTTCGCGACCCAGAATTTTTTCTGAGGTTATGCGTCTGGGATTTGCAGGATTGCTGCTGTTTTTTGCGACCAATCTTTGGGCGAATGATTGGTCGCGTTGGCGTGGGGCGCGAGGCGACGGAAACTGGAAGGCTCCGGCGCTTTCTGAGAATTGGCCTGAAGATGGGCTGAAGCGCATCTGGAAAAGAAATGTTTCTCCCGGTTTTTCGGGTGTCTCGGTTGCCGATGGACGGGTTTTTTTGATGGATCGTCCGGACAAGAAGAAGCATGGCGAGACCGAGCGCGTGCTTTGCTTGGACGCGAACTCCGGCGATATTCTTTGGAGCTTTTCCTACAAGGCTGAATATGGCGACCTGGATTACGGTAAAGGTCCGCGTGCTTCCGTTACGGTTAGGTTCGGAAAAGCCTATAGCCTTGGAGCTGTTGGGCATGCCTTTTGTCTAGATGTGAAAACTGGCAAGGAGTTGTGGGGTAGGGACTTAGTGAAAGAAGAGAAGGCTCGGGTGCCGACTTGGGGCTTTTCCGCTGCTCCCGAGCCTTACGGTGAACGGATGCTCTATCACGTCGGCGCTCGCCCGATTGGTTCTGTGCTGGCTCTGGATGCGATTACAGGCAAAACTCGATGGCGAACCGGCAAGGAACCGGCCGGATACGGGCCTCCCGTCTCGATCACTCGAGGTGGTCGCAGGGAGTTGATTTGCTGGGGACCGAATTACATTGTGGGTCTCCCTGCGGGTGGGGGTGAAGAGCTCTGGAACATTCCCTATAAGATTACTTATGGAGTAGCCATCGCCACTCCCATTTACCGAGAAGGCATTGTTCTCGTGTGCGGCTATTGGCACGGTTCCAAGGCCATTGAACTGGGTGAGGAACCCGGCGATGTGAAGATTCTCTGGGAAGAGGAAGAAGCCCTCTGCGGACTCATGTCTCAACCGTTGTACAGGGATGGGTTTTGTTACCTGTTGGACCGTCGTCACGGTCTCACTTGCTTTGAGCTGAAAACGGGCAAGATCCTCTGGCGAGACAACCATAAGCTGACGCCCAAGGATCGCAATCCTCAGGCCAGCCTAGTGTGGGTCGGGGAGACCAATCGAGCCCTCGGCCTAAACGCAAATGGTGAGCTCGTCCTTTGCGAACTGACACCCAAGGGTTACCGCGAGCTGGCTAGAGATCAAGTAACTGGTAAGACTTGGGCCCATCCCGCTTATTCCGGAAACCGCGTATTTGCCCGTAGTGATCGAGAAATCGTCTGTCTTGAATTGCCTCCTGAGTGAGCTTTCCGCTTGCTTCGTGGTGTTTTCCTAAACAGTTTTGCCCTTTTTCTCTTTGGGGCCGTAGCTCAGCTGGAAGAGCGCGTCGTTCGCAATGACGAGGTCGGCAGTTCGAATCTGCTCGGCTCCACCACCTTTTATTGATTTTACCACCATTACTTCTATGAAACTTTACAAAACTAAGAGAGGTTCGGTTCTCCAATTCGAAGACAGTTTTCGTTTTCTAGCTGGTGAGGAGGATTGGGATACTCTGGTGAATCGAGACGATCTCAGAGACCACCTCGGTCAGGCTATGAGCCAGAATGAACCGAGCGAGGAGGCGGCATTGTCGGCTGCTGAGGAAGTTCTTGCCCCAATCGGTTCCCAGGAAGTTTGGGCTGCCGGTGTGACTTATTTTTCAAGCCGCCTTGCCCGGATGGAGGAATCGAGCGATGCGGGCGGCGGTGATTTCTACAGCCGTGTTTACGAGGCGGATCGTCCGGAGCTGTTCATGAAGGCGACTCCTGCTCGTGTAGTCGATCCCGGCGAACCTTTCAGAATCAGGCGGGACTCCGAATGGGACGTCCCCGAGCCTGAACTTACCCTGTTTGCCTCGTCTTCCGGGAAAATCGTGGGTTACACGATAGGCAACGACGTGAGCTCCCGCAGTATCGAGGGCGAGAACCCGCTATATCTTCCACAGGCAAAGACTTACGACGATTGCGCATGCCTTGGTCCTTGTTTTTACGTTCCCGAGAATTCCCTTTCATCCGAAGCAGGGATCAAGCTGGAGATTCGTCGGGAGGAAGAGATCATTTTCGAAGGAGAGACCTCCCTCGAGCAAATGAAGCGTACGCCGGAGCAGCTCGTCGGATACTTGTTTCGTGAGACCAGCTTTTCGACCGGCGTCTTCCTCATGACGGGCACGGGCATTGTTCCCGGGCAGGACTTTACCTTGCAGTCCGGCGACGAAGTTTCCATAACCATAGACGGTATTGGCACCTTGACCAATCCCGTGGCTTAATCCTTAAGTTTTCATAACAAAGTCTAATCATAATATGTCTGAAATCGAAACTTCCCTGATTGGTTTTTCTCGAGGTGATGCCTCGGGAGATACCTTTTACGCATCCAATCCCGCAACTGGTAAAGAATTGGTCGCGGCTTATGCTTCAGCCGCGGATGCCGAGGTCGATCGTGCTGCCGAACTCGCGGAAAAAGCTGCCGGTTCACTTGCTGGGTTATCCGGCGCCGAAAAAGCAAAATTTCTTCGAGCAGTGGCCGACAACGTCGACGGCATCGTCGAGGATCTTGTTACCATCGTGACTTCTGAGACGGGATTGCCCGAGCCTCGAGTTCGCGGTGAAACCGGACGGACATCGGGCCAGCTTCGGCTTTTTGCCGACTTGGTGGAGGAGGGCTCTTGGGTGGATGCTCGCATCGATCATGCGATGCCCGATCGACAGCCGATTCCCAAACCCGACCTGCGTTCCATGTTGCGTCCGATCGGTCCTGTGGGGGTTTTTTGCGCCAGCAATTTTCCCTTGGCTTTCTCGGTTGCGGGTGGCGACACCGCCTCTGCTCTTGCGAGCGGTTGCCCGGTGATTGTCAAAGCTCATCACGCTCATCCCGGTTCCGCGCTTGCAGTTGGTCATGCGGTGATTGCCGCAGTGAAGAGCTGCGGTCTGCCGGAAGGAACTTTTTCCCTCCTTTACGGAGGTGGTCGTACTGTGGGTCAAAGGCTGGTGAAGCACCCCGCTTTGAAGGCAGTTGGGTTTACGGGATCGCGTTCAGGTGGCCGAGCCCTTTTCGACTTGGCGGCGGCGCGACCTGAACCGATTCCAGTCTATGCAGAAATGAGCAGCGTGAATCCGATCTTCTTGTTGCCCAGTGTCTTATCCGATCGATCCGAGGGCTTTGCCACAGGGTTACAAGGTTCCGCCGTTATGGGCGTTGGTCAGTTTTGCACCAATCCCGGCGTGGTGATTCATGAGAAGGGCGATGCTGGAGATGCTTTCAAGTCCGCCTATGCCGAATTGATGAGCCAAGCCCCGGCATCCGCCATGCTGCATTCCGGTATCCGGGATGCCTATGGCGATGGCGTGACCGCCCGTTCGGAAAGCTCCAACGTCGAGGTATTGACTGATGCCGGCGCTGGGCGCGGCGCCGGTGGTTGCGAAGCATCGGCTTCCGTCTTCGCGACCGATGCTCGGAGTTATCTTGCTGACGCGAGTCTGGCTGATGAAGTTTTTGGCCCATCCACCTTGCTCGTCGCCTGTGAAGGTCGTGAGGAAATGCTGGAAATCGCTGGTGGTCTGGAAGGTCAACTGACCGCGAGCATTTTTGGTGAACCGGAAGAACTGGCTGAGCACCAAGACCTTGTCGACGTTCTAGAGACGAAGGTGGGTCGACTCTTGTTCAACCAATTTCCGACGGGAGTCGAGGTTTGTCATTCCATGGTGCATGGCGGTCCTTATCCCGCTACAACCGACGGTCGATCGACATCGGTGGGTACGGGCGCGATCTTGCGTTTCGCCCGTCCCGTTTGCTACCAAGGGTTCCCCACCGAACGCCTTCCTGAAGAGCTTAAAGACGAAAATTCACTCGGCATCAAACGAGTGGTAGACGGCAATAGAGGGTAGGAGAATCCTTGTTTTATTTCGATTCGGACGGGAGATTTGCTCTCGTCTTTCCTTGAAGTTTTCCTTGGGCCATGGAGGCCAGCAGGATAAAGCAAACGGTTCCCATAATTGCCAGAGCCATCCAAAAGTAACCCCAAAAGAGGGATGGCATTCCAGTGATTTCCGCTAAGCGTCCGGCGTCGGACTCTTGGAGATTCCGATCGATGGTATCGTCCTTTACGTCAAGGGTGGCGTACAGGCAACTAGTCAAGCCAACGGTTCGCAGGACCCAGTCGTTTACTTTGGTTGGTAGATAATTACCTGATGCCATCATGGCTCCACCGAGAATGATGCAGAAGATGAATCCAAAACTTATGAAGGGCCTAATCCAGATGAATGAAACCGCAATCAGGATGGCTCCCAAGGCGATCATGATCTGCTTGTCTCGCTTGGAGTTTGCGGCGCTCACCAGAATGATTCCACCCCAGATCAAGCTTCCGAGATAGCCCGCAGAACTTACTAGAAAACCATTGCCGCCCGCGATTAAGCAGTGGCCGCCTTGTTCTGGTACTAGAACGATTTCCAACACTTTCCCTCCTGTCACAATCGCGGCTAGGGCATGGCTCAATTCATGGAAAAAGACGGTTAGAATTTTCAGCGGATAAATGATGATCGTATTCCAGAAAACATGATCAAGCAGAATGATTCCGCCATAAATCGCCAAAATTTTGCCGTTCAGGCCTCTTCGGATTTCTGCCCATGTTGAAGATTTATTCGCCATTATATTTTTGTAGGAATGGATAGGGTACAGGTTGAACGGTTTTCATCCATTACAAAATTTAGGTTATTTTATAATGGAGTTGGTTTAATGAATCCTGTAAAATGAAATCCTTTGACTCTATTATTGATGGATTTAGTATGTAGCGTAAATGGTTTTTCACAATGCGCTTGACCGTTTTCTGTCCTTACTAGACAAGTTGTCCCCAATCATCCACCATACCTATCTTATTCCTTAGGAGACCATTACAAATGCTTACTATACGAAACATCTTTTTTGCAGCAGTTCTTTTGAGCCTCGGCTTTTTCGTCGGTTGTGGCGGGGGCGACAATCCGAGTTCCTCTGGAACTGGTGATGGTGGCGACAATTCGTCCGCTGAAGCCCTTCGCATTGCATATAGCGACTGGCCTGGATGGGTGGCATGGGAAATTGGCATCCAAAAGGGTTTCTTCAAGGATGCCGGAGTAAATGTCGAGTTCACATGGCTTGATTACGTCCCATCGATGGATAGCTTTGCGGCCGGCAAGGTGGATGCCGTTTGCATGACCAATGGAGACGCTCTCGTAACGGGAGCCACTGGTAAGAAAGGCATCGGTATTCTCATCAACGATTTCAGCAACGGAAACGATATGGTAGTGGCCAAGCAAGGCATTGATTCCGTTGCTGCTTTGAAAGGTAAAAAAATTGGGGTTGAAGTTGGCTTTGTTGCCCATCTCTTACTGCTTAAGTCCTTGGAGAGCGCCGGTCTGAGCGAGACAGATGTCACTCTAGTTAACGTTCCTACCGATAAAACTGCCGAAACTTTGGCCACGGGCGACGTGGACGCCATTTCCGCTTGGCAGCCGAACTCTGGGCAGGCTCTCAAGCTGGTCGGTGGTTCGAATGCGATTTTTACGAGCGCCGACATCCCAGGTATTATTTACGACCTCCTCTACGTCAGCCCCGAAAGTCTTGCCGCCCGCAACGACGATTGGCAAAAAGTGGTGAAGGTTTGGTTTCGCATCGTTGATTTCATGAATGATCCTGCAAACAAGAAGGAGGTCTTGGAAATTCTCAGTGCTCGCGTCCAAATTAAGCCCGAGGATTACGAACCCTTTCTTCAAGGCACTCGCATTCTCACCTTGGCCGAAAACAAGGAGCGCTTCAAGGATGCCGAAGGACTCGACTCAGTTGTGGGTTCCAGTCGTATCGTGAACGAGTTCAACGTTGCCAATGAAGCCTACAAGGCGAAGGAAAAAGTCGAAGACTATCTAGACTCGAG
>Ga0209362_1003552_pt1 | contig 10718 bp, 11 predicted proteins | sample SaaInlV_165m_DNA_FD_184680 | JGI IMG/M metagenome (GOLD analysis project Ga0209362, IMG submission 184680) | Marine microbial communities from expanding oxygen minimum zones in the Saanich Inlet - Saanich Inlet SI037_S3LV_110m_DNA (SPAdes)... | ecosystem: Environmental > Aquatic > Marine >...
TATTTATATTGTCTTTAGTTACAAAATGTTTTTTTGCTAACAAATTATGTTGCCAATAAATTGACTGTGCTTGTATTTTATTGATATCAGCTGTCGACATATCAATTAATAGTCCATTCCAATTTTTTTTTTTTAAAAGAAATCTAGTATTTGACTCCCAATAATCTTGAACGCCTATTTCAATAAAATTTTGATTTTTAAGATCTAGTTCTTTTACTAACCAATCTATTATTCCATCATCACCCCACTGAGAAAAACTCGAAAATTCTACGTCAGAAAAATTATTGATTTTTTTTTTTCTGTTTTTTTTTGATAATATTAAACCAATATTAAAAATTTTTTTTTCGTATAAATCTTTGGAAAGTTCTAATAATTTTCCTTTAAATGGGTATAAAAAAAATTTTATTATTGCAAAAAAAATATTACTTAATTTAGATAAAATCATTTTGAATTAAAAATTTTTAATATAAATTTTCTTTTTTTATATAGAAAAAAAGCTGGAAAATTATCATTATCTACTGTTCTTAATCTGTTAAATTGTGATTTTAAAGATTTATAAATATTAATTTTACTATCTTTTTTTGTTAATTTTTTAAAATAACTCGCTTTTCCATTTTGTTTTTTTAACGGTGGTGCCTTTTTATTTTTTTTGTAATATTTAAGAAATTTTATAATCAGTTCGTATGAGTTAAAAAACTGAAGTTCTTTAATTTCATGATATAATAAATTTTCATTATAACTAAATTTTTTTTTGTAATAATAGGGACCTGTATCAACATTTTTTGAACACTCAAATAATGTGGTTGTTATTTTTTTTTGTGATCTTAAAATTTGCCAATACAATGGAGAATGTCCCCTTCCTGATGGCAAATCGGACTCATGAGCCACTAAATTATATTTTGAAAATGAGAGATAATTGGGTTTTATAATATCATAATAGCTAATTATAATTGTTACATCATAATTTTTATTCAATTTTTTATAATTTGTTATAAATCTAGCCTTTTTAGTAAATTTTTTTAAACTTAATAAGATAAATTTTTTTTTTTCTTTTGTTAACCAAGATTTTTTACTAGTTAAAAATTGTATTTTCATATTATAGATAAACTAATATATTTTTTTTCTTTTAAAAATTTTTGCATTTTTTTCAGCTAACTTAATACCAAATGAAGGCTCATTTAAGATGAGATGCATTTTATCTATTTCACTTCTTAATTTTCCTAATTGTTCTCCAGTAATTGAAACCGGACCATCAATACATTTATGTTTTTTATCTATTTTAATATGTTTTTCTATAATATTTGCTCCCAATAAAGATCCATAAATAGGGATTTTAATTCCATTAGTATGGTCTGAGATACCAATATTACAATTAAATTTATTAATTAAGTATTTAATATTAGACAAATAAGAATCTTCTTCTTTTGTTGGATAAGATGAAACGCAATGAAGTAATGATAATTGAACTTTATGGGATCTAAAAAATTTATATACTTTTTTTATTTCAAGCATATTTGCCATTCCAGTAGAAACTATTGTTGTTTTTTTTGTGGCAATAATTTTTTTTAACAAGTCATAGTTTGAGATATCAAAAGAAGCAACTTTGTATAGCGGTACTTTTAAGGTTTCTAAAAAATCTACTGCTTCCTTATCAAATGGAGTGGAAAAGAAAATAATTTTTTTTTTTTTACAATAATCATTTATTTTTTTGAAATCTTCATAACCAAGTTCACAATTTTTTAAAATTTCAAAAATTTTTTTATATTTCTTATTTATTCTTTTTTCTGTTTTGTATGTCTGAAATTTAATCGCATCTGCTCCATTTGTTTTTGCTGTATCTACTAAGTCCAGGGCAGTCTTAAGTTTCCCATTATGATTAATTCCTGCTTCTGCAATAAGAAATTTTTTTTTATTTGAAAATTTAAATTTTACCATATTGAAAGGCCACCATCTATAATCAAATTTTGTCCAGTAATGTAATTTGTTTTATCGCTTGATAAAAACAAAACTCCAGTAAATAAATCTTCTGGTTCACCCATTCTACCTTTTGGAACTCTACTTGAGTATTTTTTAATAAAGTTTTTGCTTTGAGGATTTTTTTTATTAAATATTCCACCAGGTGAAATACAATTAATATTAATATTATTTTTTGATAAGATTACAGCATAATACTTTGTTAATTGAATAACTGATGCTTTTGTTGCACCATATATTTCTGAATTAAATCTATCTTTTTTTCCATACACTCTAAAATCTGGACTCAATAAACCATAAATTGAACTAATGTTTATAATGTTACATCTTTTTAATTTTATTTTCTTATGAATTTCAGAATAAGCATTGATTATATTCATGACGCCTTTAATATTTACATCAACTGTATAATTAATTTCTTTATTTGTTCTCTTGTTGTATTTGGTAAAAACAGAAACACCTGCATTATTAATTATAACATCAATTTTTTTTTCTGTTTTAATGATTTTTGATATTTCGTTTACTACTTTTTTTTTTATTGAGATATCTGTTTTAACAAACTGATAATCTTTATGAATAAACTTGTTATTTATCTTGTCAAGTCCGTAAACTTTGGAACCTTGGTTCAAAAATAATTTAACCAAAGAAGATCCTATTTCCCCATTCGATCCAGTTATTAATACAATTTTTTTTTGAAAATTATATAATGACTTAATTTTTTGACTCTGCATATATTTTTCCAATTAATATAAGTGTTTTATGTAATTTTTGCATATTAGAAATTTTATTTTGTTTTAATGTTATAATATTATTTGAGGATACATCATTATAAAGTTTAATAAATATCTCATTAAATTTTTTTTCAAAGTTTTTATTGTTTGAATCTAATAAATTAATTGCATTTTTGCTAGCGATCTTCTTTGCGTTTATTTCTTGGTGCTTATATTGGGGTATACATATAATTTTTTTTTTCATAACTATGTTATCAAAAAGACTCATTCCACCAGCTGTAATCGCTATTTTGCAAAAGTTTAATTTTTTAATATATTGTTTTTGATCATAGTAAATAATTTTTTTATTAATTTTTATTTTGTTAATTAAATTTTTAAATAATTTTGATACAAATATATTTAAACTTAAATCATTTTTTCCCAATATATTTAAAATTTTTATTGTTAGTTTTTTATGATCGTGTCCTCCAAAAAAGAGAAAAATATTATTTATTTTAGAAATATTTTTTTTATATTTATAAAAATAAACAGGCAAAATAAGATGATCGAAACCCACAAATGAATTTTTTTGTTTTTTTACTCCGTGTATCAAAGGGTTTAAACTCAGATCAAAATATTTTCTATTATTTGAAGAATCGTCAATTATAATTTTTTTTTTACAAATGTTATCTAATTTTTTAACAAAGTTTTTTTTGGTCTTCCCCAATCTATCAATGATTAATAAATTAGTAGGATTTTTATACAGATATTTTAATTCATCTCCTGAATTTAATTTTAGTTTACTGTCTTGAATGGTTAAAATTTTAAATTTATGTTGCTTTAATATTTTTAACCCAATTTGATATTTGGAGCTAGATCTAATTAAAAAGCTAATCTCAGAATTTTGTAATTTAAATTTTTTTTTTAAATACTTTGCTATAGTTATACATCTAAAAATATGCCCTGTACCTATTTCAGGTATATTCGCACCATCACATCTAAATAAAACTTTATTTTTCAAAAAATTTGCAGACTTTTTTACAGATATATTTCATTTCGTTTTTTTTCAAAGTTGGGTAGATTGGCAGACTAATCGTGTTTCGCCCAACATAATTTGAATTTTTACATGTTTTTTCATTCCAGCCTAATATTTTTTTGTATAGGGTCATGTCTGTTACTGATCTATAATTAACTCCCGTAGTAATTTTTTCCTTTTTTAAAAAAGTAATTAGCTTGTCTCTAGTTTTTTTAGTTTTTTTATTGTCAATTACTAACGTAAATAAATGGTATGCATGTTTTACTTGATAACCATCAATTTTTTGAAGTAACACAGGTAAGTGTTTGAGTTTTTTTGAATAATATTCATAAATTTTTTTTCTTAATTTCCAATTTTTTTCTAATTTCTTTAATTGAACCAATCCCATTGCAGCACTTAGATCGGTCATATTATATTTATGTCCTATTTCTTTTACATCATAATGTTCGAATTTACCTTTTCCTTTTGTATTTTCAGGAAGATATCTTTTCCATGCATCCTTAGAAATACCATGAAGTCTCATTATATTTAATCTAGCAGAAAGTTTTTTACTATTAGTTGTAATCATTCCACCTTCTCCAGTTGTAAGATTTTTTGTTGCATAAAAACTATGACAACCAGTTTCTCCAAAATTTCCTACATTTTTTTTATAATATTTACTTTCAATGGCGTGCGCACAGTCTTCAATAATTTTTAAATTATGTTTCTTTGCAATTTTTAAAATTGGATACATGTTACAAGGAAGACCGGCATAATGAACAACAATTAAAGCTTTTGTTTTCTTTGTTATTTTTTCTTCAATTTTGTTTTCATCAAAATTAAATGTTTTTTTATCAATGTCCACTAGTACTGGCTTTGCACCCACTAATAAAATAGAATTTATTGTTGAACAAAATGTAAGAGGTGTGGTAATTACTTCATCGCCGTGTTTTACTCCCAAAACTATTAATGATAAGTGTAAGCCGGCAGTGCAAGAGTTTACTGACAGTGAATATTTAGACTTTTTATATTTTGTAAATTTATTTTCGAAATCTTGTGTTATTGGACCACTTCCAATCCATTTAGATTCGATTACTCTTTTTACAGCATTTATTTCTTCTTTATCTATTGAAGGTAATCCAAATGGTATAGTTTTCATTCTAATCTTTTCTTATATTGTAAATAATTATACATTATCCTTTACAATCAAAAAAAAAATAATTCAATAAAAATGATATCTAATAAAAAATTTAGTTTAAAAAAATATAAAACAGGAATAGTTATACAGGCTAGAACAGCTTCAAAAAGATTTCCAAAAAAAATTCTCTCTAGAATTAATGGTAAAACTATTCTTGAAATCATGATCGAAAGATTGATCGCTTATTTCAATCAAGAAGATATTTACATAGCTACTACAAAAGAAAGTAGAGACAATGCAATTCTTAAAATAGCAAAAAATAAAAAGATTAATATTTTTAGAGGTTCTGAAAATAATGTTCTTAGTCGTTTCAAAAAATGTGCAGAAAAAAATAATTTAAATCAAGTTATAAGACTAACTTCTGACTGCCCATTAATTGATCCACAGCTAATAATAAGATTATTTAAAATCCAATTAAATAAAAAATTTGATTATAGTGGTAATTGTTTTCCTTATGATAAAAGAACTTTTCCTGTAGGTAGCGATATAGAATTTATTAATCTAAATTTTTTAAAAAAAATCTCTAGAAAAAGTTTAGATAATTATGAAAAAGAACATATAACTCCATACTTAAATAAAAAAAAATTTAAAACTTACTTATTCAACAGTAAAACGAATAACTCAAAACTAAGATATACTCTCGATTATAAGGAAGATTTAATTGTTTTAAAAAAAATCATGAGTCATTTAACAACAAAAAAAATTTTTGGGACTACTAATCAAATTATTAACTTTTTAAAAAACAATAAAAATATTATTAAATTAAACAGTAAACATGTGGCCAACTATTATATCAAAAAGTTAAATCAACTATAGTTTTTTTTTAATTTTTAAAGCTAGTTTTAGAGATTTTATTGCATTTTCTAAAGAAAAACTTTCAGGTACTTTTTTATTTTTTTTATATAGATCTAAAAAAATTTCTAGCTCTTTCAAATACATTGAATTTTTATTTTTTTTAAAACTATATTTTTTAAAATTTTTTTGTTTAATTATAGACAAATTAAAACGGTGAAGATCTAAATAAATTTCTCCCTTTTCAAAAATAAGTTTAATATATCTCTCTGTATTCACCTGAAAAAAATCTAAGATAATTATAGATAAAATTTTTTTTTTCAAAAAAAAATTTTTATAGGTAGAAATAGAAATATCCTCTACATCAATTTTTAAATTCGAAATATTGTCAGAATGAAAATTAATAACTTTACTTTTGGTAAATAAATCTAACATCATATCTATTTCGTGAATGCTAGTTAAGCAAACTCCTCCACCAAGTTTTTTTTTAGCAGCATAACTAATTCTATAATTTTCATATCTATGAAAATTTTTTAAGTTTTCTCCATATTTAAAAATTGAATAATTTAATTTTCCAAGACTTTTATCATTATAAATTATATTCTTTAATTTCAAATATCCGGGATGTAACTTTAGATTAAAACCAACAAATAGTTTATTTTTATTACTTTTTATAAAATACTTTAATTCTTTAATTTTGCTTAAACTTGAGTCTAATGGTTTCTCTACAAATATATAAGAATTTTTTAAATTTTTTAAATTTAATATTGTTTTTAAATGTAGGCTACTTGGATTAGTAATAAAAACTAAATCAATATTTGCTTTATTAACTTTATCTAATTTATTGATTAATTTTATATTATATTTTTTTTCTATAGACCCTTTGATTTTTTTTCCATTCATATCAATCAATGGTGCATGTTTCGATTGACGAAACGCATAAAAATTTACATTATTATTTAAAATTTTTTTTAGATTCCTAATATGTCTTTGTCCAATTGATCCTAATCCAATAAAAAGACACTGTATTTTTTTCATAAAAAGTTTATTTGATTTAAGTTTTACTTAGTTTTACATTAATTTCTTAATTATGTTAAATTAATTTAATTCAATATTATTACCAATAAAGTTTGATTAACTATTTTTGCTTTGTTTGGCGTCAATTACTATTATTATTAATTTAATGAAAAATTTAGAACTTGAATCGCTTAATATTAATAAATTTAAAATGAAAGATGAAAGTGAAGTTACAATTATAAAGGGTTATGGAGTGTCTTATGGTGTGGGTGTTGATAATTTTAAATATATATACATACCAAGTTTTAATAAAGGTTTTATTTATAAAATTTCTCCTGATCTAAAAAAATATGAAATTCTTGATATAAAAAGTAATAAATTATTAAAAATATCAGAAAATAAAGCTCCGCCTTATCATAAAGGAGAGTTGATACAACCTCATGATATCACTTTCGATAAAATGAATAATTTCTATATTACGGAAATGGGTCTTGGTAATGGAAAATTAGGTGGTTGTGTTACTAAGATTTCAAAAGATGGAAGAGTACTTGCAAGAGTAGGCTCTGATGCAAACGATGGTAAAGGTTTAGATGGACCTACAGTTTCGCATCCTACGGATGATGGACATCTATACGTTTCGGAATGGAGAACAGATAAAATTATCAGATATAATAAGAAAAATATAATCGAAAATATTATTGGAACAAAAAACAATGATAATAAAAATTTATCTGATTGCTTGAAGAAGCCTCACGCTCTTAGATTGAGTTTAAAAAAAGAAATTTATATAGCAGACACCGAAAATCATAGAGTCGTTAAGTTTGATAATTTTGGAAAATATATTGGTTGGATAGGAAAAAAAGAAGATGGTACTATTAACAAAGATTGGTCAGCGAAAGGCAATTCAATATCAGGCTCTGAAATTGGGGCTTTTAACTCAATTATAGATTTAGAAATATTTAATAATAAAATATACGTTAGTGAGTTTGGAAACCACAGAATAACAAAAATAAACTTAACGGGAGAGTCGGTAGGTTGGCTCGGAGAATCCTCAGAAAATATAGACAAACTCAGCTGGAACACAAGTGGACAACCTGTAAAGAGTGATACTTTAATAGGCTTGAATAATCCTTTTGGTTTAAGAATTATTGATAAAATTTTATATATTGCTGACAAAAATAATGGTAGGATAAAAATCATTAAATCTAACCTGTTCAATTAATCACTGAAATGAAATACTGCAGTAAATGTATTATACCAGAAACTAGACCTGATCAGTTTTTAGACAAAGATGGGATCTGCAATGCTTGCAAAAGTTACGAACAGCGTAAAGAAATTGATTGGAACAAAAGACTTGATCAATTAAAAGAAATTATTAATAAAAATAAGAATAATTCTAGCAAGTGGGATTGTGTCATCCCTTCAAGTGGTGGAAAAGACAGTACCTACCAAGCTATAAGAGCAAAAGAATTGGGCCTCAACCCTGTTGTTGTTACTGCTACAACTTGTGATTTATCAGACCTAGGAAAAAGAAATATCATTAATTTAAAAAACTTAGGCTTTGATACATTTGAAATATCTCCAAATCCTAAAATTAGGGCAAAATTGAACAAACTTTGCTTAAAAGAAATTGGTGACATTGCTTGGCCTGAACATGTTTCAATTTTTACTATTCCAATAAGATTTGCCCTAAATTATAAAATTCCAATGATTTTGTGGGGAGAAAACCCACAATTTGAATATGGTGGACCTAATGAAAAAATTCATTCCAATGTTTTAGACAGAGCTTGGCTTGAAGAATTTGGAGGTTTACTTGGTATGAGAGTTAGTGATTTAGTTGAGTCTTATGGCTTTGATCACAGAGATCTCTATCCGTACAATTATCCTTCTGAGTCAGAATTGTCAGAATTCAATGTAATGGGATTATTTTTAGGTCATTACGAGCCCTGGGATAACTTAAGAAATGCAGAGATCTCCAAAAAAAATGGATTTTTTACTTTTAAGAAAGCTATTGAAAATGGTTATTTTGATTCTGAAAAATTAGACAATCATCAGCATGGTATTCATGATTATTTTAAATTTTTAAAGTATGGGTTTGGTAGAGCAACAGATCAGCTATGCTTTATGATTAGAAGAGATTTAATTTCTCGAGAAGAGGCTCTTGACTATGTTAAAAAGAATGAAGGAAAATTTCCATTAAGCTATCTTGATAAACCTCTAGAAGAAATACTAAAAAAAATTGATATGTCTCTAGATGAGTTTAAAAAAACTTGTGATAAATTTACAAATAAAAAATTATTTGAATGTAATCAGGCAAATGAATTGAATAAAGATAAGTTTGGTAATTTAATATTAAAAAAAATAGATAACTAACAAATATGAGTGTCGCTATTCTAAATTATGGTATGGGAAACACTTTTTCGATCAAGCATGCAATAAAAAGTTTAGGCTTTGACGCATATATAGCAAACAATCCTTCTGAAATAGAAAAAGCAGAAAAAATTATATTACCAGGTGTTGGTTCTTTTGCAAAAGCAATGGATAACTTAAATACACGCGGATGGACACCTGAAATAACAAAGTTAGTTAAAGAAAGAAAAATTCCAATACTTGGAATATGTTTAGGAATGCATTTATTTGCAAATTCTAGTAATGAAATAAAAAAAACTAAAGGCTTGTCATTTATAAACGGCGATGTGGTAAAGTTAAACGAAATTGGATGCCAAAATAAACTTCCGCATGTTGGTTGGAATGAAGTCAAATTAAAAAAAGATTTGATTCTTAATGATATAGATCAAAATTCAGATTTTTATTTTGTACATTCTTATTGTTATAAAAATTTAAAAGATGATGTAATTATTGGCACAACAAATTATGGTGTCGAAATTATTTCAATAATAAAATATAACAATGTTATAGGTACTCAATTTCACCCAGAAAAAAGTTCTTTGGTTGGGAAAAAAATACTAAAAAACTTTTTAGAAATCTCCTAATGTTAAAAACAAGAGTTATACCAACAATGCTGTGGAAAGATTTGAGTTTAGTAAAAGGAATTGGCTTTAATAGCTGGAGAAGAGTAGGCTCTGTTATGCCCGCAGTTAAAATATATAACTCTAGAGACGTCGATGAATTAATATTGCTGGATATAACAGCAACTATTGATGATAGAGAGCCCGATGAAGAAACTATTAAAAGTTTTGCTTCTGAGTGCTTTGTTCCCTTAACAATTGGCGGTGGTATAAAAAAAATATCCCAAATAGAGTATCTTTTAAGTTCGGGTGCAGACAAAATATCAATTAACTCGCATTCATATATTGATCCTATGTTTATTAAAAATGCTTCTGATTATTTTGGTTCGCAGTGTATTGTTTCAAGTATTGATTTTAAAAAACTAGATGACGGAAAATATACTTGCTTTAGTAATTCTGGTACAAAAAATATGAATACGGAGCCAGTGGAGTGGGCTAAAAAAATGGAACAACTTGGTTGTGGCGAAATTTTATTAACATCAATAGATCTTGATGGCAGTCAAAAAGGATATGACATAGAAGTTATAAAAAAAGTTTCTGACGCTGTAAAAATTCCTGTTATAGCCTCTGGAGGTGCTGGAAATTATGAACACATGATATCTGCCATAAAAGATGGAGGTGCATCAGCTGTTGCTGCTGCAAGTATATTTCATTTTACAGACAAAACACCTGCAAAAGCTAAAGAAGCTATGAAAGATAAAAATATTCCTGTGAGAGATTGTTTTAAAGTTAATCAATAAAACTGAAATAAAAAAACCCCAGTTTTTTAGGCTGAGGTTTTTAGAATAAAATACTAATAATCTTTAAACTATATTAAAAATTTTTTTCAGTGCATAAATCAAGCCAATTGAGCTATTAGTACTGGTCAGCTACACGCATTGCTGCGCTTCCACATCCAGCCTATCAACGTGGTGGTCTACCACGGCTCTATAGGAAGAACTAGTTTTGAGGTGAGTTTCCCGCTTAGATGCTTTCAGCAGTTA
>Ga0209362_1003555_pt1 | contig 10712 bp, 15 predicted proteins | sample SaaInlV_165m_DNA_FD_184680 | JGI IMG/M metagenome (GOLD analysis project Ga0209362, IMG submission 184680) | Marine microbial communities from expanding oxygen minimum zones in the Saanich Inlet - Saanich Inlet SI037_S3LV_110m_DNA (SPAdes)... | ecosystem: Environmental > Aquatic > Marine >...
TATGTAATGTCATATGGAAATATGACATGGAAAACTAAACAGATTTTATCTAGTTCCATACCACTTGATATTGATATTACAAACTCAAACAATTACATAATAGCTATTTTTAATGAAAAAGTAGCTGTGCCACTATCATATATGGTATGTATGAAAAATGATATGAACTCTTTTGAAAATGTACTGACTGTAGCAATGGTAGTATCATTTGATATTGGTAAATAAACTAAAAAATTTATTTATTTTCTAAAAATATAACTTTTTTATTTTATTACTTTTTATTTATTTTTTAACTGAGTATACTGTTAAAATATTTGCCATCAATCATTGCAGTTTTAATATAGTTTCCATGATAATCATGAATATCTACAGATAGTTCTGCATTTTTGTGATAATACATGGATGTATTAAATGCATAACGAATCTGTGAAAGACCTAATTTGCTCCTACTTTTCATTTCACATAGTACTTTATCTCTATTTGTAAGAGCTTGAAGTATTGTGAGTTCTTCTGTTCTGTACTCATCATCAACTATAAATACTGGTGCTGGACGGCCATAATAACAGTGGCTTACACTTCCAAACATATTTTTTTCAATGTTCCAATAATCACCAATATTCATACAAATTAGATGTTCCCAAATCCACATCTTATTATATTCTGCACTTTCTTTTGAAACTGTTTCATATCTAGCTTGATATAATTTTGAACCCTGCTCTGCAGTCAATAATTTGATTGGCTTCAAAGAAAGAGTCCTATGATGAATACATAATCCTATACCAATGTCATTACCAAGCACTTGTGTATGTGGATCATTATGTACTGAATGATTACATGATTTAATTGTCAAATTAATAACTTCCAATCCAGTAAGATAGTTTATATAATCAGTAAAAGTAAGACTGGGTTGTTTCATAATACTTACAAGTTTTTTAAACTGAATTGGTGTAAGTCTCATGTCTTCACCAAATTTAATTTGTAGAAAGTTAGTATGGATCATTTTAATTAAATCATCAGGAAGGGAGCTCAGCAAACTTTCTTTATCGTTCATACCAATCAATAATTGATTAGTTGCTGATTTTTTTGGCTTTACAATTCCACTTATAACACTTTCATATATAGTATTATCAGTAGCTGATTCTTGTTTTAAGTATTTAGAAGGGATTGGTATTCCATTTTCTTTACAAAGTTGAAGAAAACATTGGTAGCATAGATTCTCTTGTTCTGAAGTGCTAAAGAAATGATTACACTTTTTACATTTAGTTGGTCCATCAACTAGCATATCATCTTGTGATAGTTTCACTGCATTCATCATATTAGTTTGTTCACTTGGTAGTACAACTTCCATAGTTGCTTGCATCCGTCTACTCATTGAGCGTGTCTCCATCTTTCGTTTGTGTTATTATTAAATTTTTAAATCTATTCAATTTTGAAATAAAAATAACTAGTTAAAATTGAATTAATATAGTGAAGTTATATTAACTTCTTGTAAATGTCAAACAATAAACTTGTTGTTGGTGTTCCAGCACCTTCTGAAAAAATAGAAGTATCTAATTCATTTATAGCAATTCCTATTGTAAATTCAAGACCTTTTAGTAATATAAATACCCAAGTTAATTTAAATAATGACGATTTAAATAATATTGAAAATACATATGTTGAAGAATATTATTGTAAAAGATGTATATTAAAATGCAAAATATTTATATCATTATTAATTTGTACTGGAATCAGTCTTTTCTTACTGATAGGGTTGATTTTGGGAGCAAATAATAACTGGAAAAAAAATGAAGAAAATGAAAAATATAGTGTCACACTTGTAATGTCATGTATAATTGGTCTTATATTCTCAATGGTTGTTTGTATAATATCATTAAATAAACATGACACTTTTACACAGCATGGTTTAGTTGGTTATTATCAAAGGAGGGATCAAAATTCATCCCAGCGTGAAGCATCCATTTGATCATCATGCGTCGTCATATAATTCTCCAAAATATAGTTAGAACTGCACCAATTACAATTGGAACAATCACAAAGCATATTCTACTTTTTATTTTTTGTGAAATAAAAAAGTTCAATTTTTTGTTTATTTATTTTGGAAACCAAATTTCATAATGTCCACCATATTGAACTAGTTTAATTGGTTCACTCTTTTTCTCTTTTCGTGTCAATTTTTTTGGTACAATTTTTTCAATACCATGTTCACAAAGAATTATAATCCTTTTCTGTGTTAATTCAGCAATTGCATATGGCAATAAATCTCCAGCTTCAGTATCCCACATTGAATTCAACTTTAATTTATTAACCTCTCTTTTAAAATTTGATTGGCCATCTAAAATATCCTCATAAGTGATTCCTGAATTAGATTGTTCAGAACCCATATTAAGTAGCTTCTCAACAGCTGCATTCCTCAATTTAAATACACCTTTGCTCTGGCCAAGTATTTCTTGTATTTCGGGTGTATTATTTTCAATCATTCTTAGGTACACATATACTCCATAAAATAAGCAATTTCCATTACTTGGTAATGGAAATATCCTAGCAAAATCATACATTGAAGTGAATTCATCCCTAAGCTCATCAAACTTGCTGGATTCTTTTATAAAGTTCATCAAAGTAGATGGTTTACAGCATTTCTCCAACCCAAGATATTCCTCACTAAGTTCAATGAATGAACTTGTGTTTTCAAGTGTATTACATTGCCCTTTTATTTCATTATAAAATAACTTGCTCAAGTATCCAAAATATACCATTGAAAACCATGCTGGTTGGGTTTGTGATGTTGTTTCACTTTGTGCTCTTTTTGGTTGTGTTTTCTTTTCTAACAGCTTCACCACTTGCTTTTTTTGAGTACGTGTTACAACAGGCATCTGTAAGTTAATTACTTGAGATTATGTGATTCAATTTTTAGTTCACATAAAATAAAAAATCTGACCAAAAACAAGATAAATCTTTTTCTTGTTTTTGGTTTGTTTTAGTTTATTTTATAAAGACTGTGTTTTATTATATATTTGTGTTCCTAACTGCAACTTATATCTATGCTTATTAAGACGTAGCATGTGCACTGTATAATTTGGACACCCACACAGACATCCACCTGATGCTGTGCTGTATATTTCAGGTAGTTTGGTATTATTTACTTTTAATGACAAAGATGATAATTCTGTTTTAAATGTACTTTTCTGTACGTTTTGTGTACTTTGCTGTACGTTTTGTGTACTTTGCTGTACGTTTTGTGTACTTTGCTGTACGTTTTGTGTACTTTGTTGTACTGGTACTCCAATTGAGATTTTTGGTAGTAGTACAAAACCATCTGTTCCCATCATAATCTGATTGTCCGAACTTTCAGATAAACATAGTTGACTTGCAGTCATGGTTGTTGTTCATTTCAATTCAACAGATTCAATTTTGATTTTTCAAAAATTGATTGAGATTCTTAAAAATTAATAGAGATTCTTAAAAATTAAATACAAAACCATCAATGTTAAAAAAGAAAAAACTTTTTGAATTTGATATAAATATTTTTTACACTGATGCTTTGGTGTTTATATTTTACTAGCATCTTCATTTATTTTTCTAACTAGTTCAATTGGAAGCTTTGCAAGTAAACTATTATCATTCACTTGATGACCAGTATAAAGAATGTATCCTCTTTCCTTTTCCATTTCATCTATGTTCGTCAATGCTGTTTCAAGAATGTAAATGAGTCCATTAATTAGATCACCGAACTTTACATGCTGGCAACATGGTCTTCCTGGTGTATTTTGTCTTAGTCCAATCATTACATTCCTTGCACATTCTACATGTGTGCATGAACAATGTTCTGAGGGACCACCTCCACAGAAATATTTAAACATTTCCCAGTAGTTTTTGTCTTTTGTGTATGGTGAATCAACAAGATTGAACCTGCGAACAATTTCTGTCCACTCTTCACAATCATTATTCGTAAGAACTTTTATTATTTTTAAAATCCTAGTAATATTTGCTTTATGGGAAAATAAAGGATTTACACAATTATATTTTACATTGTATGTTGAGTTATTAAACTTCCTAATATTATTTAAACTATTTGCCTTCATTTTACTGATATCAAACATCCAATGTTTTATTATATTACCTCCTCCTATTGTAAAAACCATATTTGTTCCAGATAATTCACCAAAGTTGTGAACCTTTTTAGAAAATAGATTGTACCAAGATAGTAATGTTGGATTAAATGTATCCAGAAAGCTGACTACTTTCAAAATATTTTTGGCATAAGCTTGACTATTTAGGTTGAAAGATGTCATCACTACCCTGTTATGAGTTGTGTTAATCAACACTTGATTAACAGAGTTCAATTTTCATTTTTTTAATTGAAAAAAATGATAATCACGGTAATTTTTCAAAAAAAAATTAGGATAATATCTCAGATGAATGATTATATTGCTGGTTCAATTACAGGAGTGGTGGTTAGCATAACTGGTCACCCCTTAGATACTTTGAAAACTATAAAACAGACCAAAAATTCACACCTGATTACACCAAAAAAATGGTATCGTGTGTATAATGGTATAAGTTTTCCATTGGCAGGTTCCTTGGTAATCCATTCATCAACTTTTGGAACAAATAAGTATCTATTTAACAAGTTTAATAACCACTATCTATCTGGATTAATTACCGGAATCCTTACAACATCTATAATCACTCCTATAGAACTTTACAAAGTTCGGGCACAGAACATGCTTTCTCTGAAAGTGAATCCATACAAAGGATTTTCTCCAACAATAATCAGGGAATCCATTGCAAGTAGCATCTATTTTGGTTCATACAATCAGATGAGAGATAGTGGAGTTAATATACTATTAGCAGGGGGATTAGGAGGTTGGTTTTCATGGCTTTCAACATATCCAATCGATGTTTGCAAGACTAGGATGCAGTCTGGAAAGACAAACACCATCATGGAATCTTTGAGGATGGGGTCTCTGTGGAAAGGATTTGGCTACTGCAGTGTGCGTTGTTTTATTGCAAATGCTGCTGGTTTTTTTGCTTATGAAAAGACACTTGAGGCTTTAAAACTGAAAAATTTATAAAAATTAAAATAAGTTTTGGAAGAATGTGAAATCTTATTGATTTATTTCCAACAAAGCCAACATTCACGATGTGTACCACATTTTAAATCTAAGTTATATTCTGCTTTATAAGCACCACACCATTCACACATTCCTTCTCCTTTTAACCAACCAGTATTACCATTACGTATACTCATACTTAATTTTCCAACTGTGTCATTCAGAGCTTTCTTACTTTTTTCAAATTCTTCTGGTGTTTCTTTGGCTTCAGAAGAATTCATTCATAATTATAAAATTGATTATTTAATATCAATTTTATAAAATATTAAAATGCCAGTTGACTATGAATCTATTTATGGAAAAGATTCAATAGTTTTTACCAAAACAAATCCAACATGGGGGAAATTAAGCAACTTTTATGGAAATGTTGAACATAAATTTCAAGCAGCAAAGTATCCACATGATCCTGAACACCAAAAAGCTATTCTAAATGCAGATACACCAGCAAAAGCTAAAAGAATGGGAGGGAAAAGAGGAGGGAAACCTTTAACTGAAGAACAGATAAAAGAATGGAACCAAAAAAGGGTTGATGTTATGAAAAAACTAGTAGCTGGTAAATTCTCAGATGGTAATGAATATGCTACTTTGCTTTTATCAACTGGTTTGAATCAAATAGTTGAAAAAGCCCCATGGGACTCATTTTGGGGAGCTGGAAGAAATGGAAAAGGTCAAAATATTCTTGGTAAAATCTTAATGCAAAGAAGGCAAGAACTTATATGGAAAATGTAAGTTGATTAAAAAGATTTTGTTTTAGCAAATAAATAAAAAATTTATTTACTATTTACTTTGTTTCAGTAGCTTCAGTGCTAGCACCTTGTATCTACCAGTGCCCATCCCCAAAATTCATCAGAACCTGCATTTGTTTCAAACTCTTCTGCAAGCTCAAAAGGGCAACACTCTTCATTATTATTTAGATTCTTTGCTGATTTTGTTTTCTTTAGTAGTTTTCCCAGCTCATTACGTGGAACTGTCAAAATTCCATCATAAGCAGTACGATAGATTGAAAGACCATTTGCTACAAAAGTCATATATGTGATATTGGTTGGCAACTGTTCTGCTTCATCTTTTGTATCAACCATCCAACAGTACCATTCCATTTCACCACTTCTGACTTTATCCAAATCATCTTGATCCAACTCAATACAATAATTGGAAATAGGTCCAGACACACGGGATGGTGCTCCACCTGTATTAAATCGTTCAGTTTGTTTAATTCTGACCATTTCTCTGAATAATTTTTTAATCAAAATAATTATTCAATTTTTTAAAAAATTAAAATAAAAAAATGTATAAAATAACTAATTTATCATATTGGAATATACACTTTAATTTAAAAATAAATGTTTTAGATGATTAATGATGTATTTTTAACTATATCCTCTATTATTTTACAATCTTCTTTTGAAAATAAAATATCTTTTTCTTCCTCCGAATCATATACACCATACCAAAAATAAACTTGAAAAGATTCATCTTTCCATTCTTCAAATCTTTCCATATATTCTAATAGTTTATCTTCATATTTTTTATACAAATCATTAAATATATTATATTGTTCTTTAGTTATTTTTGATATTTTAATTATATCGTGATTTTCTTCATAAGTATTTCCAGTTGTATGTAAAACAAATCTTGAAAAATTCCAAATTATTTCAATAACTTCATTCATATTTTCACATATACCTAATATTATATTATGTATACAATGTGCATCAAGTTCTGTATGGACTAAATACATTATCTAAATATATTGATATATATTTAAATAATTTCATTTTACTTAAATACATATAACGTTTAATATGTATTTAAGTATGAATTTTATAAAAGATGATATAGTAGAACAAATATTCACAATTAAAACAAATAGTGCAATTATAGATAATCCACAAAATTATACTATAAAACAAAATAATGATAAATTTAACATTGAAGTTCCTAATATAAAAATGTCATTATCAAGTCCAACTAATGATACGAAATACTATCTATTGAGTTGTGTATTTAATTATAATAATCATATAAATACATTTCATATAAGATTTGAAAGTATTGGTTGTTCTTTTTGTGATAAAACCAAACAATATATAGTTAATGATGATGAAACAGAAAGGGCACATCAAGATGGTTTTTATATCTCACAGAAAAATAATAAAATAATATGGTATTCATATCCTTATAGTGAAAAAAATAATCAATATATTACTAATAAAGATAATACATATTGTGTATACAATATAACTAATGATAATTGGACTTTATATATTGAATTGGGGATAAACACATCACATTTTACACCCTCGGAAATTTAAAATGGGACATTATATATTCCACTATGATACATTATTCAATATAAATTTCTGAAATATCATATGTTTCATAATTATATTATATAATTATTTTGTTCCATTTTAAATTTCCGAGGGTGTAAACTAGTTAAATCAACTCCATAAGTGAAGTAATACTAATAGGATTGGTTATCTTTTGGATTCTACGCATATTAGGAAGGTGAGAAACTTCAACCTTTCCATCATACACCTTTTTTACATGGATAAGAAAATCCATTCCATCATTTTCAAAATAGCTACTTGTTTCTTCAGTTGGCTCAGAATCAGTAATGAGCTTCCATTTATCTACAGAATCAACTTCATGTACACTTCCTGTTTTCTCATAAATATCATACCAACCATGCTCATCACCATACAACTTTTTTGATTTGTATGAGATGAAATAATTTGTACCACTAAGAATACTACTTACCTCCTCCTTTTTCAAATCATGTTTACCACCAATCCACAACAATCCTTTCGCTAAAAGATGGCTGAAATCTTGAGTTCCGTTATTATCCGGATGACCTCCAACATGGAATACTGCAAAGTTTGACATTTTATTTTTTAAATAAAATTGTATTCAATTTTTAAATTTAAAAAATATTTTAATGGTGCATTGATTTTATAGCTAGAATTAAAAACATAGTTGTAGACATTATAAAAAATAATATACAACATCCTTTGCAACAGTGTCTAACTTCATGATTATCATGATTCAAGTAATTATATTGATTAATAATTACATAAGATACATTGGTTAGAGCATCATTTTCAATTATTTGATTAGTATTTTTTATGTTATCTGGAATAATAATTGTATTACTATTACAGTTCAAACATTTGAGTTGAAGAGTCTCCTCATTTTTAATCCAATTTTCCAAGCATCTTTCATGTAAAAAATTTCCAACACAATTTTGTGTGTTATCACTCTTTTTGGAACATAAGTAAATCTTTACATTATCTGAGTGTTGGCACATGATACATATAACTTCTTTGGAGCCATCTGAATCTTCATCAGAAGCATTATCTTTAACATGGCCCGGTAAAGTAATTTCAATAGAACCTTCTAAATCCATAATTTAAAATAAAAAATATCTTTTATATTTATTTGATTTTCAATCAATAAATTTGGATTTATTGTCAATAAATAATATACTTAGTTATTAAGTTTTTTGAATGATGGCATCTACAGTTCTTTCAACACTCATTTTTTGTTCAATGAATTTTGTAAGAAGATCGTTTTCATATTGTATAATCTTGTCCTTTCTTTGTTGTTCAGCATGCCTCTGCTTGACTTGCAGAGCATACTGTCTTGGTATTACAAGCGATGTAATATAAGTGGACAATGCATCCTGATACTCCTTACTATTTTTTATCTCGTCTTCCAACTCCCTATATTTTGCATTCATCTCTTCCTTTTGTTGCTGCACCCTTTCATGCTCATCTTGCATGATTTTAAAAGCATCAGTAAGAACTGTAGAGAATCCAGTCTGAAGATGTTCAAAGTATTTACTCTTAGTTTCATCTGAGTAGTCATCCAAGTTATACTTATGAGCTTCTATTGCAGAATTCATACTTACAATTAATTGTTGCAAGCCAGGAAATGTATCTATACTTTGTAGTGTTTGGTATTTTAAAACTATACTAATATTTCTCTGAAAAGCTTTTCCTAATTTTCCAGTGTCTACTCCATTATATTCAAACAATCCATTAGAATCAATTGGCTTCTGCATCTCGTCTTCTGCTGGGTTATTTTTGCTTTTAAAAAAAGTTCAATTTTTTTAAAATCTAAGTAAAACATAAAAAAAATTTTATTATTATTTTTTTAAAATATTTATTTATTTTTTATAATAAATAATTACTTCATTCCAAACTTATTCATCAATCCCAAGAGTTGATTAATAACATTTTCGGGAATTGATTCTTCACTTGCAGAAGTCTTTGGAAGTTCATCATCTTCATGTGCAACTGTTTTAGCAGACTTACTTTTTCGGATGTATTGTTCCAATCCACTTTCATAGAAATCTTTTGTATCAAGACTCCAAAAGTCTGGATAGATTACTGCACCAGGAACCATATACATTCCCTCAGGTGGAAACTTGGCTACTGAATAACCCATTGCATTTGTCAAATCGTCTTGAATCACAGTATGCAAATTTCTAATATTTTTATTCTTGCTAAATGGTCTATCAAGATGAACTGGGAAATGAGACATCTTCACTGGTGTGTCAGAGTCTTTGGGTAATACTGGGCCACCGGTAGTCCATGGAGATGAACCAGTTGAATACTTCATCATAGGAAATACCAACTCACCCAATGTATCTTTAATTGTGTGAGGGGGGAAGTAAGAAATCAGCATACCACCTTCAGAAATCATGTTTGCAATATGATTTGCATGCTCCTCCACCACCATTTCAAAGAACACAACATTTGCTGTACAACTTTGAATAAGGTCCCCAACCAATTTATGATGAAATTTCACATCATCTATACTATTTAGATTAAATCTAAAGCTGTTAGTACACAATTTTTGTGGGGCAAAAGCATTAATAAATGAGTTAATAATGTCATAGTAAACTTGCCGAAGAAACTTCACACTTGCTTCAATGTCATCAGGGGAAAATTCAATGGGAAGAATGTAATGAATCCTGCCTTGCTTGTTTTCATCCAGTGCAAATGGTACTTCAGAAAGATTATTATCATGCATCTGATTGTACATTTTTTGGAAAAGCACTGGATTAGTAGTGTATGTACCACGTGAACTTGTAAGTGAACGCTCACTCTCTGGGAAATAATTATTGAGCATTTTAATCAAATTTATAGAAACTCCAGCAGCTGCCATATTTATTTGCTGGGTTGGACTAAGGGACATGAGCTCTGATAGCTCTGATATTTCTTCTTCTGCACGCCGACGGGCTTCCTCCAACTGCTGCAGCCGAGCATCGACTGCTCGCTGCTCGCCAAGCTGGGTATTTTCAACCTCAATTAGCTCAGCTGGTGTCATTCCATTGCTAACAGCAGTTGCGTCAATGACAGACATTCTCAGTCTTCTCTGGTGTGGTGTTTTTTTCTGTTGGAGGAATTCAATTTTAAAATTGAAAAGTTTCAGGAATTCATCTTCAACAGAGGGGCAGTTGGTGATGACAGAAGTTTTGCATAATGAATATAATGAAAATGAGTATGAAACTCACGACCATGTAGTTGGCTTTTGTGGAAACACAAATTGTCAATTATGTGGAGGAGTTCCTCCACAAGATGCAATATATCT
>Ga0209362_1003556_pt1 | contig 10711 bp, 8 predicted proteins | sample SaaInlV_165m_DNA_FD_184680 | JGI IMG/M metagenome (GOLD analysis project Ga0209362, IMG submission 184680) | Marine microbial communities from expanding oxygen minimum zones in the Saanich Inlet - Saanich Inlet SI037_S3LV_110m_DNA (SPAdes)... | ecosystem: Environmental > Aquatic > Marine >...
CGAAAAACCCAACTGGAATCTCTTGAGATCTGCAAACGCCGATCTGGAATTGCGTCGAGGGAAGTACCTTGACGCGTTGGAAAAGTTGGAGCTTGCCGTTGTTTATGGAAATTTGGCTCCCGGATTGTTTATGCAAGATGGGGTAACCTTTGGCCAACGGCCGAAGTTGCCCGGTGATTTGCTGTTGGATGCTGAGGGTGCCCTTATCGGTGTCGCTCGTTGGGGCATGGCCCGTCGAGAACCTGTTTGGCGTGGCCTCCGTATAGTGGACTCGGCCAAGGATGCCGGCAGCCTCGGTTTTACTCGAGCCGGAATTACGCTCCGCTCCCCGACCTTTACAAATACTAACGGAGACGCTCATTACCTCGTGAGAGGCAAGGGAAAGGCTATTGCTGCGGTGGACTCCCATCGACTGATTCAAGGCCCATTACATCGTAATATGGCGATCGACGTTGGGCGGTCCGGTGAACTGACGTGGGTTACGCAGGATTTGGACAAGCGAGGGCAAACCTACCTTGGACATCGTTTGCATGTGGAGTTTACTCCTACCGATGGCAATGATTTCGAGGTTTTGATGATTGATCTATCCAATGATTCAGGGGCTCGTGGAGAGGTCTTGAATTTCTTAAAAAATCCACCGAATGCCTTGGTGCAGGGTGCGGATGGTTTTGGTGAAACTTCCACCCGAGAACAATTGGCAACTTTTGTTTCAAATAGACTTCAGGGCGTTGCCGAAAAGTTTGGGAATCCTTTCGGCAACAAACCGGCGGATTTAGAGCAGGCTTATATTGCTGACTGGCTAGTTCGAAACAAAGGATTGATGGGGTTGGATGAGGCGAAGAACGTAAGTGATGAGTTCCTTTCCGGTCACAAGCAACTTGTTTCCCGAATAAAACGTGATTCCCGAATCGCCATGGCAATGCTGGATGGCTCATCTGATGACGAGTACGTCTTCTTGCGGGGGAATCATCGAACTCGAGGAGATTCCGTCCCTCGCCGTTTTCTCGAAGCTTTGGGTGGTTTGGATCAACCCGCCCCTGAAGTGGGAAGCGGGCGCCTCGAATTAGCCCGGCAAATCATCGACCCCAAGCGGAATCCATTTGTTTCCCGGGTTTTGGTTAATCGTTTGTGGCATCACTTGTTCGGTCGTGGCATTGTTCCATCTACCGACGATTTTGGAGTTTTGGGCCAACGACCCACTCATCCGGAGTTGCTCGACCACTTGGCAGGAAGGTTTGTTGCGAACAATTGGTCTGTGAAGGAAACGATAAAGCAAATCATCATGAGTCGAACTTACCGAATGAGTAGCGAGGCAAAGGGACCCGGAGAAGCCAAGGATCCGGCGAACGACTTGTGGCATCGAGCCAATTTGCGTCGGTTGCAAGCCGAGTCCATCCGAGATGCCTTGCTTTTTGTTTCGGGTAGGCTCGACCCGAAGATGTTCGGAAACTCAGTACCCACTTACTTGACGGCTTTCATGGAGGGTAGGGGACGACCGGGAAAGGGACCTTTGGATGGAAATGGCAGACGAAGCATATACCTTTCAGTCCGTCGTAACTTCCTATCTCCCTTTATGTTGGCTTTTGATACACCTTCTCCATTTAATGCCGTTGGGCGTCGTACGAATTCAAATGTCCCCTCGCAAGGATTGATTCTCATGAACGATCCATTTGTAATTGGACAGGCTGCCCTTTGGGGGAAGAAATTGCTAAAGCAGTTTACCCATTCAGAGCAGCGTATTCAAAGTCTCTATGAATCTGCTTTTTCTCGTCCACCTAGCGAATTTGAGATGGAAGTTTCGCATGCTTTTGTTTTGGAACAGGCAAAGCTTCACGGTGTTGCCAAGGATCATGAGTTGCCATGGAAGGATTTGGCCCACGCCATTATCAACACAAAGGAATTCATCTTTTTGAACTAGTCGATTTTTTTAAAATAAAATGAAACATCATTGCAGAAGATTCCGAAGTACTCCCACTACTCGGCGAAGCATGTTGAAAAACTGTGGAATGGGCTTTGGTGCAACTGCAGTTTCGGCTTTGTTGCAGGACAAAGCGTTTGCGGGGCTCGATTCATCGGGAAAAGATCGTCATTCCGCCTTCAATCCTCTTACGCCTAGAAAACCGCATTTTCCGGCTCGGGCGAAAAGCGTTATTTTTCTCTACATGGACGGTGGGGTTTCTCATGTGGATTCCTTTGATCCCAAACCCATGCTGACTAAATTCCACGGCCAAGATCCGAGAAAGTTGATGGATGTCCAACCGACTCAATTCAACAGCATCGGCAAGGTTTTGAAAAGTCATTGGAATTTCAAGAATTACGGCAAGAGCGGGCTTCCCGTCAGTGATTTGTTTCCTCATGTCGGATCGTGCGCAGATGACATTTGCGTTATTCGCTCGATGACTTCGAATTTTTCCGAACATACAAATGCAAATTACTTCCTACATACCGGTAGTGGACTTCAAGGACGTCCAAGCATGGGTGCTTGGGCGGGCTATGGCTTGGGCAGCGAGAACCAGGACTTACCCGGTTTTGTAGTGGTGAATGGCGGTTTAGTACCCCCGGGAGGGTTGGATAACTTTAATGCCGGTTATCTCCCCGCCGCCTATCAGGGGAGCGTGTTCCGGGGTTCAAACCCTCCTGTCGCCAATGTCAAGATGAGTGATCCCAGCGATGCTCACCAGCGTGCAAAATTGAACTTTATGCGCAAACTGGATTCGGAGAACCTGAAACGAGCGGGCGGCCATGACGCTTTGGAGTCGGCTATCTCGAATCATGAACTGGCTTATCGCATGCAGATGGAGGTCCCCGAGTTGATGGACCTTTCGGACGAACCCGAATACCTTAAGGAAGCTTATGGATTTAATCACAGCTGGAATGGAACAAAGACTTTTGCGCGCTCTTGCATGACTGCTCGTCGTTTGGTTGAACGAGGAGTTCGTTTCATTGAACTGACTTGTCCTGGCGGATCGGGAGACCGTTGGGATCAGCATGGCAAATTGAAGGATGGTCACACGAAAAACGCTCGGTCCGTAGATCAACCAATTGGCACCTTGCTTAAGGATCTTAAGCAACGGGGATTGCTCGAGGAAACCCTCGTTGTATGGACTGGCGAGTTTGGTCGCACGCCTTTTGCACAAGGAGGCGACGGTCGTGATCATCACCCTTGGGGATTTTCCCTCTGGATGGCTGGCGGTGGCGTAAAAGGTGGAACGACTTATGGCTCAACCGATGAGTTTGGCTATCACGTGGTTGAAAACAAGCTCGAGATTCACGATTTGCATGCAACCATGCTTCATTTGCTAGGACTTGATCATGAGCGATCCACTTTTCGTTATGGTGGAAGAGATATGCGGTTGACGGACGTTCACGGGCATGTCATCAAAGACATAATTTCTTAACTTTTTATGAGTTAGGGTTATATGCTCTAATGAAGTCATGGATCAACCTGCAGATACCGAATTGGTAGAAGAAATTATTGATTCTGAGGAAGTCTCCTGTGAGGCCCCCCATTTTGAGACTCCTTTGCAGAAATACATGCGTGAGTATCGGTTGCTGAATAGCATGCTAATCTCTCTTTTTCTGATGGTTTTGTTTCTCGTTTGCTTTTGGAATCTCATTATTTGGACGGCTCCCGAGGGAGATGGCATGTCTGATTTCTCTGATGCCACGCCCGCTCCCAAACAAAAGAAGCAGCAGCAGCAAAAGGTTAAACTGATGCAGCGTCAAAAAGCTGCCAAATCCTCAAAGTCCTTTAACTTTCAAGCCAAAGCTATTTCTGATATTGCTGCTCCTGATATTGATATCAAGGCATTGGATATTAATCCCTCAATTGCCATTAGCCCGATGGGCGATGTGGGCGACGTTCGCGTGAAAGTTGATATGTCGGCTCTCGACAAGGCTTTTGCATCCACCTTCATGGGAATGAAGTCCCAAGCGAACAAGATTTGTTTCATAATCGATTACTCCGCTTCCATGAGAGGACGTGACTTAGTCATGCGCGACGAGCTGTCCACGGCTATCGATAAGTTGCCCGCGGTCGGTTCCGTGTGCGTAATGTTCTTTTCCGGTCCCACTTGGTTGGCTGGTGAAAACGCCAATGTCTTGCACAAAAAATGGAAAGGGACAAATGGTGCCGGTTGGGCGCCAGTTGCTGGATTTACTCCAAGCAGACCGAAATGGATTCCTGTAACTCCTTCTACCAAAAAAAAATTGACCGAAGCCGTTTGGGAAACTCCGCTGACTTTCGGTACTGTGTGGAACAACTCTTTTGAGTGGGCTTTTTACCTGAATCCCAAGCCCGACATCATCTATTTTATGACCGATGGTAATTCCAATCCAAAGCTCCAAGGAATGGATATTATTAAGGCCAAGAAAGGTCGCACTAAAATTTACACTATAGGCTATGGTGCACCTCCCGCGGCCAAAAAACCGTTGGAAGAAATTGCCGCCATGACCGGAGGCAAGAGCAAGTTCGTGGGCATGGAGGCTATTCAAAAAATGGAAAAGGCAATTCCCGCTAAAAAGAAAGCCTTGGTCGGAAAAAAGAAAGGCAAAGGGTAACCTTCCTTCCTTTTTGATTTCCTATAAATTATACTCTGCATCTAGAGTATTTCCTTCTTCCTTTACCCAGTTGTATTATTAAAATAGGGATCTATTCTCTTCAGTCTTTTTGATCAAAATGGATCTTTAAGAATTGCATTTGCATTTCTTTAGATTTCATGTGGACCACTCATTTTTAAACTAGAATCAATCAAGTTATGAACAATCCTTTTCGCTTAATAATCTTGCTTTCTCTCGCCAGTTTATTCGGTTCCTTTCTTTCGGCCGAATCCATAAAGGTATTGCTTGTCGATGGGCAAAATAACCATAACTGGAAGGCCACGACTCCTGTCTTGAAGCAGGCCCTTGAAAGTTCCGGTCGTTTTTCGGTTACTGTATCCACTAGCCCTGCGAGAAATGGATCTAAGGATGATTGGGCTCAGTGGAATCCTGAATTTGGCTCTTTTGACGTTACTCTCAGCAATTACAATGGCCAAACTTGGCCGGAGTCCGTTCAGAAGGGATTGGAGAATTACGTTAAAGGCGGTGGAGCTTTCGTCGTTGTTCATGCCGCCAACAATTCTTTTTCAGGTTGGTTGGAGTACAACCGCATGATTGGTTTGGGCGGTTGGGGAGGGCGTACGGAGAAGAACGGTCCATACTTGTATTTTGACGATTCCAGCAAGCTTGTGCGCGACCCTCGTCCCGGTCGTGGAGGTAGTCATGGACCGCAGCACGAGTTTACGGTAAAGCTCCGCCAAAAGGATCACCCTATCGTTAAGGGTATGCCGTCAGAGTGGAAGCATGCAAAGGATGAGCTATACGACTCACTACGAGGACCTGCGGACAAGGTCGAGGTCATCGCTACGGCTTACAGCTCAAAAAGTAAAAGACACGAGCCTATGATCATGACAATAAGCTATGGAAAGGGCAGAGTTTTTCACACACCGATGGGACATGCCGATTATTCCATGCGTTGCGTTGGTTTCCAAGACGTACTGCGCCGAGGAACCGAATGGGCTGTAACGGGCGAGGTTACCCAAGCCCTATCGAAAGAGTTTCCTTCTGCTGAAAAAACGGTAACGGTGTCGTCGAAATAGTTTGGGCTTAATTTCTTAAGACACGACACAAAAAAAAGACCGCCTGGAGGCGGTCTTTTTTCGATCGAAAAGGATTTTCGAAAGAGATTTTACAGATTACTTAGTTGCATTGCCTTCGGCAGCACTACTGTTGTCCTCTGATCCAGTCTCACCACCACCACCGCAAGAAGCGAAGAGGGCGATAGACAGGATACTTAAGATGGTCAGAAAGCTTTTCATGACGTCAGTTTCCTTAATTGTTTGGTTTATATTTGTTTATCTAAAACCGCTTCCGAGGAAGTGGATTGTTGCCCATTAAAATCAACGTTTTGGGCAATATGTCAAGGGGAAAGGCGGATGCCGCCAAGGGGTTATCAGGTATCAGGGGAGGTTTTCCGTTTGCGTTTTTCTAAGAGGGCCTTCTTTAAGACATCCTTTTGACCTTCTTTATTCTATGGCTTCTCATTTAATTGGAATAGACGTGGGAACCTCCTCAACCAAGGCGGTTCTAATCGATGTATCCGGGGAGGTGGTCGAGACCATTGTTCCCGAATACGAATTTCAAACGCCGAGACCCTTGTGGGCAGAATCAAATCCCGCCGATTGGTGGGATGCCGCCGTGACGGCAATACGAGCTTTGCTCACCAAGGTCGATCCTGCGAGCATTGTCGGTGTGGGTCTCACCGGGCAGATGCACGGGATGGTTGCTCTGGACGGGAAGGGGGATGTTCTCAGACCCTGTATAATGTGGAATGATCAGCGTACGGGAAAGCAATGTGAGGCCATCACGGAGAAGGTCGGTGCAGAAAAGGTTATTCAGTTAACCGGTAACCCCGTCCTGCCGGGTTTTACGGCTCCGAAAATTGCTTGGACTCGCGAACAGGAGCCGGAGGTTTATGCGAGGATTACAAAAATCCTGCTTCCCAAGGATTATGTTCGCTACAAACTGACCGGGGAATTCTTTACCGATGTGTCAGACGCTTCCGGCACCTCCTTGCTCGATGTTGCGAACCGGTGCTGGTCGGACGAGATGCTCGCGGCCATGGATATTCCTGCTTCGTGGATGCCCGAAGTTACGGAGTCGGACGTGGCCTCGACAAAAATCTCCAAGTTTGCCGCCGAGGCAACGGGATTGCCGGAGGGTACGCCCGTCATTGCCGGAGGCGGGGATCAGGCGGCCCAAGCGGTTGGTTGCGGGATTGTGGGCGAAGGCGCGATTTCCGCTACCTTGGGAACTAGCGGTGTTCTCTTTGCGCACAGTGACGAGTACCGGGTAGAGCCCGAGGGTAAGCTTCATGCCTTTTGTCATGCGGTTCCGGGAAAGTGGCATCTCATGGGAGTGATGCTTTCTGCGGCTGGCTCTTTCCAGTGGTATCGGAACCAGTTTGGAAAAGAAGAAATGGCTGCTGAAGCCAACGGCGGTCCAGATGCCTACGACGCTCTCACCCAATTGGCAGCGGAAACCCCTGCCGGGTCTGAGGGTTTGCTTTTCTTACCTTACCTGTCGGGTGAAAGAACGCCTTATCCTGACCCTAATGCCCGTGGAAGCTTTATTGGCTTGAGCCTGCGACATGGCAAAAGTCACCTAACGAGAGCCGTTCTGGAAGGAGTGAGTTATGGGCTTAACGATTCTCTCACTCTCATGCGAGGTCTCGGTATCGAACCTGGCAGGGTCATCCTTTCAGGAGGAGGAACCCGTTCCGCCCTTTGGAAGCAGATGCTAGCCGATGTTTTCGGTACTCGTTGTGAAATGGTGAATGCGGCGGAAGGGGCGGCTTACGGGGCGGCTTTGTTGGCCTCTGTCGGCGCAGGTGTTCACAATAGTGTAAAAGAGGCGTGTTCGTCTAGTATTAGAGTCACTGATTCCGTGAATCCGAGTACGGAAAGAGAAATATACGAAGCTTTTTATCCGAGATACCGAGCTTTATATCCGGCTCTCAAAGATGAATTTGCTGCTTTGGCTGAGACGGTTGCAGTACAGGCGGGTTGAAGCTTTCTGCTCTAACCAATCAGGGCTCACCTTGTTAATCGGGCAATGGGTAACGTAGATTACGGTAGCAACCGCGTCCTGCGTGAATATCTCCTTTTCCACTATGGATCGGAGGATGAAATTTTGTCCAAGGGCCATGGCCCCAAAGAAGGACTGAATTTTCCCGTACGAACCGTATCACAGTTGTTGGATCGCAATACCTTCTCCTCGTCTTCTCCTCGGGCATTGGACCTCGGTTGCGCTGTGGGGCGTTCAAGTTTCGAGTTAGCTAGAATCTCTTCCGAGGTTGTGGGAGTGGATTATTCATCCACCTTCATAAGTGCGGCCCAGACTTTAAGGGACTCGGGTGAATTGTCTTTCGAATTTCCACTCCAAGGTCAAAGAACGATTCCTTCCGTTGCTCGAGTTCCCTCTGGAGTGAATACCTCCATAGTTCGTTTCATCACCGAGGACGCTTGCCGTTTGCCGAAAGACCTAGAGGGCTTCGAGGTCGTTCACGCCGCAAACTTGCTTTGCAGGTTGCCCGATCCCGGTGCTTTGATCGAACGCTTGCCTGAACTTGTTCGTCCAGGCGGGCAATTGCTTTTGGCCACGCCCTTCACTTGGTTGGAAGAATTCACGCCAATGGACAAATGGTTGGGAGGTCGACTTTCAGGCAAGGATTCCGCAGAGGTCTTAAAGGAGGTTCTTTCCCCCCATTTCGAATTGGAAATTGAAATCGATTTGCCTTTTTTGCTTCGAGAGCACGAGCGGAAGTTTCAGTATGGGATTTCTTACGGTACTCGATGGCGACGCTTGTCGGTGTGAACGGGCTTGCTCCTCCATTCATCGTGTTTTATTTACATATTTAGTGAAAAATGTGGATGAATTGCTTCTTTCGGTGGAATCGGGTGTTGACCCGCCCGCCGGATTGAACCCTCTGGTTCTATCTCTTTGGCTTGCTAAGAAAGGTCGTTGGGATGCTTCTCATGAGGTGGCCCAAGATATTCACGAATCGGATGGTTCTTGGGTTCACGCCTACCTGCACAGGGTGGAAGGAGATATCGGGAACGCCCGATATTGGTACTCGCGAGCCGGGAAACCGGCCAAGGGTGTCGACGATAGTTTGGATCAGGAATGGCGTGAGATCGCTACAACCTTGCTAGGAGATCAGGCTCCCTGAAGTCAGGAATTTGAGCCAGACGGAGAAATTTCCTTTCACTGAGGGCGGTCGGGGTTCGCCCCAATTGTCGCTTCCGAAGGAAAACAGAAGCGATTGGATGACTCCGATCTGTTTACTTTTGCTTTGCGGTATGAGTGTTCTTTTTATCCGCTCAGCTCAAGCCTATGTCGGAGGAGAATTATGGCGCATGCAGATCATCTGGGTGTTGGTCGGGGTCGCATCCTATGCCGTCATGTCCCTGATCAACTATCATTTCTGGATGCGTTATGCCCACTACCTTTATGGACTTGGTCTACTGGCGTTGTGTATGGTTTTTTTCGGTCCGGAGATCTACGGAGCCAAGCGTTGGATCGATCTTAAAATCTTTAAAATTCAGCCCGCAGAGTTGGCCAAGTTGGCAACACTTGTCTTGGGTGCCAGTATTTTAGCTCGATCCGAAATCGGAACCCTTAAGGAATCGATGAAAGGCATTGGCAAAGTGGCTCTTTGTTTTGCGCTACCTATGTTCTTGATTTTCAAGCAACCGGACTTAGGATCAACTCTTGTTTTCCCACCGATGCTATTTTCTCTTTTATATGTTGCGAAAATTCCTTCGCGTTTCTTCGTCGGCACATTCCTTCTATTTGTGTTGGCTTTAGGCGTGGTTGGGTTCGACGTATACCGTTACTATCAATTCAAAACTGAGAATCCGCGACCTGACGATACCGTACTCGCTTATGAGGACACTTCGCTTCTGCCGCTAAAGGATTACCAGCGCAAACGCATTCTGACCTTCCTTGCTCCCGAGGTGGTGGATCGCGGTGGAGTAGGAGCCAACTGGAATCGTATCCAGGCTCTGATCGCCGTGGCTACCGGGGGACTTGGAGGCAAAGGCCTTGGAGACGGCATGCAAGCCAAGTTGGGTTACTTGCCCTCTGCCGTTGGCCATAATGATTTCATCTTTGCGGTACTGGCCGAGGAGGCCGGTTTCGTGGGAGGACTTCTTGCGCTGAGTCTATTCGCCGTGGTGATTATGGGCTGCCTTTTGGTAGCCGGCCGGGCGAGCGACCGTTTCGGGGCCATGTTGGCTACCGGAGCGGCGGCATTGATGATGACTCACGTCTTCGTCAACGTTGGCATGACCCTAGGTATTACACCGATTACGGGTTTGCCTTTGCCCTTCCTCAGCTACGGAGGATCTTTCCTCGTTAGCTGTTGTATCCTGATGGGGTTAGTCCAGAGCGTGTATCGCCATAGGAAGGAGTTTCGATGAGTTTGCCTGAAGCATTTCTGCTGCCGGTGAAATCGAGCTCTTTGTCGTGGGCCGTGGATTCCAAAAACGTTCAATCGACATGGCTAGAAAAACTAGGCGCCGGCATAATCACCGGAAGAACCGCAAGTCCCAAAACGTCGAGACTACCGTCTCCGATGCATCCATTGAGGATCAACTAAAGGAAGCTCCCGAGGAACCTGAGCCTCAACTCATAGATAAAGGAGACCTGCGTCAAGAAGCGCAGGAAAGGGCCGCGAATCGGCCCATTCGTGAGCGCATCCTGTCTTTCTTCCGTCGTGACGACGGGCAAAAGGATTACAAGGAAATCATCATCAATTCCGAGGCCCTCGAACGGCGAGTGGCTCTTCTTCAGAATGGTGTGCTCGATGACTTCAGTGTCGAACGCAAGGAAGAGGATCGCATGGTCGGGGCTATCTTCAAAGGGAAGGTCCAGAACTTGGAGGCCGGACTAAAGGCCGCCTTTGTGGATATCGGCCAAGACAAGAATGCCTTTCTTCACTATTGGGACATGTTGCCTGGTGCAGGCAACAACGATCCTGACTTGGAAATTGTTCGTGAAAACAAGGGGAAGAACAGTGGTCGAACCGAAGCCAAGTCCATAAAGGATATTCCAAAGGTGTTTCCCATCGGTTCTGAAATCGTTGTGCAGATCACCAAGGGTCAAATAG
>Ga0209362_1003594_pt1 | contig 10630 bp, 8 predicted proteins | sample SaaInlV_165m_DNA_FD_184680 | JGI IMG/M metagenome (GOLD analysis project Ga0209362, IMG submission 184680) | Marine microbial communities from expanding oxygen minimum zones in the Saanich Inlet - Saanich Inlet SI037_S3LV_110m_DNA (SPAdes)... | ecosystem: Environmental > Aquatic > Marine >...
CGAGAACCTCTTCGACCTCGACGGCGTTTCCGCATACAATGACTACAAGCCTGAATATTACGGAGTCTCCCAACTGCAACGGAAACTGGCGAACCTGACGAACCTGCTCGCCCGCTTCGGCGACGGTTCGGGCCCCGACGTCGTCCTGCTCCAGGAAATCGAACTCGACCGCACGGCGGAACGGGACAAGTCCGCCGCCGAACTCCTGAACGATGCCTTGCAGGAGAAAGGTCTCGGTCCCTACCACCTCGTGGAAGGCCGAATAAAGGACCAATCGCTCAAAGAATCTCCATCGATCGTCTGCGTCACATTGTCGAAGTTCCCCGTGGAGGAAGTCCGGATGCACCCACTGGAACGCGCCCGGCCGATACTTGAAACAAAAATATCGGTCAACGGGAAACCTCTAATCCTATTCAACAACCACTGGAAATCGGGAGCATCGTCCGCCTCACTGGAGAAGGTGCGCCTAGGCAACGCTCAAGTGCTACGCAAACGCATCGACGCCCTCCTCTCCACCGACCCCGCCGTAGACGTAATAGTGGGCGGCGACCTCAACTCCCACTACAACCAAAAGCAAGTACACGCCGCCACCATGCCGCAAACGGGAGTGAACGACGTGCTACTTTCTCACGGGAACGAAACCGCCATGCTTAAACCTACCCGGAAGCTCTACAACCTTTGGCACGAGCTGCCTCCCGAGCAACGAGGTTCCGACATATGGAAAGGCGAGTGGGGCACCCTCATGCACCTGGTACTATCCCACGGCCTTTATGACGACACAGGCATCCAGTACGTCGGCGACTCCTTTCGCACGATTCGGCTATCGGACTTCAACCTTTACCCTGAGACCGGTACACCGCGACGATGGTCCAACGATTTCGGCGGTCTCGGCGTAAGTGATCACCTGCCAATCATGGCCACTTTCAGAACCGCCTCCAAAGATACACCTGTGGCAATTGGGAAAAACGATTCTTCAGCACCTCGAGACCTTCCGCAAGTGGACTATTCGAAAGCACTGGCAAACGCACAACCCTTTACTCAAAAGATGGCCACGTCGGACAACTACGGCCAAATCTTCAGCTATTCAGGCAATCTGGCTCAACAAAAACCGCTAACGCTAGAAATAAGTGGCCAACCCATCCAACTTTGGAGCTTTGACCAATTAGCAAAGGAAAAATTGTTTGCCCTTAAAAAAGGCGACAAGCTAAGTGGTTACGGATACTTGTCGCGCTATCGCGGGAAGTGGCAACTACTGATTGAGAATGCGAAGTGGTTGACCGAATAATGGGATTCGATCCTATGTCTTATCCGGATTTTTGTTTTTGATTCGAACTTCCACTGATTTCTTCTGCATGTCGCGATAGTAATTAGCATTGCCTCGACGCTTGGTCTTGCCCGTACCCGCACGACCGCCTTTACGTCCCATGAGGGCAGCCGCCTTGAGTAGAATTTGCTTCGCAGTCACAACTTACCGGCAATTCGATCCAGCGTACGCAAAACCCCTGCTGTCCTTTGGTAGGATTCGGCCATGTCCTTGATGATGCAATCTACCTGCCTAAGGGCTGTTTCTCTGCGACCCGAATGCGATTCCGGAGAAGTACTTCCCTCCCCTACCTCGCCTTCATAGGCTTGACTCATGCCGTATTCGGCAGCCGACATTCTTTTTTCAACCCGTTCGATATCATCGATCTCAATTTCCATAATATAACAATTTCATTTACACAAGCGTTTGTGCAAAACAAGAAAAAAATAATAGGCTATAAGAAAACTTGAATTAAAATTAGCGAAGCCGTGAACGTAAATCCGCCTTAAGCTCGGGAAGTCCTTCCTCGAGAATAGCGGATATCGGGTATATGGGAATTTCGGGATGAGCCTTTCGAAAACGTTCCAGATTTTCAGCTGAAGCGGACTCATCCATTTTATTTCCCGCAACAACAAAAGACTTGGATGCGACTTCCGCATCGTAATTGTCCAGTTCCGTTCGCAACTGGAGAAAGTCATCCAGAGGGTCTCTTTCGTCGGTGGATGCTAGATCGAGGAGAATTAGAATTATCTTACAACGTTCCACATGCCGAAGAAAGCGATGACCAAGGCCACGGTTTTCGGCAGCTCCCTCAATCAATCCGGGGACGTCGGCCATTGTGATGCGATCATAATCCTCGGGATACTCGACCACACCGACAGTGGGAAAAAGAGTCGTGAAGGGATATGAGTCGACCTTGACGGCAGCATTGGAAAGGGTATTGAGCAAGGTGGACTTGCCCGCATTTGGAAATCCAACCAGACCGACATCGGCTATCGTCTTGAGAGTAAATACATAGTCTCCTTCCTGGCCGGCATTACCATCGGTAAATTGTCGAGGAGTTTGGTTGACCGAAGACTTGAAAGTGGCATTCCCGCGACCTCCCCTCCCCCCCTCAAGCAAAGTGATTTCCTGATCAGGTTCGAGAAGCTCGCATACGATTTCATCCGAGTCCCTTACTTGAACGACTGTCCCCGGTGGAACCTTGATGAGACAATCGTCACCGCCTTTTCCATTTTGGTCACAACCCCGACCGGGTTCTCCGTTCTTGGCCTTCCATTGGGGATTAAAATGAAAAGCTCGAAGGTCCCCGACGTTTACGTCGGCCAAAATGCGAACGTCTCCACCCTTTCCACCGTTACCACCATTCGGACCGCCATTAGGCATATACTTCTGGCGAAGAAAGCTTACGCAACCATGACCACCGTTACCGGCTTTCAGAAAAACTTTAGTCTGGTCGTAGAACATACTTTAAGGGGTCTAAAACATTGTGAGTTTCGACCGAATGCTCGCACAACCCCGGCTTGGGGTCAACGTATCAAAGGAGATACCCTTGGCTCAATAGCGGTAATGCTCGGGCTTGTAAGGACCATCGACAGAAACGCCGATGTAATTGGCCTGCTCTTGCGAAAGCTCGGTCAACTTTGCACCTAGCTTGCCAAGGTGCAAGCGAGCGACCTCTTCGTCCAATTCCTTGTCCAAGCGATACACACCGACTTCTCGATCCGTATTGTTACGAATGTCGATCTGAGCAATCGTTTGATTCGTAAAACTATTGGACATTACGAAACTCGGGTGTCCAGTAGCGCAACCAAGATTAATCAAGCGTCCTTCGGCAAGCATGTAAATGCAGTGACCGTCGGGAAAGGTGTAACGGGAAACAGGGCCACCGGGAATGGAATCTTCCTTGATAACCTCGCGAGTAACACCTTCCGTAGCTTCAAGTTCGGCAACTTGTATCTCGTTGTCGAAATGGCCAATATTACAAACGATTGCCTGATCCTTCATGCGACTCATGTGATCGACCGTGATAATGTCCTTGTTGCCCGTTGTGGTCACGAAGATATCGGCAATGGGCAGGGCCTCCTCAATAGTTGTGACTTGGTAACCCGACATACAGGCTTGCAGCGCGCAAATGGGGTCGACCTCAGAAATCATGACCCGAGCCATTTCATTAGCCAAGGAATCGGCGGAGCCTTTTCCTACGTCACCATAGCCACAAACCATAGCAACTTTGCCGGAAATGAGGACATCCATGGCTCGCTTGATACCATCGACTAAGGAGTGGCGGCATCCGTAAACGTTGTCGAATTTTGACTTGGTCACAGAGTCGTTGACGTTTATGGCCTGAAAGAGCAATTCGCCTTTCTCCTGCATTTGGATGAGCCTGTGGACACCTGTCGTAGTTTCCTCGGAAACGCCGAGCATCGCATCCGCAACGCCCGCCCAATGGCTGGCCTTTTCGGCATGAAACCGGATAAGGAGATTCTTAATGACTTGTTCCTCCTCGCTTCCGGATTCCGAATTTACCCAATCGCTGCCGTTTTCAAGCTCCACTCCCTTGTGAATGAGAAGTGTGGCGTCTCCACCATCATCCACGATTTGATGAGGACCCGATCCATCGGGCCAGGTAAGGGCGCTCATGGTACAATCCCAGTACTCTTCGAGGGTTTCACCTTTCCATGCGAATACGGGAACACCCTCGGCGGCGATTGCAGCAGCGGCGTGATCTTGCGTCGAGAAGATGTTGCACGAACACCAACGAACGTCCGCGCCAAGCTCGACAAGAGTCTCGATGAGTACGGCAGTCTGAATGGTCATGTGCAACGAGCCCATAACCTTGACGCCCGCGAGAGGTTTGGACGGACCGTACTTCTCGCGAGTTGCCATGAGACCCGGCATCTCGTGCTCGGCAATGGCAATTTCCTTTCGGCCGAATTCGGCCAACGTGATGTCGGCTACTTTATAATCAAGGGTTTCTTCGGTAAGAGTATTCATAATAAAAATCCTTATTTAACGGCCCGCTTCAAAGCGGTCACCTTGTTAATTTTTTCCCAAGTGATAGTCTCCAAGTCGTCCACCTTTCCAAAGTGTCCGTAATTAGTGGTCTCGGAGTAAATCGGTCTAAGAAGCTTCAGCTGTTTGACGATATCGGCCGGCTTGAAGCTGAAAACTTGCTGGACTGCATCGGAGATTTGTTCGTCACTTAAGATTCCGGTGCCTAAAGTGTCTACGCAAACGGACACGGGATCGGGATAACCAATGGCGTATGCGAACTGTATTTCGCAACGCTTGGCCAAACCGGCTGCGACGATGTTCTTGGCAACGTAACGCCCCATGTAGGCTGCGCTTCGGTCCACCTTGCTCGGATCCTTGCCACTGAATGCTCCACCGCCATGACGCCCCATTCCGCCATAGGTATCAACGATGATCTTGCGTCCGGTTAGACCACTGTCGCCTTGAGGTCCTCCGACTACGAATCGCCCGGTGGGGTTAATCAGAATTTGCGTATCCCGCGTGAGCATCCGCTTCGGGATGACCTTGTTGATGACCTGCTTGGTAATGAAATCGCGTATCGTCTTGTTGCCGACGTCGGCGGAATGCTGAGTGGACACGACGACGCTGGTAACCTTGGACGGCTTGTCGTTAACGTACTCGATCGAGACTTGGCTTTTGGCATCGGGACGAAGCCACTTGGCCTTGCCCGCCTTGCGTAACTTGGTCAACTGACGTCCGAGACGATGGGCGTACATGATGGGCGCAGGCATCAACTCGGGGGTTTCGTCGCAAGCATATCCGAACATGAGACCTTGATCGCCGGCTCCCTGCTCGGCCGTGGCCTTGCCGGAAGCGGCCTTGGCGTCGACGCCTTGGGATATGTCCGAACTCTGAGCAGTAAGATAGTTGTTAATGAATACATGATCGGCGTGAAACACATCATCGGCGTTCACATAGCCAATTTCACGAATCGCCTCACGTATAACCTGCTCGACGTCGAACTTGGCTTTCGTGGTAATTTCACCGCCAACACAAACAATGTTACTCTTGACGAAGGTCTCGCAAGCAACTCGGCTCGCTTTATCCTGAGCAAGACAAGCGTCAAGCACGGCGTCGGAAATCGTATCGGAAACTTTGTCTGGATGGCCTTCGCCAACAGACTCTGAGGAGAATATGAAGTTTTTACCCATGATCAAAAAGCCTATTGGAAAAGGCTCTAAACGCAAGCCCATTCATCAACGCATCATGATGCGTTGATGCGTTTTTACATACTTCAAGATTCGCTCAGCGCTTCAACAACTGTTCGAGATAAGCCCCGTAGGGAGAAGAACCATGTCGAGTAACGGCAGTTTCGATATCAGCCTTTCCAATCCAATTCTTATAAAAGCCTATTTCTTCGAGGCAGGCGATTTTAAGGCCTTGTCGTCTTTCGATAACCTTTACGAAGTCAGTGGCGGTGGCAAGGGTATCGTGACTCCCCGTGTCGAGCCATGCCGTACCTCGCCCAAGCAATTCCACGGCCAACTCGTCCAGTTCAAGATAGGTTCTGTTTAGATCGGTAATCTCGAGTTCCCCCCGGGGTGAAGGTTTCTGGGATTTTGCAAAGTTAGGTGCGCGATCATCATAAAAATAGAGGCCGGGAACCGCATAGTTGGATTTGGGCTCAGTCGGCTTTTCCTCCAGAGACAACGCTTTGCCATCGTCATCAAAGTCGACAACACCATAGCTGGTAGGATCAGAAACGTGGTACCCAAAGATAGTGGCGCCTTCTCGGCGAGCATCAGCCTCCGCCAAGGTCATTTCCAATTCATTACCGTAAAAAACGTTATCGCCAAGAATCAGGGCGGAGGGAGAGCCTGCTAGAAAATCATCGGCGATGATCAGGGCCTGGGCCAAACCCTCGGGTCGTGGTTGCTCGGCATATTCAAAACTTACGCCGAATTGACTCCCATCGCCTAGAAGTTTTCGAAACATGGGCAGGTCGTGTGGAGTGGAAATGACAAGGATTTCCCGGATGCCCGACAGCATTAGAATGGAAATCGGGTAGTAAACCATAGGCTTGTCGTAAACAGGCATAAGCTGTTTGCTGACGGCCATGGTTAGCGGATAGAGGCGAGTGCCCGAACCGCCGGCCAGAACAATTCCTTTTCGTTGAGTCATGATAAACCAAGTCGTTCAAGTTGGTATTTGCCGGAAGTGATGGCTTCGCACCATGAGCGATTGGCAAGATACCACTCAACCGTGGAACGGATGCCATCCTCGAATCCAAGACTCGGACTCCAGCCAAGCTCGTCATGAATTTTTGAGAAATCGATAGCATAGCGATGATCATGACCAGGCCGATCCTTGACAAAGGTCTTAAGTCGGGCATGAGGAGCGCCTGTCGGGGAAAGTTCGTCCAACGCAGTGCAGAGGCAGTCCAATACCTGAAGATTCGTCCGCTCCGCATTTCCTCCTATGCAATAAGTTTCCCCAACTCGCCCGCGAGAGAGCGCCGCCCAGATTCCCTCGCAATGGTCGCGAACGAAAAGCCAGTCGCGCACATTGGATCCATCGCCATAAATAGGTAGCGGTTTCCCATCCAGTGCGTTGAGAATCATTAAAGGAATGAGCTTTTCAGGGAATTGGTAAGGTCCGTAGTTATTCGAACAATTCGTGGTTACGGTCGGAAAACCATAGGTATGGTGGTAAGCCCGCACCAGATGATCCGCCCCGGCCTTGGACGCCGAATAGGGGCTATTGGGACCGTAGGAGGTAGATTCGCAAAAAGGAGGATCGTCAAGATTCAGGGAACCGTAAACCTCATCCGTCGACACATGAAGAAAACGAAAGGAAGACCGCTCGGATTCAGGCAAGCTAGACCAATGCCCTCTTGCCGTATCCAGCAAGGACAAGGTTCCCATGACGTTTGTCTGAAAAAAGGGCTCGGGGGAGTCAATCGAGCGATCAACATGACTTTCGGCCGCAAAGTTCACGACAGCGTCAAACCGATGTTCTGCCATTAAGCGGCTCGTCAATTCACCATCTCCAATATCCCCACGAACGAAAAGGTAGCGGGAATCGTCCTCGAAACCAGCCAAGTTCTCGGGGTTCCCCGCGTATGTCAACAAGTCAAGATTGACGATTCGCTCGACCCTATCTTCTTCTAGCAGAAGGCGAATAAAATTCGAACCGATAAATCCCAGACCCCCAGTAACAAGTATGCTATTCATTCCAATACATCCTACACGCCGACAGTGGAGCTTGAAAGCTTCATCTCGCACAAGGAACTTCGAACAGCTTCCTCCACTGGTCTAAGCATAATTCCTACAGACTCGAGCTTGCTCGAATCCAGAACGCAATTGGAACGAGGCGTTGAAGCCGCATCTCGCATAAAGGCTTCCTCATCCTCAAAGAAATCAAATTGCTTGTTGGTGAGGCCTTCTTCAAGCATCCACTCGGTCACCTGATGGGTGGTGATGGCACCGGGGTTGGTCACGTTGTAGGTTCCATAATCAACACCCTTCTCGAAACAGTCTAGGCATGCACCGACAAATTCATCCAAGTGAGAGACAGAATTCTCAGCGTCAAGCAAGCGGTCGTAATTCAATACCTTGCATAAATAATTCCTCGGAGTATTCTCATGATTAAAAGGAATCCGAAGGCGCCACACGTAACAATCACTTGCCCCATCCAACACCTCTTCGCCCAAGGCTTTAGTACCGCTGTAAAAGCTACAGGGCGGCGACCGAAAAGAAAAATTAGGTGAATCGGTTTCAAGCCACCCTCCGCCATCGGATCGCCGACCCGAGTAAGTACAACCGCTGGAAACATGACCCCAAGGCACACCTAGTTCCTCACAAACCTCGCGAATCCTGCCTGGCAACACGGCGTTCCCCAAAAGGCATTCAGCCTTATGGTTCTCACAAGCATCCACATTCGGTTTCCCAGTATAACCAGCAGCATTGATCAAAAATCTCGGCCGCTCAACCCGCATCCAATCACGCAACACAGAAGCATCGCAATAATCGACCTTGTGTCGAGATAGACTACAGAAATCCAAGCCTCGACTGGCAAGTACTTCAGTAAACTTCGAACCAAGAAATCCCGATGCTCCAAGAATGGCTATCATAATGAAAAGGTATAAACAACTAACCGATCAGCCATTTCTCACAACGAAAAAGGGCTTGAGTCAAAAGATTCAAAAACTCTAACGGATGTGAATTGTTGAATCGGAAGATAGATTGGAAGAACTAAAATCCAATCGAGTTTCTTCAATCCGAAAACAAACTTGATTCGTTCCGCGTTGACCCAAGAGTGCAAGCATTCCATCATGTAAGCTTTACTACCTCACCATCCCAAGGGGAAAGAATCCCATTAGAAGTCAAACCACTCTTTTTTGTAGCTAATTTTCATCGAACATGACCGACATCATCGATTCGGAATCAACTCTTCGAGAGACAAGAAAAAAGGGGTTGGAGGAAGAATTCGCTCTCAAAATTGAAAATCTCTCGAAAACTTACACAAAAACTGTGTCTGGATCCGATGCCAGAAAAAACTGGAGAATACTCCTTGATCACCTTCTTCCGCAAAGACAAAGTAAAAAAGGTGTTGTTGTAGAAGAATTTCAAGCTCTAAGAAATATTTCTTTCAATCTCCCAAAAGGAGAATCCTTAGGCATCATCGGCCTTAATGGTTCGGGAAAAAGCACTCTACTTCAAATCGTTGCAGGAACGCTTGAATCAACAAAGGGAACATCAAAAGTTAAAGGCCGAGTAGCGGCTTTGTTAGAATTAGGATCAGGCTTCAACCCAGAATTCACAGGCAAGGAAAATATATACCTCAACGCAACAATTCTAGGATTATCCCAAGCTGAAATTGATGAGAAATACCAAGATATAGTTACTTTTGCTGACATCGGAGCGTTCATCAACGAACCAGTTCGCACCTATTCAAGCGGTATGAGCTTACGCCTCGCTTTCGGAGTAATGGCTCATGTCAATCCAGACATTCTGATTATAGACGAAGCACTAGCTGTTGGCGACGCAGTATTCATACAGAAGTGCATGCGCTTCCTGAGAGATTTCAAGACAAGGGGTAACCTAATATTGGTCACCCACGACATTGCTGCTGTTCAAAGTCTATGTGATCGTTGCCTTTGGTTATCGGAAGGGAAATTGCAGAGTGATGGCACGCCCAAACAAGTGACCGAACTTTATTTAGCACACATCTTTGAACAAACTGGCGCTCAGCAGAAATCAGAAGCAAAACAATCGGAATCGTCTGCCTCTCCCTCCTGTGAGGCAAAGCAGGAGGAGGAGCGGAAGCATGATTATTCAAGAAACGCCTTCTCTCTCAATCCAAACGCTACAAGTTTGGGCGACGGGGGTGCGGTTGTGGAGCAAGTCGAGTTCACCGAACGTAAGAGTAACAAACAAATAAATAGCGTTTCAGGCGGTGAAGAAGTTTCTTTAATCATTCGGGCACGGGTAGTTCGATCGATAGTTCATCCTGTAATGGGCTTCATATTTCGCAATCGGCTCGGACAAGACCTGTTCTCCGAAAACACTTACGGTGCTCGGGGCAATGCCCCTGAACCAGTAACCAAAGGAGATACGCTGACCGCGACCTTCTGGTTTTGCATGCCTCTTCTAGCAAGTGGAGATTACAGTTTAACTGTCGCAGTTGCAGAAGCCAACGACAAGCAGTTCGATATTCATCATTGGATTCACGATGCAATTTTCATAAAGTCGGCATCTAGTAGCTGGTCCACGGGTTTGGTCGGAATTCCGATGAATAAAGTAGAACTGAAAAAGCAATGAGCCATGCTTCCCTATATTCGCTTGATGAAAAATTATCATCAATTCTGCAAAGAATGCAGGATAGACTTATGTCCAAGTCCACTTACTGGGGCATACCCACTTTGAAAAACCCGGTTGATTTTTGGGTATATCAAGAAATCATTTATTCGATAAAACCTGACTACATAATAGAAATTGGAAATTATATGGGAGGAAGTACATTAGCCTTAGCACATATGCTCGATAATCTTGGCCATGGTGAAGTAGTTGGCTTAGATATCGACCACACAAGGCTCGCCGACAATGCTAGCAACCATCCGCGAATCAAATTTTTAGAAGGCGACGCTAAAAACACAATAGAGGTAGTCAAAAATATAATACAAGAGAAGTCATCAGTTCTGGTGATTGAAGACAGTTCGCATGATTACGACAACACCTTGGCCATTTTGCAATTATACTCTCCACTGGTATCAGTTGGAAGTTATATAATCGTTGAAGACGGCATTTGTCACCACGGTCTTGATGTTGGGCCTAAACCAGGACCATATGA
>Ga0209362_1003597_pt1 | contig 10626 bp, 9 predicted proteins | sample SaaInlV_165m_DNA_FD_184680 | JGI IMG/M metagenome (GOLD analysis project Ga0209362, IMG submission 184680) | Marine microbial communities from expanding oxygen minimum zones in the Saanich Inlet - Saanich Inlet SI037_S3LV_110m_DNA (SPAdes)... | ecosystem: Environmental > Aquatic > Marine >...
AAGCTAATATTGGAAACGCTGACAAACCAAAAAGAATTATATTTGCATTGATTAAAGATCCTTTTTTTACCAATAAATGATGTAAGTGATTTCGATCACCAAAAAGAATATTTTTTTTTAAAACTATTCTTTGGAATGTTAGCCTTATAAGGTCAAATCCTGGTAGTAAAAATAAAAAAAAAATTTCATCAGCATAAAGTATATTTTTTGTAATATTATACTCATAAATTAATGAAATAACTAAAATTGAACTAATCAGATAAATACCACTATCACCAAAAAATAGTTTGTTTTTAAGATTAAGAATTAAAATAAACAACAATATTAATATTAAATATAAATAAAAATCATGAAAATGACTTACATAATATAAAAATGAAAATATAAAGATATAAAAAATTCCTGATTGTCCATTAACACCATCATAAAAATTTAGAGCATTTAGCAATATTAAAATACAAAATATTGTAAAAAAAAAAGAAAAGTTATTTAGAAAAATTCTATCATCATAAAAAGATAAAGAAAAATTTTCTACAACTAAATTTTTATTAATTGATAATACAAATATTGATAATAAGACTATTAACAATAACTTATTATAAGGATTAATTTTAAATTTATCATCATACAATCCAAGCATAAAAAGAGCTGTAATAAAAATGCATAATGATACCAATTCATTTTTTAGATAGTGAGTCTTTTTTAGCATTAAAAATTCCTCAATAAATGTCAATTGTATAAAACAAATTAATACCAAGTTAAAAAAAAGCAATATACCACCTATTAAAGGTATTCGATTTAAATGTACTTTTAATTTACCATCAGGATTATCATATATATTTATAATTTTAGTTATTTTAGTAAAACTAAAAAAAACAACTAAGTTTAAAATTATTAACGATAAATAAATCATAAATTATAACAATACTCATTTATATGATTTTACTCAATTCATTTTGAAAATCTTTTTTTGTAACAATTTTGTTTTTTTTTATCTTTTTAATGATTTTACTATAATTACTTAATATGAATTGAATATTATTTAAAAAATCTTTAGTATTTCTTTTGCAAACAAAAACTCCTCTAAAATTTTTTTTTACATGCTTAATATCCTTAAATACAATTACTGGTCTGTGACGTGCTAAACTTTCAAGTATTACCTTAGGAGAGCCTTCTGTATAAGATGGAAGTACAAATATATTACATTCATCATAACAATTAATAATACTTTTAATTGAACTTAACTCTTGAAAATATTTAATTTTTTTATTTGTTGATAAAATTTTTTTGTTTGTACCCACAATATTTAATTTTAAATCAGTTTTAAGTAAATTAATAATATTTATTAGTGAAAAAATACCTTTCTCTTTTTTATACCTGCCCAAATAAAGAAGTTTGGGTTTAATTAAACTAGGTTTAACTCTATTTAAGAACCACTGTTTTTCTATTTCTGATGGGTTAACTAGAGAATAATTTTTTTTTAATCCTGTTAAACTCTTGGAAACTGTTACAATTTTTAAATAAGAGGTAACTACCCTAAACATAAAGTGGTATAGAACTTGTCCAAAGATACCATATTTATAATAATATTCCTTATGACCATCACTTCTAAGGTAAACATATCCGGAGGTTTTATTATTACAAATTTTCAAAAACAATAAAGTAAAAAAATTTAATGGAGTTATAGATATCATAAAAATTTTATAATTAGTAATTCTATTTAAATCAAAAAATTTTAATTTCAAAAATTTTTTATATTTCTGTTTTTTTGAAGTAAAATTTTTAATAACATGTGAAGTTCTGCAAAAAAAACTTAGATAATTTTTTTTAGCCAATCCTTCAATTATATTTATAGTATCATTATAATCTGAAGAAATTTTATCTTGCTTTATTAATAATTTATCATTTGAAATTATTAAAATATTTCTATTCATTTTCTTAGATAGTTAGTTAATATTTTTGGCATAAAAAAAGCTACGAAATATTTAATTTTTTTTAATGATACTGGATAATTTAAGATTTTGTTAAATAGGTAAAAATTTTTATTTTCATTAATTAGTAGATTGCTAATTTCCAATGAGAGTAATTTTTTTTTAAAAAATTCTATATTATCCAAAAAATTCTTATCTTTTAATTGGTTTTTATTTTTATACCATTCATTAAATTCATTAAAAAACATTTCAGTATTTAATTTTGAAAAATTATTTTTGTGATATCTATAAAATATTAGTGAATCGTTTGTAGAATGAGCATTAAAATTTTTTGCTATTTTCATAATTAAGTCAAAATCTCCAATAATATTAAAATTAGGATTAAAATATCCAATCTTATCAAAGATTTTTTTTTTTATCATAAGACCACTAATTATGATAAAATAATCCTTTGCTAAAAAATTATAAATTTTTCCACTAGGTAAAGTAAAATTTTTATATTTTTTGTATTTTTTATTTTTTTCATAAAATAAAGACACATTGCTATAATAATAATCATAACTATTATCGTCAAATACATCTGCTCTGCTTGATAAATAATTTTCATTCCACCAGTCATCTACATCTAGAAATGCAATTATTTCTCCTGAAGAGACTTTTATTGCTTCATTTCGTGCAGCATATAAAAATAATTTTTTATTACTAAAAAAATACTTTATTCTATCGTCTTTAAATTTAGCCAATATACTTTTACTACTATCAGATGAGAAATTATCAAAAAAGATTATTTCTATATTTTTATACTTTTGATTTAAAATACTTGAAATACATTTGTTAAGATATTTCTCACCATTATGACAATTTACAATAACACTTATTTTTTTACTCATTTTTTTTAAAATATTTTATAGTTTTTTTTAATCCTAAATTAAGCTCAATTCTAGGTTTCCATTTAATTAATTTTTTTGCCTTAGATATGCTTGGATATAAACTTATCATCTCATCTTTTCTTAAATCTATTTTTCCAAACTTAGGTTTGCCAGATCCTACTAATCTACAAATTTTAAGAATTAAATCTTTAACCTTTGTCGGTTTACCCATTCCAATATTAATAATTTCCCCAGAAGTTTTTTTATTTTTTAAAGATTTAATTATTGCTCTTACCACATCTTCAATATGTAAAAAATCTCTCAATTGTTTACCCTCTGAACAGTCAAAATCTATACCTTTAATTGCATTTGTAATTGTGATTGGAATAACTCTATTTGTGCTTTGATAAGGTCCATATACTAAATAAAGTCTTAGTATAGTTACTGGGAATTTTTTTTTCCTAAATAAATTTAATAAATATTTTGTACTTAATTGTTTTGCATTTCCATAATAAGAATAGGTTTTTTTAAATCTATCAAGATTTTCTATTTGTGGTGACTTTAATCGTCCATATTCAATACTTGAACCAATTTGTACAAATTTTTTAATTTTTTTTTTTAAAAAAAACATCGCTAGATTTTTGCATCCATCGAAATGGCTTTTCATTGTTTTATTCTTATTTGTATGATCTACATATCCTGCTAAATTGACGATATAATCGTAATTGGAAGATAAATTCTTAATTAAATTCTCTTTTTTTGAAATATCGAATTTTAAGTATTGAACTTTTTTTAATTTTCTTTTTTTTGGAGGAGATTTTGTAGAAACGCTATCAACTGACCAACTCAATTTTATGCATTTCTTGGCAAGATGGTAACCAATAAATCCCGTTCCTCCTGTAATGAGAATTCTATTTTTTTTCAAGATGTTCTTTATTTCTTATTTTTTTTTCTAAAATTTCTTTATCTCTTAAGGTATCCATACATTGCCAAAACCCCTTGTGTTTAAATGCAACAAATTGATTTTTTTTTGTTATCTTTTCAAATGGCTCTTTCTCTAGATATGTTTGATCATTTTTTATAAAACTTAGAAATTTTGGACTCATTATAAAAAAACCACCATTTATCCATCCCTCATCTAGATTATTTTTTTCCTTAAAATACTTTACTTTATCCCTAATAATTTTTATCGTTCCAAAACGAGCAGGCGGTCTAACTGCTGTAACGGTAACTAATTTTTTTTTCCTTTGATGGAAGTCCAACAATTTCTTTAAATTAACATTAGATAGACCATCTCCATAAGTCAGCAAAAAATCTGATTTTAAATATTTTTTTAATCTTTTAATTCTACCTCCGGTCATTGTTTTCTTTCCAGTTTTAATGCAATTAATTTTAATTCCTTTTTTTAATTTACAGTTCTGAAAATACTTTTGAATAATTTCACCTTTATAACCTAAGGCAATATAAAATTCTTTAAAACCATAAGAATAAAAATGATCTACAATTCTATGAATAATTGGTTTGCCAAAAATTTTTATCATTGGTTTAGGGATAATTTTAGTTAGTTCAGATATCCTTGTTCCCAATCCACCAGCTAATATTACAACTTTCATTATTTTTTTTTCTTAATAAATTTTTCATATTCTTTAATTTGATTAATTGAATATGAATACATATCTTTTTTCTTAGCAATATAATAAAATTTATACCAACTAATAACCATCTCTAAAGTTTGATTTGCATTTAATAAACATTTCCATTTTAAAAAATTTAAAGCTTTATTACTATTTAACTTTAAAAGTTTAGACTCATAAATATTTTTTTTGGGCTTAACAATTTTCCAACTTAAATCTTTCCATCTGTTTTGGATCTTTTTGACTATTTCCAATACTGTGATCGAACTTTTATTATTTGGACCAAAATTAAAAGTGCCACCATTTAATTTGGCATTATTTTTTTGTTTAATAGCTAGAATTAAATATCCATAAAGAGCCTCAAGAACATGCTGCCAGGGTCTCGTTGATTTTGGGAATCTTAAAATCAATTTTTTTTTTGATTTAATAGATCTCATGCAATCTGGTATTATTCTATTTTCTGACCAATCACCTCCTCCTATAACGTTACCAGCCCTTGCAACAGAAATTCTAATATTTTTTTTTGTTTCCATGAAAGATTTTAAATATGATTGTATAATTAGTTCTGCACAAGCTTTAGATGCACTATAAGGATCGTATCCACCTAAAATATCATCCTCTTTGTAGCCTCTATCAAGCTCAAGATTTTTATATGATTTATCACTTGTAATTATAACTACTGAACAAATCTTATTAATATTATAATTTTTTAAAGATTCTAACAAATTAAGTGTACCAATAGCATTAGTTTCAAAAGTTTCCATTGGCTTTAAATAAGATTTTTTTACCAAAGATTGTGCTGCAAGATGAAATATAAAATCGGGTTTATTTTTTTTAATTAAATTAAATAACTTTTTTTGATTTCTTACATCAAAGATATTATGACTCATTTTATTTCTTAATTTTGAAATTTCAAAATTTGAAGGATTATTCAAAATTTCATTTGATACACCAATTACTTTTGCACCTAAATATTTTAACCAAATTGATAGCCAAGATCCTTTAAATCCTGTATGGCCTGTCACAATTACTTTTTTATTTTTAAAGCTTTTAGAAAGATTAATCATCTATTTTAAAGTCTATGTTTTTTTATAAAATAATTAATTGGTGAATACTTAATTAAATTATCTTTTTTTTTTAATTTATATACAAATATTCTTTCACTTATTTTTTTTATCTTAATATTTCTCCATAAGAAATTAGAATATAATTCAAAATGTGGATTATTTGTGACATGAATAACTGTCAATTTATTTTGTAATGCTTCTAAAATTGATCCAGTTACTCCCAAAAAAATAGCTATATTATCAGGATTTTTTCTTGTTTTTGGTGTTATTTTTTTAATTTTACTAAAATAGTCAATCAGTTTTTTTTGGTTAATATTATTTTTAGAGAAAGGATGTGAGGCAATTTTAATTGAACTCAAATCATATTCTTGTGATAAAATATTCAAATTTTCTTCAAGTTTATAATCATAGTTAAAACTATAAGGTAAATAAAATTTATTAGAATTTATTTTTTTATTATCAAAATGTCTAAAAGATTTTGAAACAAATATTTTTGATTTTTTCCAACCAAAAAAATTTTTTAAAATTTGCTTTTCAATTTTTGAATGAACATAAATTTCATCAATTAATCTATTATAAACGTATTCAATTGGTACTGAAGGTAACCCTCCATGACAATAAGCAATAATCTTACATTTTGGATTTTTTTTTTTAATCAAATTAATTAAATATTTTTGATAAGGTTGAGCTTCATATGGAAAAAAAACTTTTTTAACACTTGCTAGATCAACTTTATCCATTGCAATAGAAAGAGTATCAAAAAAAAATTTTTCATAATATTTTTTTTTGAATGAAAAAAACCAAAATATAAATAGAAAAATTGTTTTTATCTTTATGAAAAATAAATTTTGTATTTTTTTTTTGGAAATTATAATGTTGTTAGATTTTTCTATTAAATCTTTATCTGTTAAATTGATCAAAAACCATAACGAATTTTTTGAATTTTTTCTATTTGAGGAAAAATGATTATCAAAATCATTATTGTTAGACTTAAAGGAAATAATTAAGTTTTGATATTGTTTTCTAAGTTTTGAAACGTGAGTTGTGCTTTCATAATATATATAATTCTTAGATATATTTCTTTTATAAAATAAGAAAAATGATAATTTCAAATTTTCCCAAATTGAAATGTCTAAAAATTTTTTTTTAAGATTAAAATTACCCAAATTTGACAACCAAGTATTTAAATAATCTATTTCATCATAATTCTTATGATGATCTTCTTTTTTTTTATTAACAAAAATAATTAATTTTTTTTGTAATTTTTCAATTGAATTGTCCATTATTGAATTCTTGCCACTATAATGTTGGCAATTTTATTTTTTTCTAAAAATTTTTTGAAATATTTATCTGTATTTCTAATCAAATTTTTAAAAGTAATTTCTTGTCTTTTAAATTTTTTTTTCTTTATATTTATATTTGAGACTAATTCCTCTACAAACTTATCTTCACCAACAAAATTCGAGCTAAATGGTTTTTTATGGAAAAACCAATTTATCAAATTTATAAAGCTATAACCTTGAATTTGATTAATTTTATAATTCTTAGAAATTTTCTTACATAAATTATTCATGGATTGATGACTAAAATAATTTATTGAATTTTCCTCGTAAAAAAAATTTTGATATTCTTTTGAATTAATTAAACTATTAATATGGTCATTTTTATTTGGTGTGTAAATTATAATTTCACCCTTAGCAGATAGAAATGGTTTTAGTTTACTTAAAAATTTTAATGGATTATCAATATACTCAAGACTATAAAATAAAAAAATTTTGTCAAATTTCAAGTTTTTTAAATCATCTATTTTTTCATAACAATTAATTTTAAGTTTATCATTAATATACTTTCTTTTGATATTGCTAAGTTCTAAACCATAACACTTATGACCTTTTTTTTTTGCAAGATATAAAAAGTAACCCCACGAACATCCAATGTCTAAAATTTGTTTTTTTTTATTGGGTAAGTAATTCTTTATGTAAGTTTCACTTTGTTTTAATCCATTAATGAAATCCCTGTTTTTATTGACTAATTTAAGTCCTGCAGATTTTAATCTAAACTTATCTAATTTATTTTGTTTAAGGTTTTTTGTCTTTTCATTTAAAAAGAATTCATAATCACATTTTTTACATAGATTAATTTGAAGATTTTTTTTTGATCTAGTCTTAACTAGTTTTTTTTTTGTTTTACCATTACAAATATTACATCTTATATAATTCATTTTATTTAAAGAGGCTCTTACCTAAAAAATTGAATTTGAGATTGGTCTTTTTTCGTAAAAATTTAAAATAATTCATTATTTTTAAATTAAGCTCATCATTGTCTTTATAGCCATCAAAACCTGCGAGGTAGATTTTTTTTGCATTTCCAAATTTACATAATGCAGTTGCATATCCAATTGCTAGTTCATTAGGTAATACACATCCAGTATCATTTAGTTTGAATGAATTTTCTGCAATTTCAAGATTGTAACTTATTAGATTTTTGTTTTTTTTGTGAGAAAATTTTTCTAAATTATTAAGTGGTAGTATGATTTTATTGAGCTCTTTATATTTATGTTGATCTAAAGAGTATCTTTTTGGATCTGAAACTATATAGAAATTTACTAAATTTTTTTTTATATACTGATTAATATTTAAACTCAAAATGATACATTTATTTTTTTTCGCAAATTCTATAATTTTTTCTTTATCTAAATTTATACTCTCTCCTTGACCTAAAATTAATATATTTCGTTTTGAGCACCACAATTTAGATAATTTTACTTTTTTTAATGTTGAAGCTCTCTTTAATTTTGTAATTGTCTCAGAATTATAGGAATAAACTTTCTTTATCTTGCTTAAATTCAATATAATATTAATTACTTCATCATGGTGATATCTTTTGTCAAATAAAAGCTCTTGGATATAAGATGGATGAATATTTTTAATAGCTGCCAAATGATAATAAATTGAATTTCCCCATTTGTATTTATCTTTTAATTTTCGAAAAAAACTATTTGTTAAAGAATAAATTGGTTGTGATTTATATCTTTTATATCCTTGATTTATCAATTCTGTAATTAAACTTTCTGTTGTGGTATTTCCTGCTCCCCTTCCCATTCCCATAATTGTGCTATCTAAAAACGTTGCTCCATTATTTAGGGCCTCAATAGTGTTTGCTAACGCATAACCACAATTATCATGGGCATGAATACCAAATTCATTTTTCCAATATTTCTTGATATTAAGGCATATTTTTTTCACATCCCCAGGTTTCAATGAACCAAAAGAGTCAGCAAAATAAAAAATTTTGATTTTTTTTTTTTTTAAAAAGAATAAAAAATTTTTTAGCTTTATTTCTGAAATTTTATGTATTTGCATCAAATTAATTACAACTTGATATCCTTGCTTTTGGAAAAATTTTAAGTGTTCAGCTATTTGGAAAATATGAGGATAATTTACAGCAATCCTTACAATTGATATTTTAGATTTTTTTTTTTTAAAAAAATTAGTTTTGTTTTGTAAAAGATCTTTATCTAAAATTAAATCTGAACTATTTACCATTATTGAATACTGCGATTTGCTCTTTAACTTAAGTGAACTAATGAATGTATCATCTGAAAAAGCCAATTTTCCATAATCTGGATTTTTTTTAAAAAACCTGAAACCAATCTCAACATAATCAATCTTAGAATGATGGATATTCTTTAGGTATTCCTCTATTTGAGTTTTTGAAAATTTCCAATTATTATAGTACCCACCATCTCTAAGAGTGCAGTCTAAAATTTTAATCTTCATCTAATTTTTTTTGCCCAGTTATAAAAAATCTTTAATCCCTTTTTTAAATCTATTTTTGCTTTAAAATTTAACTCTCTTTTGATTTTAGATATGTTACTATAACACCCTTTAAAATCTCCAGGGGTTCCTTTCAATTCAGAAATATCAATCTTTTTACTTATTGTGTTAGAAATAATTTTTAATAATTCTAATATTGTAGTTTTTTTTCCAGTTCCAATATTGTAAATTGAGTTATTTGATTTTTTATTAATCGAAGCTTTATACCAAGCCTCTGCTACATCATCTATAAAAACAAAGTCTCTAAATCTTTTTAGGCTACCCTTAACACTAACCTTATTATCTTTGATTGCCATATTTAAAAAAATATTAATCATTCCTAATGATTTGTTGTTAGGATCTTGCCCAGGACCAAAAATATTAAACATTCTAAGTATAACCCAAGATATATTATAATGTCTGGCATAACATCTTATATAATTTTCAGATGCTAATTTAGATACGGCATAAAGAGATTTTGCCTCACACTTATCTTTTTCAGACAATTTAGGATTAGAGTTGTTTTCTTCATAAACATTAAAAGTTGAAGCAAAAATAACCTTTTTTACTTTTTTAATTTTTCCCCACCTCAATATGTTTAATGTACCCAAGATGTTTACCTTTAAATCAAATTCAGGATCATTAAAAGATAAAGCTGCTGAAGGTTGTCCAGCACAGTGAAGAACCAAATCAACTTTGCTAATCTTAATCTTATTAAGTGTTTTGTAATTTGTTAAATCACATTTGACTTGAATTGCCTTTGGGTTCTTAATACTAAATTTATTTTGAGATTTATCTAAGATATAAACCTTATGACCCTTACTTAAAAATTTCTTTGCTAAATTAGATCCTAAAAAACCATTTCCACCTGTTATTGCTACGATCATAAATTTGAATTCACTATTCTTAAAAATTTTTTCATATATTCAATAGGACCACAAGTAATAAGAATACAATCTTTTAACATGCCTGAATAATTACTTTTAATATAAATTTTTTTATTCTTTAAAGCTTTTGTAATTTTCAAATATTGTTTTTGATTATCAAATTTAATTAATAAGCAGTTTGATGATTTACCATATACTTTAAAACCAATTTTTTTTAATCTTTTTTTAATATATTCACGGCCAGCTATTACTTTATAAATATAATTTTTAATTAATCTTTTATTTTTAAGAAAAAATATTGCTACTGTGTCTGATAAAAAATTACTTTCATAAGATAGACGATATGTTCCCAGTAGTTCAATAATTTTTTTTGATGAAATTGAACAGCGTCATCTTTTTTTACGAGTTTTAAATAATCATGCT
>Ga0209362_1003600_pt1 | contig 10622 bp, 10 predicted proteins | sample SaaInlV_165m_DNA_FD_184680 | JGI IMG/M metagenome (GOLD analysis project Ga0209362, IMG submission 184680) | Marine microbial communities from expanding oxygen minimum zones in the Saanich Inlet - Saanich Inlet SI037_S3LV_110m_DNA (SPAdes)... | ecosystem: Environmental > Aquatic > Marine >...
CACATTCATGAAGCGTGTGCTGAATCTCAAGATTATTTATTTGAACTAAGACAAGTGACAAAAAAATTAGATATCAAAATTGTAAGTGCTGGTTTTGATCCTATTTCAAAAATAGAGGGTATTCCAAACAATCCGAAGAAACGGTACGAATTAATGACTAAAGATATGCCACTTGGAGGTGAACATAGTTTAGATATGATGTATCGAACTTGTGGAACACAATTAAATGTAGATTATAATTCTGAAAAAGATTTTATTAAGAAATTTAAAATTGTTAATTCGATAGTTCCTATTTCAATAGCTTTATTCGCAAATTCATCAATTATTGAAAAAAAAAATAGTGGGTATTTATCCTATCGATCAAAAGTTTGGCAAAGTACATCAAGAGGAGGTCTTCCTTCCATTTTCTTGGATGATTTTGACTTTGAAAAATATACTGACTTTATTGTGAACTTTAAAATTTTATTTATAAAACATGATAATAAATACATCTCTGGACAAAAATATACTTTTAAAGATTTTATGAATGGCGCAATTGATGAAATCAAAAATCGTTTACCTACTGAGGAAGATTTGACAATCCACTTAAGTACCATCTTTACAGAAAACAGGTTAAAGAAATACATTGAACTTAGATCTATGGATGCATGTGGTTGGGATTGTTTATGTTCTGGACCAGCATTTAATATTGGAATGATTTATGGAAATTTGGATGAAACATATGAGCTGGTAAAAAATTGGGATAAAGATAAGATTATGAATGCCTATATAGAGGCTCCTAAAAAAGGATTTAATACTCAATTGATGGGTAAAGATCTTTTATATTGGTCTAAAACATTATTAAATCTATCTAACAAAGGGTTGGAAAATAGAGACATTTTAAACAAAAGTGGAAAAAATGAAACTATCTTTTTAAATCACTTAAATGAAATTGTTAAAAATAAAATGACCAACGCTGATCATATGATTAATAAATTTTCAAATGATGAAGATTTAGAAGAACTCTATGACAAATAAAATCATTGCTGTTCAAGGAAATCACCCTTCTAAACTTAATCCAATAAGTGATACAAGTATTTTTTTGATCAATGAAATTCAAAAAAAATATAAAATTTTTTATTACGAACCAAAAAATCTATCAATCATTAATTCCAAAGTAATTGCAAACGGATTTTTTATTAAATTTGATTACAAAGGTTTAAAATTTTTTAAAATAATTAAAAAGCAGAAAATTAATTTAGAAAATTGTAAATTTATTTTAATAAGACAAGACCCACCTTTTAATCTTGAATACATTTCAACTACTTATATTTTAGATCAAATCAAAAATAAAGTTAAAATCATTAATAACCCAACATCTGTAAGAAATGTTTCTGAAAAACTTTATTCAATAAAATATCAAAAATATATGCCAGCTACGATTTTCTCTCAAAATTTAGAGGAAATTAAAACTTTTTTTAAAAAACATAAAAGGGTAATTATAAAACCTATTCATGGCTATAGTGGTAATGATATTCTTTTATTAAATAGATTTAATGTAAAAACTATTAATCAGTTTATAAAAAAACATGATTATATTATGTGTCAGAAGTTTTTACCAAAGATTGCTAAGGGTGATAAAAGAGTTTTTTTAATTAATGGTAAAGTCTGTGGTGCGATATCTAGGGTGCCTAAAAAAGGATCTTTCTTAAGTAATATGAGTAAGGGTGCAAAGCCTATCAACATCCTGCTTACTAAAATTGAGCTTAAAATTTCAAAATTAATTGCTAAAGACTTAAAAAAAGAAAATATTTACTTTGCTGGCATAGATTTTATTGACCAAAAGTTAAATGGGGATATTAACGTTACATCTCCTACGGGTTTAAAAACATTATATGATTTATCAGGAATTAATTTAGCAAAAATTTTTTGGAAAGAACTTAAAATATGAACAATTTATCAAACCAACAAAAAGGTTCGTCATTAGCTTTTTTAGCAGTGATGCTTATAACACCCGACTCTCTTTTTATTAGACTAACCAATATAGAAACTTGGGGCATGCTTTTTTATAGAGGTGCTATACCTTTTGTTGTTACATTAATTGGACTTTTAATATTTTATAAAAAGAAGTTTTTAAAATCTCTATTTGCAATTGGTTATCCTGGTATATTTTTCATTATAAGCTTTTCTGTATGCAATATTACCTTTATTATTTCTATTCAAAATACTAATGTTGCTAACACATTAGCAATGATTGCTATGGCACCTATGCTTTCAGCGATATTAGGTGCTATATTTTTAAAAGAAATACCTGACTTCAAAACTTGGTTAGCAATAATAATAACTTTTATTGCTGTTACTTATATTTTTTACGACTCAATTGAACTTGGTAATTTTTATGGAGATGCTTTTGGGTTAATAACAGCTTTTGGTCTTGCTTGTAATGCAGTTATTGTAAGATTTGCAAAAAATAAAGATCTAGTGCCTTCTGCTGTAATAGGAAAACTATGTGTTGCAATCTTTGCTTTTTTCTTTGTTGAAAGCTTTGATCTCGTTGAAAAAGATTTAATAATTGTGCCTTTAATGTGTGTTATGTGCGTTGCTTTACCCTTTGTTTTAGTAACAATTGCACCTAGATTTATACCAGCTGAAGAAGTAAATCTTTTTTTTCTCCTTGAAACTATAATTGGTCCAATTTGGGTATGGCTCATAATTAAAGAACAACCAAGTATAGAAGTATTACAAGGTGGTCTGGTAATAATTACAACCATTGCAATACATTCATTTTTGAAACTAAAAAAATCTTAGGCCTGTCACAATTAAGTCTTTATTTGAGAATAGATGACGATTAATTAGATACATTTATGAATAAAATTTTAAAGAACTCATGGGCTTTATTTCTAGGAATGGGATTAATAATGTTAGCACATGGATACCAAGGATCTTTACTTGGTGTAAGAGCTGTTCAAGAAGAGTTTAGTCTTGTTGCTACAGGTTTTATGCTATCAGGCTATTATGTTGGATATTTTATTGGCGCTAAAACTATTCCTAGTTTTATATTCAGAGTTGGCCATATAAGAGTATTTGCTGCATTTGCATCTATTGCTTCAATAGTAATTTTAATGCACTCTATAATTATAAATCCATTCACTTGGTTTATTCTTAGAATTGTTACGGGAATTAGTATGGTTTCAATTTATACAATAGCTGAAAGTTGGTTAAATGACAGATCAAGCAACAAAAATAGAGGAAGTGTTTTATCTATTTATATGATCGTTCTTTATGGATCTATGGCAATCGGAATGTTTTTTCTTAACTTTAGTAAACCAGAAAACTTTCAACCATTTATTTTAGTTTCGTTATTTATGTCGCTTGCACTAATTCCTATTTTATTAACAAAAAGAAAAGCCCCAACATTCAAAAAAATTACAAGTATGAGTTTAAAGGAATTATACAAAGTTTCTCCTCTAGGAATGGTTGGTTCACTTTTTTATGGAACAGTTCAGTCAGCATTATTTTCTTTGCTTGCTGTTTATGCTGCATCAATGAATTTTACTATTTTTGAAATTTCACTTGTAACTTTTTTATTGGCAATATCAGGTGCTGTTGCACAATTTCCTATTGGAAAATTATCAGATAAATTTGATAGAAGATTAATTATTATTTATACTACCTTTGGAGCAGCTTTTTTTGCAGTTTGTGCAATTTTTGCATCAGGAACAATGTATTTTCCAGTCTATGGTACAAATAAGATATGGTTTTATATATTCTTAATTCTATTTTCTTTCTGTAGTTTACCTATGTTTGCAATAATTTTTGCACATACGAATGATTTTATTCCTAAAGAAAAGTTTGTTGCTGCTGGTGCAGGTTTACAATTTGCTTTTGGCCTTGGAGCTATAAGTGGACCTTTCATATGTTCAATTTTTATGGATATAATTGGTTCTAATGGTTATTTCATTTTTTTAATAATCTTTCATTCATTGATAGGTTTTTTTGGGATTCATAGAATGAAAATAAGATCTACTGAAGATAACCCTGACTCCCAGTTTGCTGCTATGCCGCAAACCATTACTCCTACTGGTATGGAATTAAACCCATCAACTGAACCAATAGAAGAACCTGAACCTAAAAAAGAAGAATTGCAATAATTCGTATGTGCAAAAATTATTGCAAAAGAAAAAACTTTACTAATTAGTTTCTATTTTATTTTCAACTTCCACTTTTCCATCATTTAGTGGCCTTAAATAAATACCCATATCAAAATGATTGTAATTTTTTTTTAATAACTTAAGTAAATTCAAAGCTTTATTGTCTGTTTTTGGCTTTAAATTAATTGCAACACAACGTGGAATATGTCTCTCAACCTTAAAGAAGATATTGTTTATTTTTATAGTTTTTCCAATCCAGTTACGTTCTTCCCAAGCATCTATGCCATTAACATAAAAATTACCTCTAAATCTTTGCAACTCTACCTTTTCATCAATTTTATTTGCAAAATCTTCAACACTATTAAGGTTTATTAGTGATATTGAGTTAAAAACTTTGTCTGAATGTGTTGTGTCAAAAAAGGGAAACTCATTATTTTGCAGTAAAGAAATGGGTTTTATTAAAGAACTTTCTAACTCTATGAGCTTATTTACTAATAGTAACTTTTGTTCTTTATCATTAGCTACTACAGATATTAATTCTTTCCCATTGAGCATTAATACTAATTTTTTATCTTTGTATGAAAAATTATACTTATTTAAAACTGGTGAATTTTTTAATGTTAAAAAATTATTAAGATTTCTCATGTTAGGATTTTTTTCAACTAATTGAGCTTTTTCTGACTTAATAATTCTTGAAAAAGCAAATATTCTATCATTTAAAATACCTAAATCTTTTTTGATTTCACACGAATTAACGCTTTCAAAAGACAAAGATTTAACAGGAGAATAATTAATTGAAGATATTAAACAGCTCATATAATACTAATAAACAATATGGCTAATTTATCTTCAAATCAACTTAAACAATATAAGGACCAAGGATTTGTTTCTCCAATCGATATTTTCTCAAAGAATAAAGCTAATGAAATTAGAAAAGAAATAGAATTGATTCAAGAAAAAATACCTGGAGAGTTAAATAAATCAGGCAGATATAATGCTCATCTTATTTCTCCATTGTTGGATGAGGTTACACATGATTCTAAAATATTAGATGCTGTTCAAAGTATAATTGGAGAAAATATACTTGTTTGTGGAACGACACTCTTTATTAAAAATCCAAATGAAAAAGAATTTGTTAGTTTTCATCAAGATGCAAAATATATAGGACTAAAACCTTATAATTGGGTGACAGCATGGGTTGCTATAACAGACTCTAACGAACACAATGGATGTATGAGAATGTGGTCTGGTTCTCACAAAGATAATCTCAAAGAGCATGATCAAATGTTTGATGAAGGTAACTTATTAACTAGAGGTCAAACAATTAACAATATACCAATAAATAAAACAACACCGTTAATTTTAAAAGCAGGACAAATGTCATTACACCATCCAACAACTGTTCATGGATCATGCTTAAATAAAAGTAATGACAAAAGAATAGGATTTGTTATTCAAAGCTATATTGGAACTGATGTTAAGCAAGTTTTGGGTAAAAATAGTGTTCAATTAGCAAGAGGTGTTGATAAATTTAACTTTCACAAAATTATAGGAAGACCAAAATCACTTATGAATAAAAATGATTTAAAAGTTAAAAAACAAGAGAATGAAAATCTTCAAGAAATATTTTATAAAGGTTCATCAAAAAAAGGTACATACTAAGAGCTTATTATTAAAATTTATAAGTTTAATATTCTAAAAAACAATAAGGTTTTTTATCATAATAATTCGGATCATTTCTAAATCTTATTTTTATAAATTTTCCATCATCTTTTATGGCATAATCAATGTGTTTAAAAAAATCTATTTTATTTAAAGAGTCTATTTGTAATAAAGGAAAATTTTTTCTTCTATGCCATGGGCATATTAATATATCTTTTTCAATACAGTTTTTGTTTAATGGAGCACCCTCATGAACACATGTTGTTGGCCACAGTTTCTTATTTTTATTCTTATCGATACTTATAAAAAAGGAATAAATTCCGACTTTATCTCCTAAAATTGTTTCATCTTCAGCGTTTATTAATTGTTCTTTATTTATCGATATAAAGGACTCCACATTTTCTTTTAGCAAAACATTTGCTCGGTAAATGTCTGTACTATTATTATAAGAATAAGTTTCGGTCTTAGAAAAAAAGCTATGATTATTTTTTCTTAATACCCCTCTTCTTTCTCTCATTGGCATATCTTCGGACATTAATTGTGCATTATTTTTTATTAACATTTTTTTTATTACTGAGTGAAATAATTTTAAAAAACCCTTAGAAGCTAATGCAAAAGTTACAGTATTTTTTGTTCTATTGTCTGAAACTAATTCACTAATTGAGTTAACAACAAGGATAAATGGGCCATAATTAGTAAAATATATATTGTTAAATCTTACGTATTCATAACTATTAACAATTAAAGGTATCTTAAATCCTATGTATGGCAATGTTTGAAAATAAATAGAATTCATTATCTTTTCTGAAATAACTGCCTGTATTCCCTCAACTTTTGTGTGTACAACGTTTAAATGCGCAACATCCTTATCGTTCCAATCAACATCTTCAGGACAAAAGTCTCCATATCTTTCAATTTCAGTCATGGAAATCTTATAATCTTGTGCTTTAAGTTCATTAATAATTTCTAAAAATGATTTATTGGACATATATTTTGTTTTTACACTAATAATACAGACAAATAAATGATCAATTCTTATATCTATAGTCGCCCTCAAGTTGTGCTCAATATAGACAGTCACAAAATAAAAATTAATTTTTCTTATTGTTTATTTGCTCAAATTTTGTTGAAATAAAATTATTAAAAATGCCTAAAAAAAATAAAAAAATTATAAAAAAGAAAAAAATAAAAAAAATAGGTTTACTATTAAACAAAGTTTACGATAATTTTAAAAAAAAGCAAAAAAAAAATGAAAAGAAAGAAATTAAATTAAAAGAAGAACAGATTAAAAAAGATATTGAAAAAATTAAATTTAAAGAAAAAGAATTAAGAATAAAAGATGATGAAAATAAAAAAAAAGACGATCTAAATAAAAAAAGAGAAGAAGAACTTAGAAAAAAAGATCAACAACTTCAGCTAAAAGATGATGATTTAAGATTTAAAGAAAAGGAACTTAAGATTAAAGATAAAGAACAACTTTTAAAACAAGAGGAAATAAAAATTAAAGGTGGACAATTAAAAAAAAAAGAAACCGATTTAAATACAAAAGAAGAAGCACAAAATAAATTAGAAAAAGATTTAAAAAAAATAGAAATTCAATTAAATTTAAATAAAGAAGAACTTTCAAGAAAAGATATTGCATTGAAAATAAGAGAAGAAGAACAAAAAAAGAAAGATAAAAAAGATTATAGAAAAAAACTCAAAGAACAAAAACTGAGAGAAGAAGAGGAACAAGTTAAAAAAGATATTTCTGCTAAAAGGATAAAAGAATGGCAAGATAAATTTGATGAAGAGCAAAAACTTAAATTAGAGCAAGATATAATAAAAGATGAAAGAATAAGACAACGACAAAGAGAAAGAGAAAGATTAAGGCAAGCTATTGAAAAACAAAGTGAACAAAATTTACAAGATGAATTATTTTCTAAACTTGAATCTATTGAAATTGATAAAGAAAAGAAATCAAATTAATAAATAATATTTAATCTAATGCTTTTTTTTTGTTAAATGAATAAAGAAAACGCAAGTAAACTCTGGAAAATTATTCAGGAAGCTGGCGATTATTTGGAGGGTCAACTTCCAGATCACCCAAATCATTCTAAGGGGCGTAACTCCTATGCTCATGTTGCTATATGTGTCAAAGAGAAGTTTGGCAACTCATATAAAGATATTCCTGATGATCAGTTTGATGAAGTTTTAAAATTTATTGAATTTCTTAAAAAAAATCCGAGCTAGTTTTTTTTAGAAATTGTTTCTAAAAGTTGATCGACATCACTTTCTTCAGTATTCCATGCAGCAACAAGTCTAACTGCATTACCATCAAGCTCTTCTTCATTCATCTTATATCCTTCAGAATTTAGATGTTCAATGATAGGTCTTGGAAATTTAGCAAATACTTCATTCGCATGTGTTGGATAAGCTAATTCAATATTTGAATTTGAATTTAATCCTTCGCTTAATTTTTTTCCCATCCTATTTGCATGTTTTGCATTTCTTAACCAAACATCATTTGAAATGTAAGCATCTAATTGAGCTGAAACAAATCTCATTTTTGAAAGTAAATGACCTGATCTTTTCATTAAGAAAGGAAGGTTGCCTACTAGTTCGGGTTTAAAAAATATGATTGCTTCTGCAGCAATGCATCCATTTTTAGTTGCACCAAAAGATAAAACATCAATTCCAGATTTCCATGTCATTTCAGCTGGTGTTGCCTTTAAAGATACTAACGCATTAGCAAATCTTGCTCCATCCATATGCATTTTTAAATTATGTTTATGAGCAGTTTCTGAAATTTCTTTAATTTCATCAAGTTGATATACTTCACCTGTTTCACATAATTGAGTGATACTTGTTACAGATGGTTGGGTGTGATGTACAACTCCAATTCCTCTAACATTGTCAGATAATTCTTGTGGGGTAATTTTTCCATTAACACCTTTAAGAGTTACTAATTTTGCACCTCCAGTATAAAACTCGGGAGCGCCACATTCATCAGTATTTATATGAGATAACTTATGGCAATAAATATTCCCAAAAACTGGAGTTAACGCTGATAATGCTAAAGCATTTGCTGCTGTACCAGAAGCAGTTGGATAAACTATTACTTCTTTTTCAAATATTGTTGAAAACTTTTCTTGTAAAATTTTTGACCAATCATCATTTCCGTACGGAGCACTATCTCCTTCATTGGCTTTTAAAATCGCATCTAATACTTCGGGGCAGGCACCAGCAACATTATCTGATGCAAATTTAATTCGCTCTCGTTTTGTTTTAATTTTTGCCATAACTATTGTTTTGGAAAGTAATCTTTTAACTCTCCTTCTCGATAAACATCTGCTGTACAGCAGTGAAGTCCTCCACCAAATGCATAAGCGTCTCTCATATCTACTGGGACTACTTCCATCCCTAATTTATCTAATTGTTCAGCCTGATACGCTTCACTTTTTTCAACACATACTGTTTTTGGATCTAATACTAAAACATTCATAGATAACCAAGTAGATGAATAGCATAACGGTGGTGGTTCATTGTGAGCAGGTTGTGCTGAGTCTATTATTTTCCAACCATTATCTTCAAAAAGTTTTCTTTGTTCTTTTGGAAGTTTTCTTTGAGGATTATTAATAATCAAGCCTTCTTTAATTGGAGTAAATGTTGCATCAATATGAATTGGATAAGGATCACCTGGAAAATTAACCGAATGAACTCTATGATCTTTATAATGTCTTTTAAGCCAATCAATTCCTTTTAAATTTGTTGTAAAACCATGTTGAACAACTAAATCTTTACCAAATCTTAAAACATCAGCAGCATCAAATAAAGGCTCTTCTTCTGTGGTTACAAAGAATTTATCTTCAGTCCACTCTAATCTTTTTTGAATTCCAATTTTATTAGATAGATAGTCTTTTCTATAGTCTGCATCAGTTAATCTTGGTTTTGGTGCAGACTCATGCCTCATATTTGGATCATCATCATAATATTTTTTCAATAATGGTCTGTAGCATAAATATTCAAACCACCTGCATCTGTAACTCATTGTAGCTTCTAGAATTTCTTTACCCACTGTTAGCAAAACATCTCTTGGGGGCATACAGCCAAACATTGTGTCTGCTTTCCAATCTGGCGTTGATGTTTTTTGATTAAAATCTATCGGATCTGGCCTATCCACTCTAATTCCTCTTTTTATTAACATATTAGAAAAATCATCAAGCAATTGATTTGCTTTATCAACTGTATCTTTTGTTCTTGGTCCGAATTTACCACGCATATCAGAGTCTTCTGGAACCTTTGCATCTAATGCTGGTTCTGGGGCAGGTATGCAAGTGCCATCCGCCTTACCAACAATTACATGCTTTAAAGGATCCCACTCGTTCCAACTATTGACTATAGTTTTTTTTTCACTCATAATTTATGATTTAATAATATTGTGTTCTGGACCAAAAGGAAACTTAGTAATATTTTCTGCACTATCTTTTCCTATAACTAAGATGTCATGTTCTCTATATCCGCCTGCTCCTGGAGTTCCTTCAGGTATCATAATCATAGGTTCCATAGATATAACCATATTTTCTTCCAATACAGTTTCTATATCCTCACGTAACTCTAGACCCGATTCCCTTCCATAAAAATGTGATAAAACACCAAATGAATGACCATAACCGAAAGTTCTGTAATGAAGATAGCCAAGTTCAACAAATAGTTCATTTAACTCATTACAAATATCTGAACATTTTACACCTGGTTTAATTAATTCTAAGCCTCTCTTATGAACTTTAATATTTGCCTCCCACGCCTTTAGTGAAGCATCATCAATCTTATCCATAAAAAGAGTTCTCT
>Ga0209362_1003609_pt1 | contig 10602 bp, 10 predicted proteins | sample SaaInlV_165m_DNA_FD_184680 | JGI IMG/M metagenome (GOLD analysis project Ga0209362, IMG submission 184680) | Marine microbial communities from expanding oxygen minimum zones in the Saanich Inlet - Saanich Inlet SI037_S3LV_110m_DNA (SPAdes)... | ecosystem: Environmental > Aquatic > Marine >...
CATTGAGGCGCCACGCTTTAGCTCCTCAAAACGCTCGACATCCGTTGCCAGACTTAACGAGCCGGTCTGGCGAAACCCGGTTGCCTGACCCGTGACTTGCTCCAGGTTCTCGTACAGTTCGGTCGTGTATTGCGCTAAACGCGTCAGATTGTGGGTAGCCCGTAACTGTCCTACCAGTCCTGCCGCGTGCCAGGTCGTGCCACTGGTGAGCGATTTACGCTCAAGCAGTACCACATCGGTCCAGCCCAGTTCCGCAAGATGGTAGGCCACGCTACATCCGATAATGCCTCCGCCAATTATCACGACCTGCGCCTGCTCAGGTAGTTCCCGGCTCATAGGTGCTCCTTTAGTTAGATCAACCCAGATTGACGTTTACGGGCAGTCGCTCGAGACGCCTGCCTTAATGTCCGCCGATCCTTCTCCTGGTCGAGTCTAGCAAAGCCAAGTCTTGTGGGTCGGGCCCGGCCTAAGGCTGATGGAGGTGGCTCAAATTCCTGGCTGAGCTACCAATTGCATGGCCTGGCCCAGGATGGGCGCAAGATTCGGGTTGCGGTAATTTATCGGCATGCCTACTCTTAGCATGAGAGTAAAACCGAATACCCAAACCATGTCTGATTACCAGCGCGCCGCTCGGGCGCTCACTTATCTGGAAAAGCATTTCGAGGATCAGCCCAGTCTGGCCCAGACCGCCGCTGCCGTTGGATTAAGCCCCTACCACTTCCAGCGCCTATTTAGACGATGGGTCGGTATCAGTCCTAAGCGATTTCTGCAGAATCTCACCCTTAACAGTGCCCAGCGAGAGCTTCGCAAAGGTCGGAGCCTGCTTGATACGGCACTCGAGGTCGGCCTGTCTGGTCCGGGCCGATTGCACGATCTTTTTGTCACGTTACAAGGGATGACCCCAGGGCAATACCAAAATCACGGTCGACAGATGGATATATCTTATGGTGTCCATCCAACCCCTTTTGGAATCTGCCTGATCGGAGTAGCCGAGCGCGGTATCTGCTGGCTGTCCTTTGGGGAATCCAAGAACAACGCGGACACCACACAGATGGAGCAAACCTGGGGAGAATCCACCTTTCGCCGGTCACAGGCGCTCACCGGCGGATATGTGAAAAAAATATTCCCAGGCGCAGGCGCTTTGCCCAACGACCCATTGCCTGTGCTGGTGCAAGGTAGCGAATTCCAGCTTCGTGTCTGGCGCGCCCTGCTTGGCATTCCGCTTGGCGCGACGGCCAGCTACGGCGATCTCGCCAAAACTGTCAAAGCGCCATATGCGAGTCGTGCCGTGGGCACCGCGGTAGGGCGAAACCCGGTCTCATTTTTGATCCCTTGTCACAGGGTGATCAGGGCAAACGGCGAAACAGGCCAGTACCGCTGGGGTTCGCCTCGAAAACAGGCAATGCTGCGTTGGGAAAAACTGCACTTGCTTGCCACGTCCGAAGAATCCAGCAGTTAGAGAAGACTTCAGAAAATAAGATTTAGCATCAACATCATGACGACCAGAAAGAGAACCGTCATGATTCCGCCTGCCCGCATGAAATCAATAACCCGATATCCACCCGGGCCCATGATCAACGCATTCACCTGATGAGTGGGGATCAGGAACGAGTTAGAAGTCGCCAGCGCCACGGTTAAAGCAAACATCGCAGGATCGGCGCCTGCGCCGATAGCAATGTTAACGGCCAACGGAACCAAAAGCACAGTAGCTCCGACATTAGACATCAGCAAGGTGAAGATCGTTGCCAGCACCGCAATACTGGTTTGCAGCACCCATCCGGGTACGTCGCCCATGAGAATGAGCGTTTGCTGGGCTATCCACGCTGCAGTGCCGGTGTTTTCCACTGCGAGCCCTAATGGGATCAAACTTGCGAGCAGAAAAACACTCTGCCACCCAATCGACTGGTAAGCCTCGTCTATGCGGATCACACCGCTGATAATCATCCCCACCGCCCCGGTCATTAGCGCAACCGAAAGTCTTAAATCGCTGAACAGAATCAGACCGAGTGCCAACAGGAAAAATCCAGCCGCATAAGGCAGCTTGTGCGGTCGGGTATCGTCACGTGGAAAATCGGTGACCACCGCGAAATCGTTGTTCTCAGCGATGGGTGCGATATCACGCCAGCGACAATGCAGGACGAGTGTATCGCCCGCCTGCAGGACAAACTCCGGCAAGTCGCTGTCGATCACCTCGTCTATTCGGAAAATGGCTAGCACCGTTGCGCCATAACGCTGGCGCAACCCTATCTCACGCAAGGTCTTGCCTATAAGATTCGAATCCGGCCGAATGACAACCTCTACGATTCCGGCTGCGGTTGGACTCAATATTTCTGAGAATACATCCATCTCCTTTCGCAGCTCGAGGGCGTTTTCAGCGCAGAATTCCTGAACTGACCCCAGTGGCCCCATGATCGCAATATCGGTTCCAACCCACAGTTCGGTATCCCCTGAAGGCGCAACAGTGAATTCATCGCCACTACGCACCGCAACGATCCATCCTCCGCGCCCGGCACTGTCAATCTCAGACACCATTGTTCCAGCTAGCGGGCTATCCAGTGTGACTCGAGCCTCATAAACTTCTCCGGCTATCCCATACACTTCGGAAAAGTAATGCAGAGTACTCCCTGATTCCTGAGGCTTATCCTTAACCACCGGCAGCACCAGGCGGCCAAGAAAGACAAAATACAAAATTCCGCACATCAGCATTACGATTCCGACCGGGGCAACGGAAAATAACGAAAAAGCCTGCATTGGCTCCACCGACGTGGGCAAGTTTCGGTTGGAGGTTTCGATCAGGTCATTGAGGAGAATCAGTGGGCTGGAGCCAACCATGGTGATGGTGCCGCCTAGAATCGCACAGAATCCCATGGGCATCAGCAGGCGAGAGATCGGTAAATTTCCCCTTCTCGCTATACGGGTAACCACCGGCAAAAATAGAGCCGCGGCCCCAATGTTCTGCATAAAACTCGATATGATCCCGACCGTCGCCGAAATAATGGTGATAATTCGGCTCTCTGTGCGCCCACCATACTTGAGAATCTTCCCGGCCACCTGACTCATAATGCCAGTCTTGTCCAGCCCAGCACCGATGATCATCACGGCAATAATTGAAATAACCGCGTTACTGGAGAAGCCGTCGAAAAGATGAGCAATTGGTACCAGCCCATCGTGCCCCGGGACCATAGTCGTAAGGCCCAACAAGACCATGATCGCAATAGCAGCGACATCAACCCGGACAATCTCAAAGGCAAAGAGGAAAATCGTGAGACCCAATATCCCCATCACCGCTATCATCTCTGCGGTGAGTACAATAGTCTCAGTCAAAAAACCTCCCGGAACGTGATCTGCGCGGCGGCTACTCTCTTGACAGGAAACTGCCGTAACGACTGGTTTCACTATATCACAGGGTGCCTTATTCTCTTGGCTGGGATCATTGAAATTTGTTATCTAACGATGTTCATGTCCTTATATTCCTCCACCCAGAAAACCCAGTCGGCTGATCACTTCAAAGGCTTGCACAGACTGGCAAGTTCGTTATGAAAAAACGAGTTCGCAGCCCGTTCCACCCCAAATATGTGGGCAGTTGGGTCACGCTGGGACTGCTGCGTTTTCTGGCCAAAGTGCCTTTGCCATTGCTATACCATGTTGGTACGCTCCTGGGCGACCTACTGCGAATGGCAATTCCCTCGCGGCGACGTATCGCTGAGCGTAACCTTGCACTTTGTTTTCCCGAAAGGTCTGAAGATGAAATAACCGCAATGGCCCGGGAGAACCTTCGCAATACGGCGCGAATGCTCCTTTATACGGGCTATGTCTGGTGGGCTTCGCCTGAGCAGTTGATGCAAAATGTCCGCATCCGCAACCCAGAGCTGTTAGATGAAATTCTTGCCACCGGTCAGGGCGTTATCATCCTTGCGCCCCATTTTCTTGCTCTGGAACTGGGCGGCGTCTACCTGTCTTTGCGTTATCGCGGAGTCAGCGTCTACCAGCGTACCCGTAATCCCGTCTTCGACCGCTATATGCTCCGAGCACGAGAGCGCTTCGGTGCCCGTCTATTTGAGCGTAAGAACGATCTCAAGCGCATGGTCCGTGCGGTCCGTGCCGGCGAAGCCTGCTATTACCTTCCGGACCAGGATCCCGGGGCCCGTCGAGCTGTTTTTGCACCCTTTTTCGAGATACCAACAGCTACCTGGCCCGTGCTGGGGCGTCTCGCCAGGATGAGTCGCGCACCGGTCGTGCCGTGCGCCACCTACCTTCTACCGCGAGGTGAAGGATTCGAACTGATCATCCACCCGCCACTTAAGGATTTCCCCACGCCCGAGGTAGCCGAAGATGCTAAGCGGATGAATCTTGCTATTGAATCATGTGTACGGAACTCGCCACTTCAATACTTCTGGGTGCATAAACGGTTTAAAACCCGCCCCCCAGGTGCATCCGATCCCTATGAGTGAATCGTGCGCAGGTCGCGATCGCCGATATACATGAGAACCACCTCCGCCCAACCCGACGATGGAGTCCGATCTGGCTTGGGGTAAACCCAATGACACGGCCTCTAGGTACCTAAAACCTGGGATTTTGAGCCGATCGGCACGGCCGCCATGTCTTGCGTTCAGGCACTGTCGATTCGATCCTTAAAGCCTCGTCGAACAATGAGACGCTCGGCAGAGTCGTCTAGATCGAAAACAAAGTTGTCTAAAATACTTAATACCAAAACGTAGATCAGGCTCGCACTGACACCGCTCTAAACAAGCTATATGTTTTGCCAGGCTTGACGCTCTTTGACAGCCATCTAGACAGTAATAGCGCTGGCGACAACCAGTGCAGCAAAAGATAACTGGCACTCCCTGCGCCAATGCTGGCACAAAGCCCCAGCGCCAGAGACTGGGCAGCCTCCAGGTTTGCTCCAAAGGACTCAAGACCGTAGCCCACGACGACCGCACAACAAAGGGTTAACCCCAGCCACCCCAAAAAATCAACCAGATCACTCATCGTTTACTCCCGTTGGTTTCAACACGAGAGCATTGTGCTCTGGGTACAGGCTCACAGGCTGAGCCCGTGAGTTTGCCGACTACAAAGCCCGCAAGACCGTAATCGAAGGCACTTTGACTAAAGCCGTCCCCGGAAATACTCAATAGTGGTATCTAGGCCGGAATCCAGATTCACTTTGGGGCCCCAGTCCAATAACTTTGTCGCCAAAGTGATATCGGGTTGGCGCTGCTTTGGGTCGTCTTCAGGCAACGCCTTTAACTCAATCTTGGAACGCGAGCCGGTTTGGGCGAGAACTTTGTCAGCCAGTTGCCGAATTGTGAATTCGTTGGGGTTGCCAAGGTTCACCGGTCCGGTGATCTCAGCATCAGAATTCATAAGCCCTATAAGACCTTCAACCAGATCATCGACATAGCAAAACGATCGGGTCTGGCTACCTTTACCATAAATAGTGATCGGCAAACCCTTAAGCGCCTGGACGATAAAGTTGGACACCACCCGGCCATCGTTGGGGTGCATGCGCGGCCCGTAGGTATTAAAAATCCGCGCCACTTTGATCTCCAATCGATGCTGTCTCCAGTAATCGAAAAAGAGCGTCTCTGCACAACGCTTTCCTTCGTCGTAACAGGCACGAGTGCCCACGGGATTCACGCGGCCCCAGTAATCCTCAGTTTGCGGATGTACCTCAGGGTCTCCGTACACCTCGCTGGTCGAGGCCTGCAAGATTCGTGCGCCTGTGCGTTTAGCCAATCCCAACATGTTGATCGCGCCATGGACACTGGTCTTGGTTGTCTGTACCGGGTCGGACTGGTAGTGAACCGGCGATGCCGGGCAAGCCAGGTTGTAGATCTGATCCACCTCGACATAAAGCGGAAAGGTGACATCGTGGCGAACCAGTTCGAAATTAGATCGACCGAAAAGATGAGCTATGTTGCGTTTATCGCCGGTAAAAAAGTTGTCCAGGCAAATAACGTCATCGCCTTGTTCGACCAGTCGGTCACATAGGTGTGATCCGAGAAATCCGGCACCGCCGGTAACGAGAATACGTTGTGTGTTGGTTTTACTCATTTGGTTCCTGTGAAATCTGTCTGGGTGGATAGGCGGGGATAAGAAGAGACCAAAGATTATAAAAATAGGGATTTCAATATCAGAAAGCGCTACATATGCAGACCATTGGTGCCGGAGATAGGATTCGAACCTACGACCTTCGCATTACGAATGCGCTGCTCTACCAACTGAGCTACACCGGCGTTGGGGCATTATTTCAACCAAGCAATTATATTGCGCGTACAGACATTTCGTCTAACGCACAATGACGTCAAAGTCCTGGCGAAGTTCAGCCGGTAGCGCGAAAGCGACGCCCTCCTCAGTTATCTCGGCGGCACTGCCCAACCGACCACCCAATGTTTCGAGATGATTAATCACATGGCTGACCAGCACTTCCGGGGCGGATGCGCCGGCCGTAATACCGATCTGTCGAGCGCCAACCAACCAGTCGACAACAACATCATCGGCTCCATCAATAAGATAAGCACGGGCTCCCACCTCTTCGGCAAGCTCGCGCAAACGGTTTGAGTTTGAGCTGTTGTGAGATCCGACCACCAGGACCACATCGCAGGTTTGAGCCAATTTCCTGACTGAGTCCTGGCGATTTTGCGTGGCATAACAGATATCATTGCGACGTGGGCCCTCAATCCCAGGGAACCGCCGGCGCAGTGCTTCGATAATCCTTGCCGTATCGTCGACTGACAGAGTGGTCTGAGTAACATAAGCCAATTGAACGTTCGACGGGATCTTAAGCGCTGCGACATCCGCCAGAGTCTCGACTAAAAAGACCGGTCCCACGGCCTGGCCCATTGTCCCCTCTACTTCCGGGTGTCCTTCATGCCCCACAAGGACAACAGTCTTGCCTTCGTGACCATACCGGGCAACCTCAGAGTGGACCTTGGTCACCAGCGGACAGGTTGCGTCAAAAACTTGCAATTCACGAACATTGGCTTTGTTCTGCACCTGTCGCGATACCCCGTGTGCACTGAAAATCAGGTTCGCACCGTCGGGTACCTCATCCAGCTCTTCAACAAATATGGCACCTTTTGAGCGAAGGCCATCGACCACGAAGCGGTTGTGCACCACCTCGTGGCGTACATACACCGGTGCACCGTATTTCTGCAGCGCCCGCTCGACGATTTCGATTGCGCGATCAACGCCGGCACAAAATCCCCGGGGGTTGGCAAGTTTTATTACAAAGTCAGTCATGTTTATTGTTATCAGCGCTCTGGTCAGTCTTTGCGCTTGTCGGTTGCAACAATTGCAATCTCGTAAACGCAGTCTCGCCCAATCAGTGGATGATTAAAATCAACCGACACGCCATCATCGCTGATCCCAACAACATGCCCGGCGATACTCTCCCATCGGGAAGCTCAAATTCAACCAAGGCGCCAAGGTCTGGCTGAACCCGCTCGCTAAACTTCTCCCGCGCAATCACTTGGGTATTCTGGGGATCGTAGACACCAAATACCCCATCCGACCCACTGATCTCAATTCGAAACCGTTCGCCGGAATTTTTGCCAACTAATGCCTGGGCCACCACTTCTGGCAAGTCGGTACTGCCCACAATAAGGCTGACAGCTTGCTCACCGGAATTTTCAACCTCGGTGTCGTCTGCCAGCAGAACCCGATAATGAAGTTCGACATGGTCTCCTGTAGCGATTGCCCTTCGCTCAGTCATTAAGCGCCTTCTCTGCCCTGGGACGGAATAATCCAAAAATATCAACAATGACTATTCCTGCTCCAACACTGATGGCGATGTCGGCCACATTGAATGTGGGCCAATGCCACGAATCCACATACACATCCAGAAAATCAACAACAAATCCGTAGTTCAACCGATCGATCAGGTTACCGATCGAACCACCGAGGATACAGCTAAGACCGATATTGAGCAGGTACTCATCGGCGCGGGCTATCCAAAGCCGAATACCCAGGTAAATGGCCACTGAAATTCCCACCACTATAAATAACATTGTCTGCCAACCACTGGCTTGGTGGAGAAAACCAAAAGCTGCCCCTTGATTGTGCACCAGCACCAGATTGAACCCTGGCCACACCGGTATGAGGCCGTGCCGTGTTAATGCATCCTGCGCCCAGTACTTGCTGAGCCAGTCCAACGCCACAATGATCACCGCGAGGAGCAAAAAACGTAGCGACTGACTCGTGAGCTTGGGAATCACTGCAGCCCTACTCGCCTGTCTGGCTAGCTTGGGTAAACCATGATCGTGCGGTGTCGCTGTCCTTGGCAATCTGGGCTTTAAGTGCCTCAATCGATTCAAAACGCTTTTCCGGGCGGATCTTAGTCTTAAATTCAACCTGGATTCGCTCAGCATAGAGTGATTCATCAAAATCAAACAAATGTGTTTCCAGAAGTACCCGCTCCCCACCAATGGTCGGGCGTGTCCCGATGTTAGCAATACCCGGCAAAGGGCTCCGGCCCTGGGAATGGACCAACACGGCATATACCCCCCAAACCGGCACGTTGTCATAACGCAGGACGATATTCGCAGTGGGAAATCCGATAGTCCGGCCGCGCTTGTCGCCGTGTGCCACCCGTCCGCCTATAGCGTACCGGTAACCGAGCAACCTGGCAGCGAGCTCAAAATCATTGTCGCCAAGTGCGCTTCGCACTCGTGAACTGCTAACTCTTTGTCCTTGCACTTCACAGGTCTCTACCGCGCTTATGGTAAAGCCCCACGCCTCGCCAAGCGTTCTCAGCAAATTAATATCGCCGGTACGTTTACGGCCAAAACGAAAATCATCGCCAATAACCAGATGGCGAACCCCAAGGCCGTCAACGAGATATTTTCTGACAAAATCTTCGGCCGACGTCTGGGCCAGTTCGCGATCAAAACGCAGCGAAAATATCTGATCAACCCCGGCTCGCTCCAGTTTCTCAATCTTGTCTCGCCAGCGCAGGAGCCGAGGCGGAGCGTTCTCCGGGCTGAAAAACTCGTGGGGATGAGGCTCAAACGTCATTATTGTGGCGCTCGCCCCAAGCCGACAGGCCTGTTCCCGAAGAACGTTTATCAAGCGTGCATGCCCCAGATGTACGCCATCGTAGTTACCAATCGATACCACTGACGGGCGGTGCGAGGCACGAATGTTATATAGGTCACGAATCAGGATCATTGTTATTCCTGTTGCCTGTTCAATACACCGCCCAATCGGGTTGATATTCTTGAATCACCTCTGACAGCCGCCGGCGAGAATCTAAGCTTTCGTCGTATCCGCGAAAGTATGCCAGACGCAACTCGGGGTAGCGCCAACACAGGTAGCCCTCGCCGGTGTCGAACCCAATTTGCCATAAACCAGACACCGTCACGCCTAAACGTTGTACCCGCTCTACCCATTTGCGAATAATCGTCTCAAATTCAAGCTCCAATGGAGCCAGCCGGGGGTCACAGTCAAGTAGTCGCCGCATCCGCAGCTGGCAAGGATCCAGTTCTCGCGAAGCAGAAGCGGTAAGTTTTCTGATAACAGGCAGTAATTCGCGGGCCTCGGAGAGTGAAAATATTCTAGGCTCTCCAGGATGGCTGATCAGGGCGACCACGTCCGCCAGCGAATGCGTTTGCATTTTAAGGCCGCTCAACGAAGCGGTGCACCTTTAGCCCAAGAAGGTAAAGCGAGCCCAGATAAACCCCGCCACCGGCAATAACCCAAAACCCCAGCAACAAAATGCGTTTGGGCACGCTGTGGGAGAGCCAGGCCAAATCGCCCGCTACCCCAAACCCCAGCAGAGCCGACATGATTAATGTCGCCAGGCTCACTCGGACCAGGAACGCCGGCCACCCGTCCCCAGGCTGAAATCCGGTTTTAGATATTAAACGGATATAAAGCAGTGCCGCGTTAACGATCCCGGCGAGGCTGGTGGCAAGCGCCAAGCCAACATGTCCTAAGGTGAAAGCGAGAGAAACAGCCGCCAAAGCATTAACCATCATTGCAATCGCGCCGATAATCGCAGGGGTACGGGTATCTTTGCGGGCGTAAAACCCAGGTGCCAATACCTTGACCAAGATAAACCCAGTGAGCCCAAGTGCGAAGGCGATCAGGCTCTTCGATGCCATGGATGCATCGGTTGCAGAAAATTGTCCATAGTGAAAGAGCGTCACCATCAGCGGGAAAGCGAGTATCGCCAGCGCAGCAGTTGCGGGCAACGCAACCAGGAAAACCAGACGCAACGCCCAGTCAAGGGTCTGGCTATAAGCCGTTTGCTCTGAACTGGCGACCTGGCGTGACAAAGTGGGAAGGATCACCGTAGCTAAGGCAATACCAAAGACCCCAAGCGGAAACTCCATCAACCGATCCGAATAGTAAAGCCAGGACACACTGCCCGTCACCAAAAAAGAAGCCAGCACCGTGTTTACCAACAGATTGATCTGCGCAATCGACACTCCAAAAACAGCCGGAAGCATTAATCGAAATACCTGGCTGACCCCCTCGCCACCCACCCGCTCATCTTGGGTGGTGGCGCGCAGTCGCGGCCGGGGAACTCGCCGCACCTGCCAGAGGAAAGGAAACTGGAACGCGAGTTGAACAATGCCAGCTATAAGCACGCCCCCACCC
>Ga0209362_1003612_pt1 | contig 10598 bp, 15 predicted proteins | sample SaaInlV_165m_DNA_FD_184680 | JGI IMG/M metagenome (GOLD analysis project Ga0209362, IMG submission 184680) | Marine microbial communities from expanding oxygen minimum zones in the Saanich Inlet - Saanich Inlet SI037_S3LV_110m_DNA (SPAdes)... | ecosystem: Environmental > Aquatic > Marine >...
CATATACTGAACTTCAGTCTCATAAGAAGACCAGTATATATACGAAAATAGATAGGAAACTGAATCCAGTCTTATATAATATAATTCAACACCCATTTTATTTATTCAACACTTAAATTATTTTGTTTTTCAACACCAACTAACATGACTCATTCAGTCCCAGTTATTATTTTTATAATCAATGACGTGCATTTTCCCCACAACACCCCATCTTACTTTTTCAACATTATTATATTCCATCTCTCAAACTCAATTCTATATACAAATATTTTATCATTTTATATTTTCAACACCAAAACCAAAATCAATGTCAACTATACTACACCACACTATATAGAATATTATATATTATTTACACTTTTTCAACATACTTTTGCGGGATTTTATAGTACTTTTGAGGGATTTTATAGTACTTTTGAGGGATTTTATACTACTTTTGAGGAACTATATTATCTACAGATAATCATCATTTTTGTATCCTATATTACATATCATATTTACACCTCTTTCAAGTAATTTAAGTGCCTTATTTTTATCTACCTTGTTGATAGATTTATTACATATTATATTGCTTACTTCCTCTGCAATTTTTTTTATACTTGCAATTATACTTTTGTTTATTTCTCCCAGTTTTCCAGTCATTGCATAATCATCATTTAGACGAATTAACTGTCCCAACATTACTTCAGTACCCGCTTTGACATCAGCACAACTTATTGGGTCATGACTGTGCTGGGATGGTGGTGGTTGTGTTGGCTCATGGGTAGGATGAGGATGAGGATGAGGTGGTGTAAAATCATCATTAAGTTTATACATTTCTTTTACATAATCTCTTAATTTATCTTTGTAATGTTTACAAAGTAATGGCTGAACCTTTCCTAAATTGTCTGCTATTTTTAATAGCTCACCAACTATAATACTATTTTGTAATTTATTAATATCTACATTCATACCAATATTAATCCCTTTTTTACTCTTACTTTGTCTTGATAATATCAAATAAGTCATAACACCAATACATATAAATAACAATAAACTCAATATCACAGTTAACATCTATAATATAATATAATAAATATTTTATTCCAAAGTACTTTTGAGTATTTTTAAATCTCACTAATTGTATTATTTTCTATAATCTCCCATTCTTTCATAGATTCATCAAGTGTTTGAGACATCTTCTGATATAAATTAAATAAATAATCTACTTTTTCAACTGCAAACTTCCATGGTTCACTTGAAAACTTTATTTTTGGAGCAGAATTAGGAATATATTTCCGTATAAATTTTTCTGGAACACCCTTGGATTTAAGAGTCTCTCCCATCCAAAAGAGAACCCTTAATACCTTTCTACTAGACTTTTTATGAAAACTAGATATATCTGTACTCATATCTATGAGATTATCAAGGTATTTAATAGATTCTTCATCAGGCTTCCAATCCATTTTGGTTTTATGTAATTCAAGATATTAATAGGATAATGTCAACTTTAATTTAAATATCCACATTATTCCAAAAAATTTATTTTTACTGCGTTTTTTTTAGAAAATTTAATTATCATCCTTAAGGACTTCTTCTTGTTTGCGCGCTTTTCTACCTCTCTTTGTTTTCTGAACTTCACATGCTGAATCTTTATGAACTAATTTATCAAGCATATTGTACGCTTTTTTCCTATTATCTTTCATATTTCTCATCTCAATTTCCATATTTTTAATATTCTTATCAAGATTTGTCAGAAAATCCATGGTCATGTTAACTGATTCAAGTATTGATGTCTTCTCTTCCTCTGCGACTGATTGATGCATCTTGTTCAACCAACATGAAAGAGCTGAATATGTTGCCAACTTGATTGCATCTCTGTTATCAATAGCATAATGTACTCCAACTATCACCTTATTACCCTCAAAACACTCTATTTCCAAATGTGGGATACCCACTATACCACCATTTAATGATACCAATATCCCTATATTACATTTAGTATTGTTCATATCTCGTTTAATTTGGTCTACACACTTTTTTCTGACATTAACATCTTTATCATAATATTTTGCATCATATAGGATTTTAATTTCTTTTGAATCCCTTTCTAACGTCATTATATAATCACCTTGATACCCTTTCCCGTGCGCGTCTTCAATATGATATGTTGGAAAATCTTGTTTTAGTACTTCAAATAACCATTTTTCACCTATATCACCCTTCTTTTTAGTACTTTTATTATCATTTTCAGTCATCTTTTTGACTAAATTATCATAATTTTCTGATATTTTCTCTTTTTCTACTATTATTCTATTCAATTCACTATCTTTTTGATTTATTATTCTATCAATTTCATTATTTTTTTCATTTATCACCTGTTGCCTCTGTTCATTTTCATTTATCTTTAACTTATCCATCATGTTTTGATGATCATTTAACCTTATTTTTAATAAAGATAACTCATTATCAACCCTATTCATTGCTGAAATTTCTGCGTCTTGACGCATTTTATCTTTTTCAATTAATAAATTTGATTTTTCTAATTGTAATTCTGCTAATATTTTTTGATTATCCTCTTCTTTTTGTAATATCATGTCATATTGGTGCTTTATTGTACTATCACAATTGCTTAATAATGAATTTTTCTCTGCTAAAATATCCTTAATTCTTTCAGATTCGTGCGATGCGTCATGTTGCTCTATTAAATCATATTTCATCTTACTCCCTGCATGTATTATTGCTTGTCTATCATCTATAGTTGCATCATTAAACCACCAGTCATTATCATTAATAAAATTAATATAATATTCTTGTGTTTTTTCTGCTATTTTTTTCATTATACTAGATAAAATAATTTATTATTTTTTTAAACAAACGCAATACAAAATAGATTTATCATTTTATTTTGTTTTTTGCGTTTCATATATCAATTTACATCATAATACCAAATATTAGGATATAATTTACCTTAAAATTAATAAAAAATATTTTTTTTTGCGTTTATCTATTATAGTTGACTAATATCTATTCGAGGTCTATAGACACCGGTGGTTGGTTGTATTGGAGTTGTTGTGGGGGTTGGGATGTGTATGCATTCTGTGCCATCCAGGCGGCAAGTTGCTGGTGAGGAAGTGCACTCGCACCATCACGTGGGGTCCCAGCGGCACTGGCAACACCAGGATCCGCATCAGCTCCTCCTTTTTTACTTATAATTGATTTTGACCTCCTGGAACTTCTCTTCCCCCCTTTCTTTACACTCCTTTTTTTACTATTTCTAACAATCTTTTTACTTCTTTTCCCCTTTTTGACAACCATAATAATAATAATATAGATTTTAATTAATACAAAAATATACTTTTTTTTTGCGTTTCATCTTACCAATCTTTGACCAATTTTTTTATACAAATCTAAATATTTACCATCTCTTACCCTCCCTGATAATACACCATGTAATTGTTCCCAATTTGGAACTCCATCTGGAAATGCTGAAAAATCTATCTTTAATGAATTATTATCTATTATACATCTATTTATGTCTGATGCACTTCTTAATCTAATCCCATCATTCACCACTAAATCTATTGGAACTCGTGGTATATCTATACCATTACTTAAATATAAGTTTTTTGGATTATGATACACTATATCTACTCCATTATCCCATAATAAAATATTTGGTATGCTTTCTCTAATATGAATCATATTATCTTCCCATATATTATCAATATTATCTAGAATATCTGTTATCCTGTTTGATTCACGTGTATCATCTCTTGCTACAATGTTAACTACATCTCTAAGTAATTCTTCTAATTCCTTTCTCCTAGTTGTAAGTATTCCAGATATTCTCTCTTTTACATCCCATAATGGACCTCCTAAAATCTGAGAAACCAAAGATAATTTTTTTTCATTATTATAATCATCTGAATTTACCATTCCTCCAAATCTTCCATCAAAATTATCCTTTTCAAAGCGTGTATTTAGTATACCATCTTCACCTCTGTGATAACTTACACCATCAAATGGAAGCCACATATTTTTCATTGAAGAATTTACACCACTTGAACTATAAAATGCTTGTTTTGTTATTAATTCACCTAATTGATTTGTATATGTAAGACTATCAAAATCACCCTTAAAATGAGGTGGTATTTTTTCTAAATCTACTATTATTACATATCTTAATAAGATACTCCCATCTTTATCAGTTGATATATATGGGTGCTCACATTTTGTAATAAAATTTTCTGGATTTTCAACATCAATATAGTTGTATTTAAAATCATCTTCAAATATAGCTTTCAACTTTCTATATGCATCCTCTATTCTACTTACTAATTCATTCTGCTTCTCTTCTGGAGTTTCTCTCCTCATTGAAGATAATCCTAGCCCAAAACGTGGCATTTTACCAGTTCCTTTAGGTGATTTTGAACGTATTCGCCTTTTCCCCCCCCCTTTCTTTACACTCTTTTTCTGTTTTTTTACTATTTTTGACCTTTTTTTAACTACTTTTTTACTTCTTTTCCCCTTTTTGATAACCATTATATTAATATATACTTTTATTTTATTGAATCAATTTAAAATTTACAACTATTAACTAATTAATCAATGGACTATAAATATATTGTTGTATTTGAATCAGATATAAATGATGAATCCGATACAGAAAATTTTGTTGCATCCCATGCAGAATTTTATAAGTCTCTTAGAGATATTGGCACAAACTTTGGAATAGATCACACTACTATTTCAAAAAGGTTATCTAAAAATCCTAATACATTTTTGCCTAAAAAAGGAATATATATTATTAAATTATAATGCAGATTAAATTTATTATTATATAACAATTTATAATAATAGTTGTTAAAAACTCAATGATATTTACTCGTCCTCCTCTTCTTCCTCCTCCTCTTCTTCTTCTTCTTCAGAATCCTCAATAAAGTTATAACCCTTTTTAAGACCACCATTACCACTACCTTCCATAACCTTAGCTTGATGAAGAGAATAACTAATACCAAAGTTATTTCCACCAGCAATCCAAACAGATTGCAATTGCAAAAGACACTTCACCTTAGCACCTTTCACAAGTCCTTCATCAACATCAATCTTATGTTTTTCATGGTCATAAACTTCAGGAACCCAAGACTCATCACGATTCTTGTAAACCTTCACCCTAAGAGTATCAGGGAATTTGCCAGTTGCCTCACCAGTCTCCTTATCAACAGACTTACGAAGAGGACAATTAAAAAACTCTTTCAAAATAGGCAAGTCCTTTACCTTAAATTTCTTCTTCAACCAATCTGCACTGCGTTCCAATGCATCTTTCACAATTTTGTCATGAATAGAATTCAACTTATCAGAAAATACTTTCTCTATTCCAGTAAGTTTATCAGGAGCTTCATTAAATGAAATGTCCACATTGAACTTTTTATTCTCCCAAGAACTCAAACCCCAAGGCAAATACATCGTAGGAGTTTGGATATACATTTTCCCATCTCTCCCATCATCTCCAGCATAGTTAATATAAACAGTTCTCCCTCCAGCAGCATTCTGCTTGGCTTCGGAATATCTCATTCTACTTATATCGATTTCATTAGGCTTTAGGATACTCATCTTTTTCTATTCTTTTATGGTTTTGAAATTTTAAATCTCTTTTTTCAAAATATATTTTTATTTTTATTTTTATAATATATGAATAAAAGTATTATAAATATTACATCAATTGCATTAAAAAAACTCAAAATGATTATTACTGAAAATAATATGAAAGCAATAAGATTTTCTCTTAAAACAGGAGGGTGTAATGGATTTGAATATAATTTAGAACCTGTCAATGATTACAAAAAAAGAATTGGCTTTTAACTTTTTTATTTTTATAAAGTATAAGATGAAAAGAGTTGGTTCACGTGCCGAAGTTATGCATGGTAATGCATTAAATACTGCTGGAGGTCTTACCAAAAAAGATTTAATGTTTAATAAACAAGGTAGAATTGTATCAGTTAAGAAATACAATAGAGCTCATGGAAAATAAAAATTATAATTAGTTGCAAGTAATTCATATTTTTATATGACTTATTTACATGGAATCTAAAGTTAAGAAAGCAACCATTAGAATAAATAAAATTATAAAAAAATATGACTTCCAATATCTACTCAGTATATGTTCAGATAGATATCTTCTAGTTGGGCCATACTCACATCAAGAACTCATTTATGCTGAAAAGGACTTGACACATCAAATTAAGAATAGGCTAACATTGCTTTATAAAATTTTTGGTAAAGACCTTCTAAGTATATGGAACTGCCCCATACTTACAAATAATGAATTTGATAATTTACCTTCTATTAAAAAAATAGATTTGATGCATCACTATTCAAATAGTATATCTGAAGTACTTCATAAAATTTATAATGAATTTACTAAACAGAATTCAAAATAAATCTATGGACTTACTTTATTTTTTAAAAATTTAGAGTTTTTATCTGGTGATAAATTTAACTCCATACCATATATGTGCACTTTCTTTGTTTGAGGCTTACATATGATGCTTAAACACACTCCCATTTATCTTTATTATTATCCATATAAAAAAAAAATCTCGAATTATATATATAATGTGTATTTCATTAAAAGAAGAAGTGTATAAGGACTATTTGGTTGCACTGTTCAATCACTATGACAAAACCATGATTATTACCAAAAAAGATTTTCAACTTCAAGAAATTGAGTATCAACCCTGATTATTTTTATGTTTAAAAACAACTACATATTGTTTAAAATTCTCCATAATATGTGTTCTATATTTTGTACGTATCTCTTCATCTACATATGAATTTATTTCAAAATTTTTTATTATATATTCTTTTGTAGTAGAATCTATATCTACTAATTTATATAATCTTTCAAAATGCCTCTCATATACATCTTCTATTATATATATTCCATTTTGTTTAACATGAAATATTAATGTTTCAAGACTTATTTTCTGATGTTCATATTGATGACTTCCATCATCAATAATCAAATCAAAATCTCCTGTTTTTTTTACCAACTCTTTTAATTGATTTTTAGAACTCTGATCACATATATAGGTATAAATATTATCATCGGTACTAAATCTTTCAGTATTAACTATATCAATACCATGAATTCGAGCATTTACAAAATATTCTTTCCAACATAATAATGAATTTCCAGCAATATAATCTTTATTTATATTATTTTTCATTTCATTTTCATGTTTTCCTAGACCAATCCCTATTTCTAACATGTTTTTTACATCAAATTCCTTAAATAAGAAATTATATAAATCAATATATGTATGCATTAACAATTTATCTATTGAATATTTTTTTGATATCTCAAATAAATCTCTCATTATTAGTAGTAGTATAAAAATATACTTTAAATATGTATTTCAGTTAAAATAGGATTAAAAATCTTTAATATATTTTAGTATCTTTAACATAATAACTTTCTTTATCACATTTAGTGTAATGATAGCTATCTTTACTATAAAACATTATTATTTTCTTTTTTCCTATACATTCTTTTAAATATTCAACATCAATTTCAGGATTTTTTAAAATAATACTTATTTTTGTATCATTTTCTCCACCCATATAACATATATCAATTAAACTGACTTTACTACATATATTTATTAATTGATTTTTCATTTTTATAGGGTTATGTAGTGGCCAACTATTTCTATAATTATCTAAAATGTACCATATTCTATGAAAATTATAATTATCTATTTCATTTGATGTAAATGATTGTGCAAATTTTTGTAGTTCATTTCTAAAATGATTTTCAAATAAATGTTTATATTGTTCACTTAATCCATTGTTTTTTGTTGGTACTACAAATCTGTTTTTAATATCATTATATTCAATATTACTTAAATCCAAAACAAACATTTTAGAGTAAACAATTATTTCATACTCAGGATATTTCATTTTAATTTTTTCATAACAAATATCATAATCTTTAATATATGAAGATATACCCCAAATATCTTCATGTTTAAAACTAATCCCTTTTATTAAACCAATTCGATCTATTTTTTTTATAGGAACATCCTCTGGATCAAAATTATAACCCATTATATTCTGACGCAAATTTATATTCTCCAAATGAATTGACTCATCATCTACATTTTCTCCATTTAACAATTTTTTTTGCAATGAAATATAATTACCAACATTTGATATATAATCATTATGGTCCGTGTATAAAACTATATCTATACCATCTTTTTCAAAATTTCCATATATTCTCATATCTTGAACATTTCTTGTTAGATGAGAACCACCTGATGGTACATATATCATATCAGTAATATGCTTTGAATAATCTGTACTCACAAAACTGATACCTCTACATGCCATTCTACCACTTATTATTGCAACTTTATTAGTATATCTTAATAGTTCTGTTATTATTTCACTTACTGAATAGTTCTCAAAGTTAATTGAATACCTGCTAAAATATTGATTATCATTATCTAATATATTATCAATTGGTATCTTTATCTTATGCTCTGTAATTGTAATTATTTTTAATTTATTTGTAAAAATACCTTCTTGAATTTTTCTAACTGAATGACATGGTTGAGGAAGAAAACATTCTATATTTGAACTATTCATACTTGTTGAAGAATTTGAATTAAATAATATTGATGCCCAATCACAAAATTCATTTTGTATTTCTTCATGAATTTTCCTATGTTCAGCTGTATCATCTGATACATTTATCAATGTTATTGAATACTCTTTTACAGAATCAATAGATTCATCTATTTCTTGTAAAATTTCTTTTATTTGTGAAAGATGTAATACCCTTTTAGTCTTATTTACCCTTGTAATCATAGTGTTGATATCTACAATTTGGATACGACTAGAACCATATCCAACATAATTACGTTGTGGTTTTAATTGAAAAATATCATTTGTATTAGTTTTCTCATCTGTTAGCATACATGCTAATAAAGTTGCAGTAACACCAATATTTATATATGAATTATCTTTAATAAGTTTCATTGATTTTTCTACTTTTTTTAATTCACTTTTATTTGTAATATCTTGTCTACTTTTAATATGGTCATCATATTCATCCATAATTAACACATATGGTACAACTCTTTTATTATTATCTAATAATGCAATTTCAATGTTATTTTTCAATTTATTTAATTGTTTACAATTTGATAAACAAATTATTACTTCTGGAGATGGATTATCATAATTAAAAATTTTTTTTGCATTTTTCTCATTTAATGATGTTTTCACATATCTCGTATTTATATAAAACTTTTTTAATTTTTTTGAAAAAAACTCTATCCTTTCTTCCAGCTGTTTATAACCAGAAATCCTATTTTGAATTATAATTATAATTGGAATCTTCAAATATACTATACAAAAATGTATTATTCCAATTATCTCTTTTGTTTTACCAGATTGAACTAAACCAAGTATTATAATATTTCTAATATTTTCTTTAACTTTATTTATGACAAAATCTAAACATTGACAACTTACATCTATTGTCTCCATATCTAATTTATTAATTATATCTTCAATATAATGATACTTATAATTTGATATATCATTTGTAGAATCTATATTTTCACAATTAATTTCATTACATTGTTTTTGTAATTCTTTCCACTCATCTGGAGAAAACTGTAATAACATTTGTTGAAATTTTTCATCTAAACTAATCATAAATAAATATACTTAAATAGATGGGACAATCTTTAATATTAAAATTTATTCTATATCTTTAAAACTATTAGGATAAATACCTACTTAAGATTATACCATTTTAATTAAATTAATATGTTCAAATTTTTATCTATTGTGTTAATAATTTATTTCTTTTTAACATACCAGTTAATTAATTATACTCCAATACGTTCAAATTCATATAACTATTATGAATTAGCAGTTCAAAAATGGTGCACACCACAATACAATATTCATGGTCTATGGCCTCAGATTGACTCAACTCATTATCCAGCTGATTGTTCTACTCTCAAATATAATTCTCCTACAGGTAGTTTACTTTCAAATATGACCACATATTGGCATAGTTGCTCAGATAATGATTCATTTTGGAAACATGAATGGGAAAAACATGGGTCATGCTTTAATTTACAAACTGGAATGAATGAAGAACAATACTTTAATATTGCATTACAATTATATAAAAATAACTATGCTTTACTAAAGAATTGTGTTAAAAAAAATTGTATAATTGGATGTTTTGATTTAAACTTTAATTTAATGACTTGTCCAATATAATTTTATTTATTTATTAATTTATTTATTAATTTATTTATTAAATAAAAATTTCAATTGAATTAAAAAAAGTGGTTCAAATCAAAAAAAGTGGTTTTTTTTGGAAATTGACCAGTTTTTCAAAAAATCGTCAGTTCAACAAAAGGACGCAAAAATTTTGCGTCAACGAGACTGAGATTTTGGATTATTACCCTCTATTACTGATTTTATAAATGATTTTATATATTTTTAGTATCATTTTTTGACAAGTCAGTCCCAATTTTCTCTCAGACAAATTTTGATGGACGTCATAAACTGATATTAGTTTGCCT
>Ga0209362_1003638_pt1 | contig 10517 bp, 18 predicted proteins | sample SaaInlV_165m_DNA_FD_184680 | JGI IMG/M metagenome (GOLD analysis project Ga0209362, IMG submission 184680) | Marine microbial communities from expanding oxygen minimum zones in the Saanich Inlet - Saanich Inlet SI037_S3LV_110m_DNA (SPAdes)... | ecosystem: Environmental > Aquatic > Marine >...
GCTTCCTACTGTAATGCAGTTTTGTTATATCATCATAATCCTTTGCTTTCTTTAACTCTTTGTCTTTCTTCTCAATGGCGTCTATTATATCATCAACTGATTTTACAAATAATAGTAATAATGCCTCCTGTGTCTTTGGCACGTCATTCACCATAAGTCAGTATCCATCCTTCACGCTTAAATGTCTTTCCTCTGAACTTAAATTTTTTTGGGAGCAAGTTTCTCCTCAATAATGGCAGTGATTACAGATGTTGGTATTGTATCCAGGTCCTTTATCTCCTCTTTAATCTTATCAATTATCTCCTCTTGTTCTTTGTATATCTCATAGCCCTGCTTTAGTTGCTTGTATGCCTTGACATATTCAGCGTATGAATTGGCAAATAGAGTTGCTAATGATTGCTTGGTGTTTCTTCCTACTGTCTTACCTGTTGCCTTGACGATAAACTCTTGTAACTTTGCGTCATTGGTCATTACGTTACTCATTCAAATACCTCTGTGTTAATTGATATTCCACCCTTTGATTTAGGCTTTTCGGTGTCGTCTTCTTTGACTAATCTATCTGACATTATATCATAATGACCATAATCAAACTCTTTAAGATCCCAACACGCCATGATAAAACAATCCAGGACATCAGCGTTTAATTCAGTCTTATCTATGCCACCTTTCTTGTCAAACTGTGCGGCCCTCATCTGTGCTATCAGTTTTGTATGATTTGGGTGAATCCTTATCATGCCATTCTTGACCATTTGGGCCGAGTTGATGGTCATCTTGCTTCTCAGGCTTTGGGTGTTCGCAGACTCGTGATCCCTAATTTGTAGTCCAAAGTTGATCGGAAGAGCTGGTATTCCTCTCTCTTCAAGGTCTCTAATAAATCCTGGATGTGCTGAGTCGATTTTGCAGTTAGAGTTGTATCGGTGTGCCATATCCTCCATAACATCAAGCATAGCAGATGGGCTTGGTCTTGGGAACTCATTGGCTTCGGTGACGTAGACGAATCCATCTCTTATCTCAGCACCCAAAACGCCAAAGTTACTAGAACCGAAAGCAGGATCACCATAACAGCCGCCTCTGCCGCCAATAACCGATAGATCATATTCTGTAAGACAAGCCTCAATGCCCTCATATATGTCACCTGTGCCAAATCCGTACTTAAGATTATATTCTCTCTCAAAGGATGGTGATTTCTTTGCTGTCTCAATGTCCTCAGGTCTAAATACTTTGTTAACTCCTATTGTATAATCCATCTGCTTCATTACATATCCGTTGTCAGTTTCATCTTCCATTCTTTCAAACAGTCCTCCTGGCAAGTTGGGTGTGCTTATCAATAATATATGAGGATTAGTCTTGGGAATATATCTCTCTGCCACTGTCCTTGCCTCATCTTGGTATCTGTTTGGAAAAAAGTCAGCCTCATCTAACATTACAATTTTAGGGTTGAGTCCTCTTGCAGGGGATAAGTGGTTAGTTGGAAATGCCTCAATTCTACAACCGTTCAATATGACTACTGATTCCTTTGTCTTAAACTCGTGATTGAACAATGATTTAATCCTGCCCACTACCTTATTCGTTAGGTCCTGGTTGGCCCCTGTTATTATTACCCCTGTTACATCCACTTGAGTGTCCTTCCAATGATCATCCTTAAGACAATTCCAGGAAATCCATCTGATGGTCCATTCTGTAATCCCTAGTCCAGTGGCTTTCTTAACCCATAGTTTTTTGTTGTGGGCCAGAATATTTGTCAATTCTTCTTCATAGTCAAAATACTCTAACTTGTTTGGCAACGCCTCCCAGAACTCTTTGAACGTTAACCCCCTGTATTCAGGGAAGTCAACTAATTCATCTTCATGTTCTTTCTGGAGTGCTTCCCAAACTGGATAAATTGATACTTCCTTGTCCATTGTCCTTCTGTATTATATGTTTAGTTGCTTCGTAATAAGCCGATAGGTAAGGCTGTATTTCTCTTACTTCCCTGAGTATTTTCAATGCCGTGTCAGGCTTTACCATGTGAACCTTCCAGTAGTTTTTCCATAGTAATTCCTGGACCAATTCCAGATTATCTATCCGTGCCAAATGCTGATCCTCAAAACCGTACTGACCTATCTCATGCAGTCGTTTTAGTTTTTCAGAGTCAATTTTACCTTTAACACGATAATAATGCTCAAGGGTTATGTCCTTGCCATGTACTTTAAGATAGGATAAGGCATCTTTTCCCTTTAATCGCATACGAATAGTCTGTAATACAAGCGTCTCAGTATCATTAAGCATTAATAAAAAGCTAGTTTTACTAGCATTTAGAAACTAATTTTGATTTATAATTTGAATGTAACCTACGTTTCCTTAATACAGTATTGCAACAAGGACAGCGATGACCATATTCTTTTGATAGTATAATTGAACACATAGGACAGTAATTATTATTTAAATACCTGTCACCATTCTTCTCTATTAACCCTTTTTTCAAATTATTACATTTATCCTTACAAGCCATCTTAATCATACTCTTGGAACACTTCTGGCTCATATTCTCCCTCTAGATACCCTTCACACCCTTGACAATGTTTCATGTTACAGGCTGTAGCCACATATCCATCTGCGTCATATACTATATCCTCCTCCTCCAAGTGATCTGACCAAGCGTGACCACATCTTCCACAGGCAGGATCATCTGATTCACACATACTATCTGTTATTCCAGGAGGTAGACTACTCAATATGATTCTTTTTCCATGTTAAATAGTCCTGAAATTTTAAGAAGTTGACTTAATTCATCTTTCCATATTGGCTCATTAGGCTCTTGTTTTATTTGTTCATGTTTTACATCTATCAAATGTTCTATTACTTCTATTGCTATCTGTATCTTGGTTTGATTACTCAATTATTATCCACTCCACTTGGCCCTCAGTAGTGTTTCTTTTCTCAAAGGCACATCTTGTATGCCATCTTTCATGAGTCTTTTTTATTACTCCTATCAGGGTGTTGTATTTCTCATTGAATTGCATCCCACATAAATTGCACTCTATCATAGGTATTTCTCCTCGTTCTTTATCCCTGCTTTCATGTTTAAATCAAATATTGCTCCAAACCATGCTTCCTTGCATTTATCTGAACACCATATTTGTTCTCCATGACTGGAACATGGATTTCCATAACCACACTCGTAATTGCTGTCACATTCTGCACATCTATGAATCATTATGCTTCAATGTCCTTTTCATAGACTTTATGACCTTGTTGGATTAGATTGTCAACCCAAGTATTCTCCATAAACTCTTTGATTTCTGCGTGATCCTCTGAATAATATCCAGTATAATCCATTTGGATTTCTTTGTATGTAATGATTTCTTGCTCTAGTTTGAACAATACGTCTGGATCTTTCATCATATCTCCGTTTTGTTCTCCATAGTGGCACATTGAAACAAAGGTTGATTCACCACTTTGCCATGTTTCTACTGTCAAGTCCATAAAGCCTGTTGAGGCTAATTTGTAGGAATTGTGTCCTTGTAAAAAAATATCTATTCCTACTGATTTCAAATAATCTGTTGGTTTTCTCATACAATACTGCTGAATTAATTGTTATATTAATGGAGTCATGTTACTTTTTTAGCCTTCTTGCCTGTATGATTCTCCCACCTTTTGATTACCACATCGATGTATTTTGGCTCTATTTCAGCACCATAGCATATCCTGTCTGTATCCTCACAGGCGATCAATGTTGTCCCTGATCCCAAGAATGGCTCGTATATGTTCATCCCTTTCTCACTGCCATGTTTTATCAGTTTTGTGACCAAAGGTATGGGCTTCATTGTCGGGTGCAGGTCGTTTGATTTAGGCTTGTCCTCAAAGAATACGGATGCGTTTGTGTGATCCCCGTAAAATTTATGATGTTCCTTCCAGCCATACAGTATTTGCTCGTGCTGTGGGTTATAATCTGAGCGGCCCACTACAAAATGATTCTTAACCCAGATTAAAATGGCGGCATTATAGTAGCCAAGATCGTTTAACGTTGTCAATACCTCACGCATTTTGGAATATCCCATGAACATATAATATGCACTGTAGTCGGACCACGGCACGTCCTCCAAAAATCCTTTAAAAAAGTCATCGTATATTTCTAAATTATCATTTACAATATCTGCATCTATCCTAGCTCCCCTGTCATATTGGTTTAAAAATTTATTCTTCTCGCCATAATCAACGCCATAAGGGGGGTCAGTTACCATGAGATTGATCTCAGCACCATCAAATAATTTTGACATATCGCCTGAGCAGTCTCCACATATTATCCTGTGCTTACCTAGTTGGTATATGTCACCTACCTTTGCCTTTGGCTTTTCAGGTGGTGCTGGGACCTCTTGTTCTTCTGCTTTCTCAAATCCTATGTCAAATTTTTTCTCTAGAATTGTTTGAAAGTCCTCTGTCTGTGTTGCCAGTAAACTGCTAAACTCATTCAATTTACCTGCCTCAAATATCAGTTTAAATTCTTCAGCATCCTTTTGCTTGTCATGCTCACCTCTTAACTTGTTCATTAGTTGCCTGAGCATTTTCTTGTTGATGGTGTTGACATCAATGACGTAGGCAGGGATCGTTTTCTTCCCTAATTCCTGGTAGACTCTAACCCTATGCTCCCCATCAACTACCTGTAAGTCCTTGTTTAATATTACAGGGGCCAGAAAGCCAAACTTCTCCATAACTAATTTGAGTGATTTCATCTGTTCTTTAGTCAGAACGTTGGGATTTGTTTCATCGAATGTTATTTTTTTAACAGCAATTTTACTGATATTAATTTCCTCTACCACAGAATATCAATATTTGCATTACTGATAAACGTTGTTATTATTACTGCTAATGTTGCACCTAGTAACGTTGCTATAATATCATTCATTTCTACCACCCCTGTCTTTGTATAGTCGTCATACCATTCCTTGCCAAACGCAAAGATAAATCCTGTTAATAGTAATGGTGAGAATATTATCCCTGTTATACTTAACAAGAAACCTACTATGAAGTGTAATACCTTGTCATTCATTCCTTCATCTTGTCACTTGCGTAAGTTGAAAAAGCATTAGGTATGAAAGCGTGAATGAATAACGCTATACTCATAGACATGGCTCTAGTAAAATGCTGTCTATATGTCATGTTGTTATCTCTTAGGTGATTATTCATCTGGATCTATTCTTGGATATGTTGTCTTTTAAATCTTCGTGGCACGAACAGCCACATACCATGTGATACCAATCCTCTATCTGTTTGGCACATTTATCACAAGATTTTATGAATCCCATCAGTCATCAGGATCTATTCTTGGGAATGTTACTGCTATGTTATCAGTGTAATCTCTTAACCACCCTACTTCAATACTGTGTTCCCCATGAGCTTCGTGTGTTGCAATAGCGTCATATAATGTTCTAGTAATGGCTTTAGTTACAAACTGCCATACCTGATCCTCTGTGTAGAGTTTTAATTCCCTATTTCGTGGCATAATATATACTCCACAGTGCTGTTATGATTAAAGATGAAATAATGTAAATACGATTCAACGCCTAATGGCTAAGCTTAGCCAACGTTTTATGATGTTATACCACTTGAACCTATCCCATACTCTCTGACCATATTTTACTCTGATTCTGTATATATCCCTGTCAGATAGATCGAGATTATCAACTGAATAATATGGATCCATTACATCGGCACCGTCACCTGATCCTGTTACATCATGCTTTAACCCTAATGTATGTCCTAATTCATGGATAAGTACGGCATAGATGTTGTATGTTTTTAGTATATTACTTGCGTGAGCATTTTCAACTAGACCTTTTTTTATGGCTTCATCTCCTCGAATACCCCTACCTTTTAAGTCCCAAATATAGGATGCATTGAACACTACTTGCCCTGACACGCTTCCCTGTCCAGGAAAATAAGCATAAGCCAGGACCGATGGTCGTTCTTTGAAATAATTATCCTCCTCTTTTGTTCTGAATCTTATCTCAATATCTGCTTGAGTGTTCCAGGCTGACTTAAATTTTAAAGGTATCTCAAAGTTCCACGTTGACATTGCCAGATTGACTGCCCTCTTTAACTGTCGTTTAGATATTAATTTTAATGATTCATGGTATTCTACGTCATAATATAGTACATCTTTATCCCATTTACCCTGCCATTCTGTTTGTTCTGATATAAATTCGACCTTGCCATTGAGATCATTACGAGTAATTATACATCCTGGCTTCATAATAAATATAAAAAATAGAACCTAAAAAAATACTTTTAGGCTTTGATTTCGTTTTTGTGCTTAATATAATCTGCACCTATGACTATTGCAATAGGAGCTAGTAAAGCCACTGCTGTTGTGTCGTCTAATGCTATTTGGTTTGTTGCTGTCCACAATGCTACTAAGCCTGTGTAACTTGCCAAAGCATAATATCTTAGATTTCCTGCTGACATTAATATTCCGTAAATTTTCCTCTATATATCAGTATCATTGTACTTTATTGTCGGTATGTCTATCTCTAATTCCTTTGAGGCACGATAAAGTGCTATATTGTAATTCATATCATGGGCGATATCTGTGAAACATTTAGGACAGGATCGTAAATATAACGGATATGTGTCCTCTCTTTCAAAGAAGGCCCTAACTTTTGGCTCTCTTAGCAGTCCTATACTTCCATACTTCTCTGAATAGTCCATCAGTTGTGCTATCCTGGCAATAGTCTCACCTGTTTCAATGCAAAAGGTCCCCATGATCTTTTCATATTCTCCAAAGTCACGCCTCAAATCCACCATGCCTTTTGAGTTTTCTATATTGGCCCACATCTTTGCATATCCTTGTAGTTTTAATTCAACATCACCTATCTCATCATCTATGATTTTTTGAACCTCATCTGAATCGTTGTATCTGTCTATGAGTGTATCAAAGGTAAGATGAAATTTGTTGGCTAGTTTGCTACAGTCTGTTAGATATGTTAGTTGCCTAGTATCTTTATCTGATTTTGATGTTAATGGTTTTTGCGTAGTTTCTTTTTTAATTTCTTTTGCCCTTTGCTCTACACCATTAATTTTAATATTGTTATACTGATTCTTTTCTAATCTGATACTTGGATCTTCTGTTTCTATAATTTCCCAGTTCGGTTTATCTAATTCCGAAGCCTGTTCGGTTTTGTTATAGTTCCGTTTGTAATCTTCTGGCAGTATATTTTGTATATGTCGGTCACTGACCGTTATACCCTCTTTGTTTAATTGTGCATATAGATAAGCACTAATTCCATTAACTTTAATGTCTAGCATTTTATATTTAATTTGATTATTAATAATTTCTGCACATCTTTCTAAATAATCTTTGAGTGTATGTCTTTCCCATTTTTCATAATCACCTCTAAACTGTTCTAATATATCATGCCACTGTTCTAATAAAAAACGTTCATCTGACACAAATTAGTATTTAAAAGGTAACTAATAAGGTTGTTGCAACAAGTTTAAATGTGATAAAAACATATAAGTAATGATAGAAATGTCCCAAGTATTTACAATACATGAGCCAAAAATATGTGAGATTTGCAAAGAACCTATGAAAGAAATGCAAGCTAGTATATTCACTTGTGTTTGCTGTGGTTTGACAGAAGATTAATCTGTAAAATTTCTTGCAATAAACTCAACAACTGGCACAGTGACAGCATTGCCACACATTTTATATCTTTGAGTGTCAGATATTATACTGCCATCAGATCCGTATTTGGTCCAGTCGTCAGGGAATCCCTGTAACCTTTCACATTCCTTTGGTGTCAGCCTTCTTATTCGTTGGCCCTCCATTACTCCAAAGTCTTTAGCACTTGTGGATAATGTCCAGGTGTCATCCCTAGTTTGGATCTTTTGTTTCATGTTTTGGTTTTGCTGTGCCGTATAGATTAAAGTTCTTTGTCCTGGTTCAACTATATTTCCAATAGCATAACCATGAGTACAAGCTGATATTGTAGGTGCTAATCCATCTGTATCATACACAGATGTTCCTTGAGAATAACCCCCTACTTTTTTGATCTTTCTATCAGTTTTTTGGTCATAATCTCCGAGAGGAAATATTTGTCGTCTACGTTGTCCTCTAAGATGTCCGATAATGAAGAGTCTCTCCCTGTTTTGTGGTACGTGATATTTGCTGTTAAACAGTTGCCACTCGACATCATACCCCACTTCATCAAGGGTGTTGATGATGGTTCTGAATGTTTGCCCTTTGTCGTGACTAAGTAATCCTTTGACGTTCTCAAGCAACAGATACGATGGTCTTTTTTCTTTTGCAAGTCGAGCAATTTCAAAAAAGAGAGAACCTCTTGTATCATCAAATCCACGTCTCCTTCCAGCAATGGAGAAAGCTTGGCAAGGGAATCCTCCAGAAAGCAAGTCAAAATGTGGGAGTGATTCTTCGTGCAGATGTGTGGCATCATTGTAGATGGGGACACCGTTGAAGTGTTTTTTAAAAACGGATCTAGCGTATGGATCAATCTCACAGGCCCCTACAACTTCGTGACCAAGATTTTGTAAAGCCAGGTCGAAGCCTCCTATCCCTGTGAACATTGAAAAGCATTTCATTGTACTTCATTTTTAATCAAACCTAAGTATTCTGACTTCATTGGACCTTCGATAATTTCAATCATATTATTGATCATGTGTGTTGTTGGTGCGTCAGGTCCTGTCATCTCATCTATTTGATCCCATGACATATTCATCTCTAATTGTATTTGATGTCCTCTTACTTTTGTTGTGGCATAAGGAACAGCCTTGATCTTAATTGGCTCTCGTAGTCTTGATACCACTTCTTTTGTTTCATGGAATGTGGATTTTTTACTAGCCATTACATCCCCATCAAAACCATCCATCAGTTATCAACCTCAAACCATCTATCTACTATTCTGATGTGTGCTTCTGCCAGTGTCATTATTTGTTTGTAATTCATACCATTATACAGAAATTAATAATATATTAATGGAGTGATCAGTCTTCTTCTTCAAAATCCTCTGAATCATCCCACCAATCTGGAGGCGTAATGGGGGGGTTTGGATCGATTCTAGGGATACTCATTGAGTAAATATTGGATCATATAGAATAAATGCTGTAATTCTTCCTCTTTATGTTCTGTGGTTAAGACAAAAATATCATACAAATCTATTAATTCATTCAATTTCATCTTCATTATACCCCTCTTTATCCTCTCTTAATATGTCCTCATAAATTACCCTAAATAAATTATATGTCTTTTCATCTTCTTTAGATGGGTGTTTGTCCTTGAAGGCTAAACTATACCATTTTAAGACCATAGCGTAATGCTCACTATAAATCCCTATATCATGATCTATTCGCATTGGCATAATATTGTTTTAAGAAATCTTTAATTAAGAATTAACCATGTTGACTGACCTTGTTGTTGTAGGCATCAAAGGATACTGTCCAAGTTCCAGGCTTTGACGTTAAAAGTTTGTTGCCTTTTTGCTCCATCCATTGATCTACATTGTTTCTTACTGCTGATGTGAAACAGCCTGAATTGACTAGGATCTGTTCCTTAGAATCCCATGTGTTTTTCTTGTCATTATAGAAGAAAGTGTCACGCTTGATACCCATCGGATCATGCAGGTGGCCCATCTGATAAATATCTGCCTCACAATTTACGGTCAAATTTTCCAATGCTTTTAGTGTGCCACCACCTCCTGCTCCATGATTGACAAATAATGTCTTTTTCATTAGTGACTTGTCCTTGAATCTAATGTCTAATCTGACAAAGGCTTTACTTCCTAAGAATGTCATGTTGTTTATCTTGCAGTATCTTTTCATATCTCCCTCAGTTACTACTCTGGATTTGTACTCATGGTTGCCCCATTGCATATACCATATTTTTTCCATGCCATAATTCTTTGTATAATAATCCTGTTCTTCAAATAACTCTGCACACCTCTCATCAAATTCGTCTTGTTGTTCAGCAAGTGTTCTTAATGCTACAGCCTCATCCTTGAAACGTGGATCACCAGGCAATATTAAATCAAGTTGATCCCCCCCGAATGAAGTGAATCTGTATGGATCATCAAGAATATCTTTAACCCTCCTTTCAAATAATTCCTCATAAAAATTAGTATTACCAATATGAATATCTGACAAGTTCTCCCAATGTACGATGGTATCTTTTTTATCTAATTCGATGATGATGTTTTTTGAATACAATCATTACAAATTGGTAAATCCTCTACTAAAGTAACTAATACATTTGACGAAAAACATACATGGCACAGTCCTTTACTCATTTTTTATTAACCTCAATATTTCACTGTCAATGTATTCATAAATATCTAGCTCTAATTCCTTACAATCTGCTAGATTAACCACTATGAGTTTGATATTATTACTTCTAAATAATTCATTTCTTTTGTTGGTTTTCTCTACCTTCCTATCATGGACAGCACCATCAACTTCTATTATCCACATACCATATTTATCAATCCAGGTTAGGTCAGGATTTTTTACCGTACAATCATTAAGATCAG
>Ga0209362_1003640_pt1 | contig 10513 bp, 10 predicted proteins | sample SaaInlV_165m_DNA_FD_184680 | JGI IMG/M metagenome (GOLD analysis project Ga0209362, IMG submission 184680) | Marine microbial communities from expanding oxygen minimum zones in the Saanich Inlet - Saanich Inlet SI037_S3LV_110m_DNA (SPAdes)... | ecosystem: Environmental > Aquatic > Marine >...
TCACATGCAGCAGCTTATGCTCTGATTGCATTTCAAACCGCATATCTGAAAGCGCACTACCCATCAGAATTTATGGCGGCAACGTTGTCTTCTGATATGGACGATACCGATAAAGTGCATTTACTTTTTGAGGATAGTATAGCTAATCATATCCCTGTTCTCCCACCGGATATTAATCTGTCTGTTTACCGTTTTATACCTGTTAATGGAAAAGTAATACGTTATGGGCTAGGAGCGGTGAAAGGTACAGGTGAGTCAGCCATTAAAGTTATTGCCAGAGAGCGTGATCAAGCAGGGCCATACACTGATTTATTTGATTTCTGTCAGCGTGTGGATAAGAGGGTTGTTAACCGACGGGTATTAGAATCACTGATTCGTGCGGGTACATTTGATTCTATCAATACGCATCGAGCAGGACTATTAGCATCTGTTGGTATCGCATTAGAATCAGCCGAACAAACTAGCCGGGCAGCAAATCAGGTAAGTTTGTTTAGTGGAGATGATGTGGCTTTAGAGAAGCCAAGCTTGGTCAATGTCCCACAATGGGGAGAAAAAGAGAGATTACAAAACGAAAAAATGGCTTTAGGATTCTATTTGAGCGGGCATCCCTTTAATATTTATGCAGATGAATTGAAAAATTTTGTACCTACTCGGTTGGATAGGCTGGGCCCACAAAGGGAGCCACAGCTGCTGGCTGGCATTATCTATTCTATTCGCATTCAGATGACAAAACGTGGCAAAAAGATGGGGGTGATAGTACTAGATGATGGGAAATCACGTGTGGAGCTAGTAGTTTATAGTGAAGTACTTGATGCAAACAGAAGTTGGCTGAAGGAAGACCAGTTATTAGTAGTGGAAGCAAAGGTTAGCAGCAAAGGAGATAATGAAGCGAGCAGTACCGGATTACGTATTACCACTAATAAACTTTTTGATTTGGCTGGAGCTCGTTCCTGTTATGCGAGAAATATAAGGATTCACTGTAATAGATCATCAAATGCTGCTAAGTTAAAAGACCTGCTGGCACCCTACCGCAATAATGGAGAATCTGTTGTTGGTAGGGGGAATAACGGTTTTTATTGTCCAATATCAATTGTTTATAATAATAAGGATGCGGCTTGTGAAATAGAATTAAGTAGCGAATGGAGTGTAAATTTGCACGATAACTTATTACAATCTTTATCAGAGCACTTTCAGGCAGACAATGTGAGGGTAATTTACTGATAGTATCTGTTCTAGCCATATCTGTTAGGAAGCATTGAAATAAGCGTATGTTAAGCACTCTTAGTTTGACTTTTTAGCAGGTCTGGCATACAATTCTCGGCTTTCTCTAGACACGTATAAACAGCCTTGTGAAAACATTTTCAGCCAAACCACACGAAGTAAATCACGATTGGATTGTGATAGATGCAGCCGATAAAATATTAGGTCGTCTTGCTAGTGAAATTGCACACCGTTTACGTGGTAAACATAAGCCAATATATACACCTCATGTAGATACAGGGGACTATATTGTTGTAGTTAATGTAGACAAGTTACGTGTCACAGGCAATAAATTAGAAGATAAAATTTATTATCGTCACAGTGGGTTCCCTGGTGGAATTTATGAAACTAATTTTGGAAAAATGCATGCACGTTTTCCTGGAAGGCCACTAGAAAAGGCGGTAAAGGGTATGCTACCAAAAGGTCCGCTTGGTTACGCTATGTTGAAAAAGCTAAAAATTTATGCTGGTGCAACCCACCCGCATACGGCACAGCAGCCTATTCAACTTGAAATAGGAGTCAAATAAGGAATATGAGCACTTACTATAATTATGGTACTGGACGGCGTAAAAGTGCGGTGGCACGTGTTTTCATGAAGCCAGGCAAGGGTGCAATCATTATAAATCATAAGCCTATTGAAGAATTCTTCTCACGTGAGACCGGTCGCATGATTGTTCGCCAACCACTTGAATTAACTGAGAACCTAACATCATTTGATATTATGGTGAATATTTCAGGTGGAGGTGAATCAGGGCAGGCGGGTGCAGTACGTCACGGAATTACGCGAGCACTTATAGACTTTGACGCAGAACTCAGGCCGATATTGAGAAAGGCGGGTTTAGTTACACGGGACGCGCGTGAGGTAGAACGTAAGAAAGTTGGTTTACGGAAAGCGCGTAGGGCTAAACAGTTCTCTAAACGATAATATTTTGTGGATAACAAAAAAAGCCGCCAGAAATTGGCGGCTTTTTTTGTTTGTTGCTTTATAATCATTAGACCTTATCTTTCATATAAGTATAAATAGGGAATAAAACTATTTAATCTGATTAATAGATAATCTGGAAATTTTATGATTAAAGTCGGCATTGTTGGTGGAACTGGATATACAGGTGTTGAGTTACTGCGCATATTGTCACAACATCCGGAGGTCGAAGTACAGGCTATTACATCTCGTAAAGAAGCGGGGGTAGCAGTTGATGAGTTATTCCCTGGATTACGTGGGAAGGTAGAACTAAATTTTAGTGATCCAGATGAGGCAAAGCTAGGAAAATGTGACGTAGTATTTTTTGCCACGCCTAATGGTGTTGCAATGAAGCAGGCAGCAGAATTGCTGAATGCTGGAGTGCGAGTAATAGATCTAGCTGCAGATTTTCGTATCAGGGATGTGCATGTGTGGGAGAAATGGTATGGAATGACTCATGCAAGTCCAGAGCTTCTATCTGAAGCTGTTTATGGTTTACCTGAGGTTAATCGTAATGAGATCAAAACAGCAAGACTAATAGCTAACCCAGGTTGCTATCCAACTGCTGTGCAGCTTGGCTTTTTGCCGTTGATCGAATCAGGAATTATAGATGCAGAACATCTTATCGCGGATGTAAAGTCGGGAGTTTCTGGTGCTGGGAGAAATGCTGATATACATACTCTATATGCGGAAGTCTCTGATAACTTCAAGGCTTATGGTGTTTCTGGGCACCGGCACCATCCTGAAATTAAGCAGGGCCTATCTAAAATAGCGGATAAATCGGTTGATTTAACCTTCGTGCCGCATCTTACTCCTATGATCAGAGGTATTCATGCGACTCTTTATGCCAGACTTACTGCAAGCATTGATTTGCAGAAATTATTTGAAAAACGTTATGTGAATGAACCATTTGTTGATGTGTTGCCTGCTGGCAGCCACCCAGAGACTCGTTCAGTACGAGGGTCTAATTTTTGTCGTATTTCTGTACACCTTCCAGAAGGGGGAGATACTGTTGTCGTGTTAGTGGTAACAGATAACCTAGTTAAAGGTGCAGCAGGGCAGGCGGTACAAAATATGAATCTAATGTTCGGCCTTTCCGAAACACTTGGTATAAATCAAATCGCACAGATACCTTAAACATAGTTAGATGGAAAGTATTAAAGGAATCAAAAGAAAATTTGGAGTATTTGCACCACAAGTTTCAGTGCGTCCAAATATTCCATGGTATTTGCGAGGGCTGATAATCATAGTTCTTATAGTATTTGTACTATTATTGTGTTGGGTCATGTTTGATGCGGGACGGAGAATTAGTAATTCTGATAAGAATGGAATAAGCCATGAGAGTAATCAGCTATCCAATTCTAATAACCGTTTAAAAGGGGAGAATGATAAATTGCGCGCACAGGTAGCGGAGTTTCAGCTGCAAATGCAAATGGATAGCACTACAAGAAGTAATATCACTGAACGAATTAATGTACTAGAGGATAAGAATGACCAGTTAAAGGAAGAATTAGTTTTTTTGGAAAATCTTGTTTCTGGGAAAGGGAAGGCTGCTGGAAATATCTTTATTTATCATTTTAAAGTGGAAAAAAGCCAAGTTCTCGGAAAATATAGCTATAACTTAGTATTATTGCAAGGTGGAGAGAAAATTAATGATTTTCAAGGGACATTGGCTTTTACTGCTCACTTGTGGCAGGATGGAAAAAAGGTAAAGATGCCTATTATCACTGAGGATTCGACCAAGAAATTCAATTTGAAATTTAAAATATACCACCGAGCAGAGGGGTCATTTGAAGTGCTGCCAGATACTGTAGTAGAGGCTCTGGAGGTAAAGGTGTACGAGAACGGTAAAAGAAATGCAAAGTCTATGCGGTTAGTTAATTTGTCCTAGTGAGAGAGAGTAATGTTTGGAAAGAAAACAAATAAACCTCGAGGCGATATCGATACACTCATTGGTGCCGAAACTAGTATTCAAGGTGATATAGAGTTTAGTGGTGGGTTACGTGTAGATGGGAATATTCGTGGGAATGTTATAGCGATAGGAGAAAATTCAAGTACTCTTATATTGAGTGAGCAAGCAACGATCGAAGGTAAAGTACAAGTTTCACATGCAGTTATTAACGGCACTATAGTTGGGCCAATACATGCATATGAATACCTTGAATTGCAACCTAAAGCTAGGGTTTCAGGTGACGTGTATTATAGAGTTATCGAAATTAAATTTGGGGCAATGATTGAAGGTAACTTTGTTAATCAGAGCAGTCTTGAATCAGATGAGAAAGTTGTAGAGACTTTGTCAGCTACTAGTGAATTTCCTAATAATAGTCAGTAATTTTTGCTGATACTTCTAAAAAGGATCTGTTATGAACTCGTTTACTGAGACGAATTTAATAAATGGAATTCCAGTTCCAATTATCTTTACCGATAGTGCGGCAAGTAAGGTTAGAACTCTCATAGAAGAAGAGGGTAATAATGACCTTAAATTGAGAGTTTTTGTAAGTGGTGGAGGTTGCTCTGGCTTTAAATATGGCTTTACTTTTGATGAGATGATTAATGAAGACGATACTGTAATGGAAAAAAATGGTGTAAAACTATTAGTTGACCCAATGAGTTTCCAATATTTGGCTGGTGCAGAAATTGATTACCAGGAAAATATACAAGGTGCCCAATTTATTATAAAAAATCCAGGGGCTACTAGCACCTGTGGTTGTGGCTCTTCTTTCTCAGCATAAAGATTGTAGAATAAAATGTAGTAGAAGGCAGCTATATAAATTTGATTAATTATTTCATCCTGTCTTCAATAAACTGAACTTAAGCTTGGTAGATTGCCCCAAGAATTCTTTCTCCTTTGGCATTAGTAACGGAAGGAATACTGCTTGGAATTCCTTGGATGGTTTGCTTTGCTAGCCAGGCGAAAGCAAATGCCTCTAGCCACTCAGCATTTATACCCAGAGCGTCAGTAGGCGCCACCTTTTTATCGTGTAATGAAATTCGTATCTTGGAGATTAATTCTATATTACGGGCTCCTCCGCCACATAGGTAAATTTCTGTAGCATCTGGACACCATAGCAGAATTGCATCGCTAATTGCCTTGCTAGTGAGTTGCAGTAGGGTTGCTTGAACATCTTCAGGACGTTCATTCCCAGATAAGTATTTTTCTAACCAAGTCAAATTAAAGACTTCTCTACCTGTGCTTTTTGGTGGCGAATCAGAGAAGAATTTAAGTGATATAAGTTCTTCTAGTAGTGTCTGAATTGTTTTTCCTGATTTGGCCCAGGTCCCATTTTTATCATAAATAGCTCCTAAATGACGCTGACACCAAGAGTCCATTAATATATTACCAGGACCACAGTCAAATCCTATAATCTTCGTATTGGAGGCTAAACTGGTAATATTGGAGATTCCGCCGATATTGACAATGGCGCGATTTATTTCTGGATCTTGGAATAATAATTGATGAAATGCTGGTACCAGTGGTGCACCTTGGCCACCTGCTGCTATATCACGATTTCTGAAGTCTGCTACAACAGTTATGCCAGTAAGCTCAGCCAGTAATGAGGCATTGCCAAGTTGAATTGAGTAATTCATTTCACGCTGCGGGCAGTGCCGTACGGTCTGTCCATGACAGCCTATCGCAGTAATATTCTGTGATTCTATTTTATGTTTATTAAGTAAATTAATAACAGCTTTAGCATAGCAATGGGCCAGTTTATTACTTAGTATAGCTGCAAGATGTAGTTCATTATTTCCTGATTGATGTAGGTCTAGTATCTGGCTAAGTAAATTTTTATCGTAGGGCTGGTAAAAGGTATTTAAAATCAATGGAGTTTGCGAATTAAGGTCAGTCAATACAGCATCAACTCCATCTAGGCTGGTTCCTGACATGATCCCAATGTAGTAGGTAGGGTTGGAATCTTTACTATTTAATTTACTCATTTCCAGACTAATTCTAGTCAAGAAAAGCGAGGTTTGTGTCACGTAACATATTTAGGCGGACCATTAGTGATTCTGTGCTCTTATTGAAAGCAGGTATATTTTTTGCTGCAAGTGGTATGGCGGCAGGCATTACCACCCGCAGAGGATTGCGTTGTATCCCATTTACACGAAACTCATAATGAAGGTGGGGTCCCGTTGCCAATCCGGTTGAACCCACGTAGCCGATGATATCTCCTTGGCTAACTCGTTTTCCTTTACGAAGTCCCTTAGCAAAGCGAGACAAGTGTGCATAGACGGTAGAGTACCGTCCGCGGTGTTTTAAAATAATATATTTGCCATATCCTCTTTGCCTTGTAGAAACTGCGACTGTTCCATTCGCAGTGGCTCTTACTGGTGTGCCTTTTCGTGCCGCATAGTCAACACCTTTATGCGCGCGCCATTTCTTTAGTACAGGATGATAACGAGAACGTGTAAAACCAGAACTTATCCGAGAGAATTTAAGCGGCGAACGAAGAAATGCTCTTCGAAGATTTTTGCCGTCGGGGGTGTAATAGCCTTTTTCTTTATTATTGGCTTCAAAATATACAGCTTGATAGGTCTTTCCTTTATTAATAAATTCAGCAGCAAGCACTCGGCCCGCCCCTATGTATTCTCCATTACTATAGCGCAATTCATAAACAACTTTAAAGTGGTCTTTTTTCCGCAGGTCTCGATTAAAATCTATATCAGATGCAAATATTTCGGTAATCTGGATAGCGATGCTATCAGGTACGCTCGCATCATCCGTGGCGGCAAACAATGAACTCTTTATTGCCCCAGATTTCATTTTAATCTTTGTTTCTATATTTAGTGGAGATTTGTTCTCTTTAAAGGTGCCATTAATTTTCTTTACCAGTAAGTGTTTATTTCCGCCAGGAAAGTATTTTAGTGCTAATAATCCCCCGGTAGCAGTAGTCTGTGCATGAATAGTTTCCCCCGGAATTAATCTGCGCATAGTTTTGATATTTCTGGCATCATGCAAAAACTTTGATTTATCCTGTTTATTTATCTTAAGCCGGGAAAGTAGTGATGCTACACTGTCATTTCTCTGAATGCGTTCTTGCTGCCAGAGTGTTATGTCAGCATCATTAGTTTGGGAAATATTTAAAATAGGTAAATTGAGAACAACTTTCTGAACAGGAGTATCTTTCAGAGGAGTGTCAGGTGCTATACCAAAAGCAGCGACTACCCCAAATAATGGGATGCTAGATAGGAGAACTAATCGACGTAGATTTCTTTTTGTTAGAGTCATTTGTCTTTATATCTATTTCAGCGCTTGCCGTAAGGTAATTTTTTTGGTTTCTTTCACTTAGGAAGTTTATCACAAGAATAGATCTGTTATGCGCAACTTAGGGCTGTTATAGCTGGGCAAGCCCAGCTATATAGATATTGTACTAATTCTAGATAATCATAAATGTTCTTCTTATGAAGATATAAAGAGCTAGATTGTCTTTGGGGAGAAGAGGTTTATATGTTTTATATTCACAGTATTTTTTCAGATTTGGATTATATATGTTGAATTCTCTTAAAACTACATACTTAGACTTATGCCTCTCATAAGCCTTGACAAAGTCTGTCTGGCCTTTGGTCATCATCAATTATTAGACCGATCAGATTTACAGTTTGATCTGGGAGAACGGATTGCATTGATAGGCAGGAATGGTGGAGGCAAGTCTAGCCTGTTGCGTATCATAGCAAATGAAATTAAGCCAGATGATGGTACGGTTTGGCGGGCGCCAGCTTTGAAGATAGCCTACGTTCCCCAGGAGCCAGATCTAGACGTAACCTGCACAATATCTCAGGAGGTTTCCAAAGGGTTGGGTGCAGTCAGTCAAATGCTTTCTGATTATGACGAAGTCTCTAATTTATTGAGCAGCGGTGAGGGCGATATGGAAAAACACCTTGCTCAGTTACAGAAATTACAGAGTGCATTGGACGATCAAGATGGTTGGCGCATGCAGGCAAGAGTAGAGGCTATCCTCCTTAAACTTAATCTTTCAGGAGGCGCTTTAGTTGAATCTTTGTCGGGTGGTCAGAAAAAAAGGGTTGCGCTAGCTCGTGCACTTGTTTTGTCACCGGATGTTTTGTTGCTTGATGAGCCTACTAATCACTTGGATTTTTCATCCATAGAGTGGTTAGAAAAATTACTTAATGATTTCTCTGGAAGCGTAATATTTGTTACCCATGATCGACGTTTTCTAGATAATGTGGCCACAAGAATAGTAGAGCTTGATAGAGGAGCTTTAACAACATTTAGGTGCAATTTCGCCGAATATATTATAAAAAAGGCTGAATTTAAGGAAATTGAGGCTGATCATAATCAAAAATTCAATAAAATTCTAGCGCAAGAAGAGGCTTGGATTAGACAGGGAATAAAAGCACGCCGAACTCGTAATGAAGGTAGGGTACGGCGTCTAGAAGCTCTTCGCATCAAGAGAGAGGCTCGTCGCGAGCAAGTCGCTGGGGTTAATTTAAATATAAACAAAGGGATAGATTCTGGGCATATGGTTGCTGAGCTTGAGCATATAAGTAAAAGCTATGGTAATAAGGTCATAATTAATGATTTCTCTTGTCGCATCATGCGAGGTGACCGAATAGGATTGTTGGGGCCTAACGGGGTAGGAAAATCAACCTTATTAAAATTGATATTGAATAAGCTGAATCCGGATGCAGGTAAGGTTCGACTAGGAACAAAACTATCAGTTGCTTATTTTGACCAAATGCGCGAGCAACTGAATGAAGAATCAACCCTAATTGAGACTATTAGCCAGGGTTCTGATTTCATTGAGATCGGTAAAGTTAGAAAACATGTCATTAGCTATCTGGAAGATTTTCTTTTTGCTCCGCAGCGCTCCAGATCACCCGTAAAAACTTTATCTGGTGGTGAGCGAAATCGGCTTTTATTAGCACGTTTATTTTCACGCCCTGCAAATGTACTTGTACTAGATGAGCCTACCAATGATCTGGATATTGAAACCCTTGAGCTACTTGAAGCATTATTACAGGATTATGAAGGCACGTTGTTTTTAGTAAGTCACGATCGGTCGTTCCTAGATAACGTGGTAACTCAGGTAATCGCCTTTGAAGGAGAAGGTGTGCTGCAAGAGTATATGGGCGGTTATGAAGACTGGGTTCGTGCAAAGAGTCTTTTGAAAGAAGATATTGAGAAGGTTACACGTCGGCGAAAAAAAGACCCGGTAGTAAGAGCATCAAAGCCAATTTCTCAGCCTAAGCTAAGTAAAAATGAGGCAGATGAACTGGAGGTATTACTAGGGAAGATTGAGGCCTTGGAACAAGAGCAGTCAAGTATTAACGGTATATTAAGTGATGCCGAGATTTATCAGGATTCCCCTGACAAAATAGTAAAGCTACAGGTTCGCCTTGCAAGCATAGAAAAGGAAGTTTTGAATTATCTTGCTAGATGGGATGAGCTAGAAACTAAGAAGCTAAAGATTGAGAATAATTCATATAGTTAGCATCGGGGTGGGCTCTGAAATTTCCTATAACTATTAGATATAGATCAGAAATTAATTATACTTCTTTCTCATATTTAAATAGGGCTTACAAATAGAGCCATTATTGGCATTAGATACTTTTTAATGTATTATTCTTATATAGGATATTCCTATCCGATTATCTTATTAAATAAGCACCGGGAAGAAACTTATCATATTTGAATAGGTCTTATAAATAAGGCTATATTTTGCAGAACCAGACAGTTTTTGAATGACAACTGTATTTGCAACTAGATCAGAAAAAACAGTATAATATAAGCTTAGATTTAGCCTAGTGAAGTGGTCTTAAGTCCAGCTTGTATCAGATTACTTAGACGAGTAATAGGGCACAAGGCTACTTTTTTAGGCATATAAATAGTTTTAAAAGGGGTGTACATAATGAAGAAGTTAGCAACAATGAAAATGCTGCTATGTAGTTCACTTTTAGTGATTTCCGTAACAGCGCAAGCAGAAGGTGATGCAGCTAAGGGTAAAAAGAATACGCAGATGTGTGTTGGTTGCCACGGGATAGATGGTTATCGCACAGCTTTTCCAAAAGTGTATAATGTTCCAAAAATTGGTGGTCAGCATCCAGCATATCTAGTACAAGCACTTCAAGCATATAAAACAGGTACCCGCAGCCATCCTAGCATGAGAGGAATTGCTCAGAACCTTTCCAAGCAGGAAATGGAAGATTTAGCTGCATATTATGCTGGCAAATAATTTTTGATATAAAAACAAGGAAGTTATTATGAAAAGTTTTGTTATTACCGTATTTAGCGGTATGTTTTTACTGATTTCAGGGCAAGCGCTAGCTGGTGGC
>Ga0209362_1003641_pt1 | contig 10512 bp, 8 predicted proteins | sample SaaInlV_165m_DNA_FD_184680 | JGI IMG/M metagenome (GOLD analysis project Ga0209362, IMG submission 184680) | Marine microbial communities from expanding oxygen minimum zones in the Saanich Inlet - Saanich Inlet SI037_S3LV_110m_DNA (SPAdes)... | ecosystem: Environmental > Aquatic > Marine >...
CACGAGGCGTATCTACTGTTTTAATCAGACCTAGTGATTTAAGTTTTGCTTTTTCTTCAGCAATTATTGTTTTCAATATATCAGATGTTAGTTTAGATTTTTTCATTTAGTTCCTCTTGAGTTAATAAGAAATAACACGTCTATATTTATCACCTATCTCACAAATTTGAATGAAAAATATACTATGAACCTGCGAATGCTAATTTTGCCCACTTACTTGAAGCTTCTTCGCCAAATAATTGTGATGGCTCAGTATTCTGAACTTTTTGAGCTGCTGCATCACCGCGTGATACTTTTGAAAGACTATGCTTTCCGCGTTCTGCTGATGCCTGTTCCTGGAGTGTCGTAAGCGCTGTGTCTTTAAGAATACTTGCAAGTACCGGATCCCCTGTCATGCTTTCTGCAATTGTTTCTACTTTCTTTTCAAAGTCAGACTCTTTAGACTTGTTCTTGTTTTCATATTTTATATTATCTAAATAAGTGTGACGTGTATTTTTTCCTCTATGTGCGGTACTTGATCTTTGCGAGTAGTGCGTTTCGTCTAATTGTGTACTTTGTTGCGTAGAAGAATTTCCTTGCTGCATAGACTCATTTAAGCGTTCTTGCATTTCTGAATTTGATGTATTGCGAAAAAAGCTTTCTTCCATTATCTCAATAATACACTCTTTAACAATTCCTTTTAGTACACTTCTTGAAAGTTTACTGCTCATTTGTCACCACCGTAAAATATCATTACAAATTCTATCAATTTTATCTGATTTTGTAAAAAATTTGTCTAATTCACTTTTGTCAATTTCTCTACCCTCGCGCAGCATGTATGCGCCTGGGGTTGATGGCTCACTAACCATATCAAAGCATATAAGCTGAAAGTCATCTTGAACCACCTGTGTATCACCTTGCCTTCTTGTTGACCCAACTCCCCTGGAACTAATCCCTAGTGTTACGCCACTTTCAATCAAACTTTGTATAATCTTTCCCTTGGGTGTGTCAAGAATTTCAATACTACCTTGAACTGCATCGCCATCCATAAAAGCTTCTCTTACAATATGCGAAACATTTTTCAACTCCACAACTGATGAATCGGGATGATCACACTCGCCTAAGGCCCTGTTTTCTTTAATAAGTTTCTGATAGTTCATTACCTCTCTTTCAAGAATTGACTTTGGATATATTCTACCATTTTGATTAAGTGTATCAGATCTTTGAATCACACCCTTGAGGATTATTTTGCCACCATTGCTTATCTTAGACTCGTGTATAGATTCCTTGTCTAAAACTAAAGGACACCACTCTGTTAATAATTTTAAGCTTCCCATTTTATTTCCCCTCAATTAATTCATATTTTAATTTTGATATTACCATAAACTTAGACACAAGATCGTCATTTATTGAATCTGTGTCTAACGAATCAACTTTACTTATAACAGAATCTATTTTTTCCTTAAGTACATCGCTGTCTGTAATGTTCTTATAGCTTTTTATCAGTCTACACGTCTGCTCTTTTAAATTAACAAGATAATCTCTCATTTTACTGTGATTATTTTTGTTGCAGTAAAGTGAATAATTACTTAATATCTGTTTTTGCTCTACATTCAATTGTTTATTATACCTACTATTTAATTTTTCTGTCATTAGGTTCATTACAAGCTTATCTGTTATATTGGGATCACTTGGCTTGCTTTTCGCAACATGTTTCTTTTCTACTAGGATCGTAACTAGCTTTTCCTCAAGATCTATTATACTTTTTAAATTTGATCTATCGCCCTTTTTCCACTCATCTAATGTAACCTGTATTGTTCCATAATCTCTATAGTCAGGAATCTGCCTATAATAAAAATCTTTATCTTCAATTATGTGGTTGATATCTTTTATTAATCTTGACTTCTCTTTATTAAGTTTAGTCGAATCACATCGTCTAATAGCTTCTTTTGCCTCTCGGATGATGTCCAGTGCTACATGTTCAGTGCTTGCGTCTGTCTTAACCAATGCATTAAAAAGTCTAAATTCTTTATAAAGTTCTGTGTCTTTATGAAACCTCTTTTCAACTATCCTCAATGCTTTAGTTGCACTTTTTTTATCATCTTCAATTAAGCACTGACTTATGTGTCTTAATAGCAGCTCATATATGATTCCAATATTTCTTTTTTTATTATGCTTCATTGTTATCCTCGTCCTCTGTCGTTGTATTACTTTCAGAGATTACTGACTTGTTGGGGCCGAATGTGCCTTCCATTCTTTTTAATGTAGTTTTCAACTGTGTTGTCATCTGCGCGTTTTGTACAATCTTCTTATCTAAGTATTCACTAATATCAAAATCTTCTTCTAAACCAGTACTAAACTTTGGCGCCTTGCTTAATGTTTTTATATCTGTCCAATTTCTTTCCATACCTGTTTCTCTATTTTGAGGCTTTGGCATTGCTATACTTGAGTGATTATCAAGTATTGAGTGTTGTGCTTTTTTTCTTTTTCTTTCATACTTTTTCTGGTAATCTTTTTGAAATAGCTCAAATTTTGTTAATTTTGAATCATCTTCTTCGTCATCATCGTTATCATTTTCATCCTCCATGAGCATGTCATTTATCTTTACTAGATCAGATTGGATTCTTATGGGCGCATTATCATCTTCAATTGACAGCATACTATCTTCAGACAAAGGTTCAGAGCCGCCCAAGTCAATTGTCGGCGATGCTCCACCTGCTATATCACCCAGGCCATCTGGTCCTGATCCCACGTTATCTCCAACTTGAGTCGACTCAATCTCTAAATCCTGCTTTTTATCAGAAAGTTGACCTTTTGCAATAGACGTGACATCTTCATTAGACAGCCTTAAGATATTTTTTTGTACCCATCTTCTATCAACTAATCCAGGTGTACCGAGTGCTGAAGTTGCAACTTCAAATCTTGTTCTAAATAGCTCTAATTTTTGTTGTTGTGCTATGGTTGATGGATTTGAGAGCTTTAATTTGAAATCAATCAAATCTTCACTACTGAAGCCATTGCAGTATAAGTGAATAATTGCAACTTTATTCAGTTCAGACAATATTGTTCTTTGGATTCTTGCTATTGTACGTGAAAATCTAATATCTTCTTGTGATAGTGTCGCTTTTGCACCTAAGCCTTCATCATAACCGAGATAAGCTTTTGGAATTTTCAGTGCTGCGAAAAGCTTTTTCTGTATATACTCAACATCATTAGTCTCACCTGCCATTGTCCCTCCGCCCAAAGTATCAATAGCTGTACCGGATTCAGAACCACGAACAGGTATATAATAATCTTCATCAACAGATAGCGGATTATATCTTAAGTCTACTCTACCGTTATTTTTATCAACAACAGGCGCTCTTTTTAGTGACGATTGTACTTGTTCCATATAGTTGGGTATATCCTCTGGTGGTACATTACCTACATCGATTTTAAATACACGTCGTTCTGGTGCTCTAACAATCCTATACACAAGCATTGCATCTTCAAGAAGAATTAACTGTCGCCAGATTCTTCTGGCAGGTTCTAGTACTGAAGAACCATACGGTAGAAATGCATCATTTGCGAGGAGTCTAAAATGTGTTACTTGCCAATTTTCAAGTATTTGATTACCTTGTGTTAGCCACCGAAATCTTACAGCCATTGGATCGTTTGGATCAAAGCCTTCTTCTCTTTCAACCTCTGATATCGGCAAAGGAAAACAATTAATTACACCGTACTTTGGGCTAACATCATTAAAGAGAAAAAAGTCGCCATATTTGCAAAGATTTCTCACCCATGATGTCATGTTGAATTCTATATTGAGTGTCTCATAGAATAATTCATTTAATAGTTCTCTAATTTTAGCATTTTCAGAATAGACATGTAAAGAAACGCCGTTTTCGTCACCTGCAACAGACTCTTCTGAATAAATATCTAAGGCACTTGCAATTTCAGGAGTATACTCCATTTCTGAAAAATCTGAATACCTTGCCATTCTATCGTATGTGCCGTAAGCAGACATAGCTGCACTATATACTTGTGACTGATTTTTTCTAAATATTTCAAAAGCAGAAGATGGCGTAGATTTCCCATCAAAGTCTAAAACAGATCTTTTTACAACTGGTCCGCTTCTAAATAGTTTTGTTAATCTTCTAAATAGACTTGCTGTACTTTCATTTTTATGCTTAACTGCCATTTATTTTCTCACTTTAAAATCCAAAGCATGTCATCAGGTATTTTATTACGGTTTTTTATATCTAGTGACTTAAATATTTTTTGTTTTGAATCTAATTCAACTTTTTTAGATCCGTGGCCGCCGGCGATGTCTGTTATAACATTGTCAGGTGTACCGTCATAATGTTTAACATCTCTTTTCATAGATTGTAACATTGCATCATTAAGTACTTTTGAGTCAAGGCTATAATCTGCAGACGCATCATACAGCCACATACCTATTGCCATACTCATCACTAGGTCATCATTGTAACCGCGCTTTGCTTGTGCTTTTCCGCTAGACCATGTAAAAGTTTTCAACTCTGCATAAAATCTAGATGACTTAATTATAATTTGTTTATTTCTTAATACTTCTTCTAGCTTTGAAAGTATAGTTCCGCGAGTCTTTCCGTTTGTGTTGAATCCTGCAGTTTCTACAGTTGACGGCGGAATATAACCCCCTATATAGACACCTTTTTTTCGACGATAATATATTCGTGGGTACTTAAGCTCTTGTAATTTTAATATAGTAGCATATCCATAGCTATTATTTTCAGGACACATTAGCGCTTTGTTATACTTGAGTCCATACTGATTTAATAGTTCTGCAAACGTATCAGGACGAATCTTACCTTTGTACTCAGCTACACATTTTCCTTCAGTAACATCAATTATATGAAAAGTTGAATAATCTTTTGCATCACCTCTTGACACGTCAGCAGAAATTATATACTCATGTTCTGATAGGGGGTAGTCCCAAACCCATACGTTTCTATCGTCATGCTCTCTGGCAATCGGTGGTGCCACCATCTGACCTACCCATTCTAAATCGCCTTCGCTCATAAATGTTTCACCAGATGTAGTAAAATCACACAAATATTCCTGTGCAATTTGACGCTTTGACATATTATTAGTTGTTTGCTTAAACCACGCTTCATCTCGCTCAGGTATAACGTCCCACATTAGCTTTATAGGATTGAACTCATTAAGTCCAGCTTCAGCTTCAGTGTAAAGTTGATAGTACTGACCGCCGACACCATTGGGAGTTGAAAGGAGTATCACGCGACCACCGGTTGATATTGTAGGATATATACCAGTCCATATTGTATCAAAATTTCTTACAAAAGCTGCTTCATCTACAATCAAAAGAGAAAGTGCTTCAGATCTACCTGCATCTTCGGAAGTTGGTATTGCTTTTATTGATGAACCGTGACTAAATTGTATTTGTTGTTTATTGTTAGAAACAATTTCGGGAAGCATAAGCCACTTAGGTAAGCTTCTTATCATTGTCTTGACTTTGACTATAAAATTTTGTGCAACTGCCAGCTTGGTGGCAATAATTAGAATATTTTTTTCACGCTGAAATATTGCCATCCAAACAGAATAAGCAGCAACAAGTGTAGACATTCCAAGCTGTCGCGACTTTAAAACAATGCTAAACCTGTTGTCTATAAAAGTATCTAAGCACTCATCTTGGAAATCATAAGTATCAAACGGAATCAGTCCTTTAACCGGGTGCTGTATCTTTAAATAACTATTAAAAAAATACGCCGGGTCTTTTCCACATTTAATAATTTCCTTGACTTGCTTTGCTTTGCTCATATTTCATGACACTTCAAATTGAAAATTCTTTCGATAGTATGCAACTCTTTTTTCACTATAGGGTGTCATAGATATCATGTCAACTGACTCATCTTCACTTGCTTGCTTTGTCTTGAGCACTTTTGATGATAATTCTTTATACTCATTTTTAACTGCCTTTAAGTACTCGTTGCATAAATTTTTTAATTCATTATCGTAAGGCTTAAGCTGTGAGCGAATATCACCGTTTTGATATAAATTCACAACCATTACGCACTTAACTGTCATAATATTCCCTTCTAATTGGCCTGTTGCAGAATATGGCAGTGCGCTTCCGGAGGGGGATGGAGCGCCTGTATAGCTTGATCTTCCCCATGTTCGCTCCATGGCTTGCCCCAGACAATTGATTTGATGACTTGTCAGTGTGTTAACTCCAATTTCCATTTTAAACTCCTGGTATGTTTGTTAATAATTATAACGCTACTTAATAAAAAGCTGAGATTTCTCTTTGTATGTATCTATAACTACGCTTTTGTCAGGCCGCCAACCTGATATCCACTCATTTTTTCTCGCTTCGACATACCTAAGATAGCAATCATGACAACAATCATATTTTTTCGATAACAAATCATCATCAGCAGTTTTAAGTAAAAAATTACACACAGAGCAAAAAATGCCCGTGTGTTTCTTATTTGTCTTATCAATAAATTTAAACTTTTTTTCATTCATTACTGACATATGAATCAATACCTTTTTTTGTAATTTCAAGTGTATGATCAACAGAGTCTTTAATCATATCAACATGTGATATAACAAATATGTTTCTAAACCACTTTTTAAGAGACTGTAATAATCTACTGCATGCTTCTAAATTTAACTCATCAAGAGTTCCGAAACCTTCGTCTATAATAAGTGCACTCGTCTTAGACATTGATGACACATTTATAAGCGCGACTCTTATCGCTAGCGAAGATATCATTTTTTCCATTCCTGATGCTAGTTCAATTATACGCCTGCTATCACCATAGTTTATGTATATATCCATAGAGTTGCTATCCAAGTCTGTTTCAAGCTCTGCTGTAAAGTTAACAACACCCTGGAGTATTTTTGTTATCTCTTCATTAATTGCAGGCAGCATGACATTGATTAATTGCAATGGGATACCCTTGTTTGAGACAGCTTGCAGTATAGCATCATAGACTTTGAGACTTTTATGCAATTTTTCAAATTCAGATTTTTGATGCTCAATATCTTTTATACTTACCTGGCTTCTAGCTATGATCCGAATTAACTTGTCTCTTTCATTTGCGCACAAATCTTTTTCTTCTTTTTTATTTTCTAGTTGTGATCGATACCTCTGAATGATTTCATTATCTTCGTTATTCAACTTAGACTCAGCATTTTTATATTCATCAAACCTTAAATCAATTTCGCTGTCAATCGAATCAAGTCTAGATTTTACTTGTGCATATTCAACATCATAAGAAGCCAATGACACTTCTAGCATTGACTTTCTTTGCACTATTTTTGAGTATTTTTCAATTTTATCTTCTAAATTTTCATCACATAGTTCTGAAAAGAGCAGTTCTATATCATTTAATTTTGACAATAATGTTGTTACTTTCTTTTCTTGATTATCGATTCTATTTGAATTTTTATGCGATTCTTTGATGAACTTACAGTCAGGAAACTGTGTACCGCACGGAACAGACTTTAACTTGCTTACAGACTTTTTTATATTTGCGTACTCCTTTTTTTCTACATTGTAGCTGCTCTTTATTGATAATAGCTTTCTTTCTAGCTCTAGCTGCGCATTATATTTCTTCTTCATCATTTCTATGTCAAAATTAGATAAAAAATCATTTCCTTTTTTTACTTTTGTTCGTGTTTGCAAAGTTTCACTTTCTATTTCTTTAAGTCGGTTTTCTTTATCACTTCTTTCATTTGCAATTTCGCTATATTTTCGCTTAAGAATGTCAACATGATCTTGTGTTATATAAGCATCAGTGTCTTGAGAAAACATCCTACTCTTTATTTCATCAATTTCTTTTTCAAGTTCTTCTATTTCCTGTTCAATGCTTATTTTTTTATTCTTGCTATCGTCAAGCATGCAATGTAAATCTTTGATCTTTGTATCCCATCCGTCACTGTCTAGATTTTTTGTTTTGATTCGCAAAGAAGCTGATTCACTTTTTACTATTTCTTGTATTTTTTCAAAAACCCTAAGATCTAGAAAATTTGTTAAAATAGCTTTTCTTGCCGTTGCTTTTTCTTTAATAAATTGATTCATCTCACCTTGAGATGCTAGTGACGTAAGTAAAAATTCTTCAGACGTACCTATCATTTTTCTAATTACATTTTCAGTTGATCTTCGCTGCTCATCAGATAAATCTTCTACTATTTCATCATTATCATTTAATCTGTAAAAATTTAAAGAAGTAGGTGCCCATTCTCCGCTTTTAGTTGACTTTTTTATAGTTTGTCGACTTATCCTATACTTGTTTCCGCCAATTGATATATCAACGCTAGCTTTACACATGCTTTTTCTAGAATTGATTATGTGTATATTTTTTATTGAGCCACGATCTGAAGTGTTAAACAAACAGTACATTAATGCGCCAATGATTGACGACTTACCCCTTGCATTCCTACCAAATATACCTGTTATTCCCGGTAGAGTATTAAAATTTATTGAATTGCCCTCTCCATAAACAAAAGTATTGTCAAATGTCAATCTATTAATAGCCCATGAAATATTTCTTAAATTTTCTTCATTCTTGTTAATATTCATTAAGCATTTTTCAATGATTGATGACATTTCACGGTACGTCGACTCTTTAAAGTGTGCATCTCTGTAATAATCTTTCAATAAAGCAATATGAGTCTTAGGGTCGCGTAAATTTTTTCTACTTTCGCCTATTGATTCCGCTTTAATCTTTGCTACATCAAAACTAGACTCAACTTTAAATACAACTTCTTTTGCATCTTTTATATGTTTTAATTCAACTTGTAGTCGCTTTGACTCTGCCTGTGTAATGGGAACAGATGATCTGATCCTGAATCTTGATCTGCTAGGGTACTTCTTGCATGATTGTAGAGTACTAGCTGTACTACCAGACCAGTCAACAGTTACAAACTGATATGGGTTATTTAATCGATAAAACTTAGACTTAAAGTCTGATGCAGTGTTTATATCCCAAACTAAAAATCCCTTGTCTGCATCTTCACCATAATTTTGTTGTATAGTTGAACCGCAGTAAGCAACATTTTTACGCTTTGTCAGGTACTGACGCTTATGTATGTCTCCAAGCAAAGCAAAATCAAAATCCTTAAATATTGAAGCATTTACCTCGCCGTCTATTGTCCAATCTGTATCTGTCAGTGATCCCCTTACTGCACCATGATAAAGAGCTATATTTATCCTTCCGGGTACAGGTTTTACATTAACCCAGTTTTCTTCATCGAAGCATGAAAAAACGCACCAGGTTAATTCTGTGCCTACTACTGGATACATACCAGACTCTTTGTAAAGAAATATGTTGGGATGATCAAGTGCTGTTAAAATAGGTGTAATAGCGTCTTGACGATCTTTGTTCATCATTAGGCCGTCGTGATTACCTAATATAACATGTGTTGGGCAAATATCACCCATACTTTTAAACCACCAGATCAAATTATCAATTAATTCAGGAGATATGCCCTGTGTTTTTGAATGAACGATGTCGCCACCGACATAAATTAAATCAGGTTTAAGCTTGACTATTTTAGAAAATAGTTTTTCAAAAACCTGTACATACTCTTTATGTCTGCTCAAACCTCGCCAATGTATATCGGCGATGTGTATTATTCTAGCCAATATAACCTCTTTATTAGCGATTTACTTACAATAAATTATACCGCGTATATATGTGAATTTTTATTTTATTTTACAACCTTTTCATTGACACAATTGTATCACGCTTATCATGGTCGAAATATAAATTACAATTAGGTAAAATTACCCAACATCTTTGACTAATACAAGCGATGGGTTTTGATGCACAGCCATCTGTCAAAACAAGATATCCATCATATTCACCTGATACTGTCCGATAATGATTTTCGACACCATTGAAACAAGTACCGCCACACCTTGTCCTTTGTGCCTTTACGTTCCTCTTCCCTTTTCTCCATACAAACTTGCTTTTTTCATCTACAAAAGTATCAAAATTATACAAAGTAAATGTTACATTTTTTGATAATTCACTAAGCGTTCCAAAGAACAGTTCTAGATCTGAATCTGTTACCGAACCAGATTGATCAATATAGACTACAAGATTGCTAGTATGATTTCTTTGTTTGCCCGGATGGATATAGGGATACTTTCTATTGAGCCTTCTATGCGTCGATGCTTTATTTGCTCGTTGTCTTTTGCCGCAAAAACTATGAAGAACTTTTTTCCAATCAACTGACTTGGAAAACATTTTTCTAAGTGTTGATCGTGTTTCTGCTGATACAGACCCCCATGAATTAGAAGAATCAGCTTTTTTTACTGCATTTCCTACTACTTCTTGAATCTTACCTTCTACAAGCTGGCGTTCTTCCTCAGTTAGACCTTCTGCCCACTCACCGTGATCATCAAACTCAATACCGATTCCGCCACCCTCAGACATTTCTTTGCATAGTTCTGATGCATTTTCATCCTTTAGCAGTTTTGACATATACCATTCTGATGCCTGTCCTTTTGGAAAACTTTCAATTAAATTTGAAAACTCT
>Ga0209362_1003647_pt1 | contig 10496 bp, 6 predicted proteins | sample SaaInlV_165m_DNA_FD_184680 | JGI IMG/M metagenome (GOLD analysis project Ga0209362, IMG submission 184680) | Marine microbial communities from expanding oxygen minimum zones in the Saanich Inlet - Saanich Inlet SI037_S3LV_110m_DNA (SPAdes)... | ecosystem: Environmental > Aquatic > Marine >...
TCCGTCTCTCCGCTCAACTTCAACGGAAAACCACAATTCAAAAGGTGGTACCAAGTATTCCATTCGGACACGCGGGGTGTATCCATAGCACTAATGAAATCACACACACCCTCCGGCACACTCACCAAAACCTCCATCGCTCCCCGACCACTCATCGCCGCAATAGCAAAATTAGGTAGTTGTTCAGCGGCGACGGCAAGCGAATTTTGAATTTCTTCACGATCTAATGATTGATTACGATTTTTATCCGTTTGCACGAACGTTGCTGGAAACAATCCGCCTTCGTATTCCACTGCGGAAATCTCATTATCTTGATTCGCATCATATTGGTTCATTGTCCACTGAGCTCCTCGAACTTCATCGACTCCCAAAGCAGAATGTGGATACCCCGTCACGCCTCCCTGTTCTTTACACCACCGCAATACAGGAACTGTCCACGAGGGCCAGTTGTCGGTCTTAGTCCCCTTGGAACCTGGGTAAGTTTGATCTTTAAGATTAAGCAGGCAAACATGACCCATCGCGGCAGACCCAAAACCACTAATTTCCAAATCATATTTCAGTAGTGTCTGTGGCTCACTTAACTCCAACGCAACCGGTGAAAAATACTGTCGCTGAAAATCAAAACAGGGGCCCCAAGTTAAAACGCAGCCAACATTTAACCCTTCGCCTTTGACTTGACGGAACATATCCGCCGGAGTCACTCCTTCTGTCGGCGACGTGTAATGCGAGCATCCAGCGCCATGGATGTGGTGATCACCGCTGAAATAGCCAAAGTCATTTGGATCGATCCAGCGGCGCAACTTCACATCGAGTCCATTCTGCTGACCCTTCTTCACCGGTTCCACTCGGAGTCGCTGACGCTGAACTTGATATTCGGGCCCTCGGCTACTACTAATCTCATACTCTCCGGCCGGCAACAACACAGTTTCCCCATCCGCGCGATAAATCTGAGGTTGAAAGAACAAGTCAGGCGCCAATCGTTTTATTTGGGAAGGATATACTCGGCCCTGTGTATCGGTAATAATAAGACGAGCCAATGAGGGATCTTCATTCTCATCTCGGATTTGCAACTTCACAGCAACTGCGGGTTGCACACGAAACAACACGGGCAACTCACCACGAAAACCTAAGTCCTGAGTACCAGAGCCCACATCAAACTGTAAAGTCGCTTCACGATTCCCAGATTCCGTACTAGAAATCAAAGCAATAACATACTCGACCGTTAAACCGCTTAACCGCGGTGTCATCGGAGGGTTACGGAATATTTCGATATCAAGAAAACGTTTTGTCGATTCAGAAGACACCGTATCTTCATCACGATTCAACTCGGTCTGAGCTTGCCGCTTCAAGGTTCCTAAGGATGCGCCACCATAGACCGCTCCTCCTTGGGGACTTTTGATATGCAGTATTGTTTCAACCGCACCTTGATTATGTACCTTTATCAGTACTGGCACGAAGCCATGTTGTTGCAGTTCTGCGGGAGCCCTACCGCGCTTTACTTTAACTCGTACCTCAGGGTTTATATTGACCACCGCTAACACTATCGAGTCCATCAATTGTTGCAGTAAACGTCCGTCACGAGCGGAGGCGGCTGCTTTAAGTCGGTGCTGCATACTTTTTTCAAGTGGATGACCCAAGGTCTGTAAAGTTTCCAGCACACGCAATATGTTCGCGGCCAAAGGCTGTCCTTCAACCGTAATGATTTCCACCTCGTCGCTCAACTGCGCCGCAACAGAGGATACGGCGAAGAAACTCAATAACAGCATCGTTGCAAGACAAATACTAGCTAATCGAAAACGGTTCTTTAACATCATAAGTCAATTCTCTTTTGTGTTTATCGATGGCGTCCGGACTGTTTCATTCTAACGAAAGTCGAAGGATCGCTGCTTAAAAAGAAAACGGCTTTGACCGAATTGTCGATCAAAGCCGTTTGAATTCTAAAACTCTGTGACGTTAAATTTATTCGATTGTACCTCTGCCGTCGGAGTTTAGGGTGATTGTGAATGTCGTCGGAGACTCGATTGCTCCCACAACACATTTGTTATTCCAGCTGCTATCAGTGGAGTAAGACAAATTGTATTTTTCGTTAATCAACGACTTAGTGTCTGTCATCAGGTCGTCGCCCATCATGGACATCATTTCACTAGCAGGATCGGCGTCATCTGCCGGTGGATTACCATCGCCTTCCGCAATTTCCATTTCTTCAAGCTTCACAACACGCAGTGTATAGGGTCCTTCGACAGCTCCATCTACAATATCGCCATCTGGGAAAGTAGTCACCAGACTGAAATTGCCTTGATCATCCGTCTTGCCGTCTGCTGGCCTAGCTATGCCATCGCCACCATCAGGCATGATTGCAACTGTTGCACCTGCAAGGGGCTCACCATCATAGGTGACCGTACCCGTAACTACAGTTAAAGGAGGATGGGATGCTCCACAACCAACAACCGTTACCATCAGGGCAACGCAAAACAGGCCAATTATCTTCTTATACATCGTCGTCTCTCTTTTCTGAAAAGGATCTATAATGAGTAGAATTCAAATTGTTCTCTACATAGTAGATAGGTTACCCGAGGAAATAATTCCCTAAAAATAATAGTAGGCAATCTATAGTTGAATATAACACTTAAAATCAACCAATAACAGCGATCTATTACCAAATCTTATCAGGAACTTGTGATGGATTTTATTTTTTTCACTAAAACCAATACAAGCGATTTACCTTTACATCGTGTTTATTCGCTTACGATTCTTAGTACTCCGGCCGCATCACCTGTCATCCAAGCCTCTTTGTGTGGATGTTTGGCAATCACTTCAATTCCAACTTTACTCACTTGTTTCTCAAATTGCACCTTTGCTGTTTTATAATCGACCGTGATAATCCGTCCATCGCTGGTGCCAACAGTCACTTCAAAACTGTCAGTCCGATTGATGGCTTGAGTCATACACAATGGTATTGCGGATTTCATTTGATAAAATCTGACCATTCTGCCTATACTGGGCTGCCAAAATCGAATGGTCCTATCGTCACTAATCGTACAACAAACCAATAGAGATTTTGTTGTCTGCTGATTAGCTCCTAAGGATGATAGCCACATTGAAATGCCATTAATTCTCGCCCGATGATTATCAAGCATTCTCGTTTGTCGCTGACTAGCAACATTCCATATTCGCATAGAAGAATCGCCTGAAACGGAAACAGCCGCATCATTCATAAACCGCACTCCCATCACCGGCCTAGAATGTTCTTTGAATATCCCCTGCACCATCCCATTTTGCAAATCAACGACATGGCAATGTTGGTCATGTGAAACCGTCACTAACAACTCGGCTTGCACGTCCAAGTCATATACCACATCAGCGTGGTGCTCGACAAACCAAATCGAACGCTTTTTAACTAAATCAATTAGTTCAACGGATCCTGATTCACCAGGCAAACCGCCTGCAATCAAGAGTTGGCGGCCTTGCGCAATATACTTTAAACACAAAACCCGCGGCACTTTCGTATCCATGCGTACTACCATTGCGGGGTTGATTAGGTGGCTGCGAAACAGTTGCTCATTACGAGCAAATATAATTTCATCATCCACCGGCGATATAACCAGAGCGGTCACTGGTGCAGACCCGTCGGCAGCAACCGCGATCGCTGTGGTAACCAAAGCAACCAGCACAACCTCGTATCTCATCAACTTATTATTCGAAAACATAGTGCCCGTGTCTCCTTAGGTCAATTCTGAGATAACACGACTACCTGCTGGAGTTAAACGTACGGGACGGCCATCGCTAGTTGGTAGTTGCGTCGCTGGATTAATACCCAGCAAATGATATATACTTGCAGCCAGGTCTGCAGGAGTAATCGGATTATCTTTGGGGCTTTCACCTGTGCGATCACTCGCTCCAATAATTTGGCCACCAGCAACTCCGCCACCAGCGAAGAGTGCACTAAACACTCGCGGCCAATGATCACGGCCGCCCCTTGTATTCAGCTTAGGCGTCCGGCCAAACTCGCCCATCACAACAACCAATGTATCGTCTAACATACCTTGCTGCTTCAAATCTTGAATCAGCGCCGATAATGCTAAATCCAACGACGGAATCAACCCAACTGGTGTTTTGGCACCCACATACCCATCTTTGAGTCGCGTCACGAGATCATTATGCGTATCCCATCCTTTATAGTTTACCGTTACAAATGGCACTCCTCGTTGCACCAGTCGTCGTGCTAATAAACAACTTTGCCCAATGGTCCGTCGGCCATATCGTTGCCGTAATTGTTCAGATTCCTGATCTAATTGGAAGGCAATTTGCGCCTCGCGAGATCCGATCAGCTTAAAAGCCTCCTGAAATCCATCTGAATCGGTAGCATCAGCTACACCATAAAACTGATTCAGTTTTTCGAGGTACTTTTTTCGTCTTGCCACGTTGACACCGGTCAACCCATTTGGAATCTGCAAATGTTTAACTTTAAATCCCGGTTTTGCGGGATCACTTTCCACCGAAAATGGCCTCACAGAATCTGGCAAAAACCCGCTTCCTGAGAAACTCGCTCCACCAACACGGAAATGAGGAACTGCTATATGCGGGGGTAAAACATGTCCACCTGCTCGCTGCAATTCACGATGAGCTAGCACACTGCCAAAACAAGGATACTCCAGCACTGGCGTTGGTTTGTACCCTGTCAGCATATAATGTGTGCCAAAGTTATGTTCCCCCAAGGGCGACGTAATCGAACGAACCACGGCAATATCATCGGCCATGGTCGCCGTCTTTTCCAAGCATTCGCCAAACCTGACGGCAGGCAGTGAGGTCGCAACGGTACCCAAGGGTCCTCGCACCTCCGCGGGAGCATCCGGTTTAGGGTCAAACATTTCAAGATGGCTCGGTCCGCCATCGAGCCAAATCAAAATACATGATTTTCCGTTTGATACTTTAACGGAATCGTCACCACTTACACGAGAGGTCAAGTCGAAACCTCCGACCCCTAAAGGATGAAGCCCACCTCCAATTGCTGCGAGGGTACCAATCTGAATAACATCACGACGGGATAGCTGCCTGGAATGTACTCGTTTATCCATCTTAGTGCTGACTCCCAAATTCACGACTTGCCATTAAACTCCAAAGCAGGTCGCGGATGATGTCAATTTGTTTTCCCGTCGACGCTTCTTCCGTTAACTGATTTCTCCAAAACACCAATTCCGTTTGTTTGGGTAACCGACTATACACGCGGACGTACAATTCTTGAATCAATTTTTCAACCGATATTTTTTTATTCTGCGACTGCTGTTGTAACTGCCTAAGAAAACTATCTTGCCCGTTCAGCTTATCGTTAATCAAAGCTCCATTGATCCATTGCAACCGTTGGGCAATCGTAATTTCTGCGTTCACCACACTGCCACACTGCTCAAGCGTACACCGCCCCACTGCATCGAGTGCGGTAGAAGGAATATCTTGGTAAGGAATTTGGATCGCACGAGTCGTTGCGTTGAATCCTGTAAACTCGGTGGCAACACCCGTCACATCGGAGATCGCATCCAACAATACTTCGGGGGGCAAAGGGCGGGCGAGATAGCCTCGATAGAACACTTGTTGACTCAGAGACGCATTGCGAGCAACTCGTCGCTGATAAGCATCGCTTGTCATGATTTGTCGAATAGTATGTTGAATATCAAAATCATGGTCCACAAAATCATCGGCGAGCCATTGTAATAATGCGGTGTGTGAGGCTGGATTCGTTTCACTCATATTAGAAACAGGGTTCACCAACCCGCGGCCCATCAGATAGCTCCAAATGCGATTAACCGCGGACTTAGCAAAATACGAGTTATTGGGAGAGGTGAGCCAATTTACAAACGGAACTCGCAAATCCACGTTTTCCTGATCGCTTGAGACATTTATATATCGATCACCTGGAATTTTAGGAATCGCGGCGGCACCTGTTGCAGGATGGGTGACCTCGCCACGCGATACAATTTGCACCCGAGCACCTTGTCGGACCTTAGCAAACACAGCCGCGAGTCCATGGTAATCATCCTGTGTCCAGCGATCTAAAGGATGGTTATGGCAATTAGCACATCGCAAGCGAACCCCCATAAACAACTCACTCGTCAATTCAGCTTGCTCCCGAGCTCCACGAACTGTGCGATAATACTCTGTCGCTGGTTGTTCCTCAATCGTCCCTTGTGACAACACCAATGTCCGCACCATCAAGTTGTATGGCTGCTGCTGTAGTTGTTGTCGAATCCACTGATAATATGCACGAGCAGCAGTGTCCGATTTTGCCTGGGGTCGGATTTGTAGCATTCGTGCTAAATAGAAACTCCAGTAATCGATAAATTCACGTGAACCAAGTAGGTCCGTGAAGAGGTTGGTATACTTGTTTGGATCAGTATCTGCGATATAGTCACGAGTTGCATCGACTGTTGGTAGTTGACCCGTTAAATCTAAGTAAACACGGCGGACTAACGTGGCTGAACTCGCACGCGGCTGTGGTTCCAAGTTTAATTGCATTAACTTGCCGACAATCTCTTGGTCAATACGGTGCAACGTGGACAAATCATAATCCACTGCTAACTCATCAGGATTCCGGTTAAATGGCACTAGTACCATTAATGGTTTGACTTGATTCATAAATCGAGCAATCAACACATGCTGACCACTACGCAAAGCAGTCAATTCACCCGTAGTCGTGTCTAAATGCAATGCATCTTTGTCTTGAATCGACCAAGTCACACGATCCGTCACGTCTAGTTGTGTCCCATCGGAAAAAGTAGCCAAGGCCCTGACTAAGCCTCCCTGCCCTTTAGCGATTATTGAATTGCCACTACTTAATCCAATATGAAATTGGACTAACTTTCGTTGGGCTGTTTCGCGCGCACCTTCTGCTATCCAGCGTTCTAACAGTGCCGCCGCAGCGCTGTCCTCATCCAATACGATGCCACCACCATGGTCAACATAGCCCGTCGGCTTTTTAAGAACCAAACTCTCCCCAGGGTGCTTCAAATTCACCCGCCGTCCCTTAAACTCGTTCGTAATGGCCGCAAAATCACGAGCAGGGCTGCTGCCAAGTAGTGAAAGATGAAATCCTCCACGGCCAACTGCACTACCATGGCAATCACCAGCGTTACATCCTGCCCGAGTCAACATCGGCATCACTTCGCTCTGAAAATCAACGGGAACATCTGCCCTGAGCACTCGTGGAGTCGAAAGAAGAATCCACAGCGACAATCCCAGATAAGAACAGAGTTGAAAACGAAACATTTCTTATTTCCTTGGCTTTCCGTATAGCCCCGCCCATTTGAATAAATAAAACTGAGCACGCTTGGTACCATAGTTCTCCAGTTGGCCGGAATCAATAATTCGTTGAGCGATTCTACCAATTTGAGTTGCAACATTTGGTTTTTTGGTGAATTCAGCCTCAATTTTTTTAGCCGCAATGTTGACTTCTGCTTCTGTCGCCTCCTTATTTAAAACCGGTCCAAGCAGTGCGCGAGCGTCAATCTCGCCACTAGCTGCCATGCGTGGTTGGGCGTTTAGCTCAGCTAACGTTGGTACTTTGACTTTTAACGCCTTGGCGATGTGAGTGATTATTTTCAATGCGTCAGCTTGCACCGATGGTTCAATCAACGCCGTGTTGGATATTACTTTCTGCTCATCACCAAAGACTATCGTCAATGTTACTTTTCGGTTCAATCCATACGCCCCAGGACCTTCGATCCCCTGAGGTGCAATCGTGACATGTGTTTTCGACGGTAGTGCACGTCGTGCGGCAGTCAAGCGTTGTTGCGTTGCTGTAACATCATCCGTCAAAAAGATCATATTGGTGTAGAGGGATTCTGAATGCTGCTCGGCGAATTTGGTTAATACGCGAGTTAGACCAATCGCTGGTCGCGTGAGCTTGTGATTGAATATAAGTAACGTCGGTTTGTCACCTGCTTCCTTGAGAGGTTGCATCGTCATCCCAGCAGCATCGCCAAAAGCATATTGCACATCAAACGCTTCCATCGATTCACCAGGTTGAGGTCCTGAAAAAACCTGCTGTACTTCATCTTGAGCAAGCAACATGCTGCTCTGTGAAAACAACATTATCATAAAAAAACTCCTCAATATCCAACGCATTCGAATGACTCCTTAAATATCAAAAAATAACAACCAAGATATGGTAATTACAGTGTACCATGATGTATGAATAGATTACCTATAATCTCTAGAGGTTGTAATGAGTGCCCCTGCTATGGGGATCTTAAACACCTAAATTGCTGGAAGGTTTTGTTTAATTATTCTGCCTTCTCAAAAGCTAACCAGCTAATTCCAACCTCATAATTTTTGAATTAGTAATAATTTGTATAACTTGAAGGCGTAAGTAATATATCAAATTTTCGCTACTTTATAGATACTGCGGAGTTTATAGTACAAGTAACTAACCGCTTCTCAACACACATTTCACGAACGTTCTATGACACGTCTGCTTTTTGGCTTACTAATTATCGGCAGTTTCTTCGTTGCTGTACAAACATCCCCAGTCTCAGCACAGCCGACCAACAATGTACTGCGATTCCGAGGTACCGACGGTAGCGGGAGTAGTACCAATGTCGATATTCCAACTAAGTGGTCAGCCCAATCCAACTTGAAATGGAAAGCTGAAATGCCGGGTGCCGGATCCTCGACGCCAATAGTTGTCGGTGACCGCGTCTACGTTACCTGCTACTCCGGTTATGGTACGGATCTCAACTCCACGGGAACCCAAAAATCACTAGCACGCCATCTGATTGCCTTAGACCTTAATACTGGCAAAGAAATTTGGACAGCTAGCGTGGCAAACACTTCCACGGAAGATCAGTTTCAAGGATTCCTCACAGAACATGGCTACGCTACAAGCACTCCGACTTCAGACGGTGAAAATATCTACGCGTTTTTTGGTAAGTCCGGCGTATTTGCTTTTGACAAGCAAGGTAAACAACTATGGAAGACCAGTGTGGGCACAGAATCGGGTTCACGACACTGGGGTTCGTCCGCAAGTTTAATTAGGTATAAGAACTTAATCATCGTCAACGCAGCTGATGAAAGTCAGACAATTTATGGCTTGAATCGGCAAACAGGTGCGGTTGTCTGGAAGGCGGAAGCCGCTGGGCTCGAAAACACTTTTTGCACTCCACTGCTTATTCCTATAGGTGACCGCACAGAATTAGTTATTGCAGTACCGTGGGAAATCTGGGGACTTGATCCCGAAACCGGTAAATTGCTGTGGTATGTCGAAACTGACCTCGACAGTAATGTTTGTCCTAGCGTTGTCGCAAAAGATGGTATCGTTTATGCCATGGGCGGTCGACAAGGCGGTAGTATCGCAGTACGTGCTGGCGGCAAAGGAGATGTTGCCAAATCACATGTGCTCTGGAAAGGAACGGCAACTTCCTACGTTCCTTCTCCCGTTATTCACAAAGACCGTTTATACTGGGTCAACGATCGAGGGATTGCTTTATGTGTCAACGCTAAGACCGGTGATTTAGTTTATCAAGAGCGTGTTGGAGCAAGTGGCACAGGTCGATTGTTTTATGCATCCGTCTCACTCATTAACGAAAAATTGTACGCTGTCAGTCGCCATGGTGGTACAGTTATATATGAGACTGGCGACAAATTTACGCAAACCACAATTAACAAACACTTGGATGATACAGCATTTAATGCGAGTCCGGTCATCACTGGAAATCATTTATTGCTAAGATCCAATAGTCACATTTACTGTATTTCACAATAAATAACAGGGGCCATATTACTTACGAATTTGGAGAAGAGAGAAAATGAAAATTAAAGCCATATTAAACATTTTGACAATCGCTGCGCTCCTCGCAGCAACAGCGCAGACTGTTTCTGCTCAACAACCCGAACGTCCACAGGGACAGCAAGCACAAAGACCACAAGGCGGTCCGGCTGACTTCATTGAACGAATCAAAGGATTTGATCAAAACAACGATGGTAAAATCACCAAGGATGAAATGCCTGAACGTATGCAAGCAATGATTGAGCGTCTTGATACTAATAAAGACGGTGCGATCGATAATAAAGAACTTGCTGCGTTGAAAGATCGTCTTGCCCAAGGTGGTCAAGGTCAGCAAGGTCAACGACCTCAAGGACAACGACCAGAAGGACAACAAGGTCAACGACCTCAAGGACAACGACCAGAGGGACAACAAGGTCAACGACCTCAAGGACAACGACCAGAGGGACAACAAGGTCAAAGGCCACAGTTCAATCCAGCGGACATGATTAAACGCATCAAAGAATCCGACAAGAACAAAGATGGCAAAATTACCAAAGACGAATTGCCAGAACAAATGCAACGAATGTTCCCCCGCATCGATACGAACCAAGATGGTGCAATCGACCGTGAAGAACTAGCCGTTATGGAAAAACGGATGGCTCAACGCGGTCAAGGTGGTCAGCGTCCTGAAGGCCAACCGGGTCAGCGTCCTGAAGGCCAACCGGGTCAAGGGCGAGGTTTG
>Ga0209362_1003650_pt1 | contig 10491 bp, 12 predicted proteins | sample SaaInlV_165m_DNA_FD_184680 | JGI IMG/M metagenome (GOLD analysis project Ga0209362, IMG submission 184680) | Marine microbial communities from expanding oxygen minimum zones in the Saanich Inlet - Saanich Inlet SI037_S3LV_110m_DNA (SPAdes)... | ecosystem: Environmental > Aquatic > Marine >...
TATTTGCTTCATCAAATACAAGTCCTGCACCACATTTTGGATTGGATTCTTTAGCAATTTCACTTCCTTCTATCACACATGAACTATTTGCTTCATCAAATACAAGTCCTGCACCACATTTTGAATCTAAAACATCATTTGTATTACTTGTAGGTATAGTATTTGCTATATCACTAATTTTGATATCGCCTGACATTTCACTTCCTATTCCTACCGCAGACACGATAATTATAATAGATAAAATAATGATTATTGTTAATTTTTTATTTGATTTTTTCTCTGTAAAATTGATTCTTACATCCTTTTCTTTTACTACCTTTGATGATGATTCCTCTGAATGTAATGAAGTTCCGCATTTAGGACAAAAGTTTTCATCATTAATTTCATTACCGCAATTACCACAAAAGGAATTTTTCTCTGATTTTTTAATTTTTGATTTTACAACTTTGTATTCTTTATCTTTTACATTTTCATGTGAATTTTCTGATTCTTTTTTATTTTCAGGCTCTAATTTGGGCTCAAAATTTGATGTTTCTTTTAATCTATTAGAATATTCTGGATAATCATAAGAGTTGTATTTTGCAAATCGTTCCCCTGTATGATCTTCCAAATATGCTTTGGTTAATTCTCTAAGGTATTTTGAATCTGAGATATACAGTACATTTCTTGACTCTAGTGTTTTTTTGATGTGTGCCAATCTTACAAGATCACCTTGTTTTAGTTTCAATAATTCATTAACATCATCTAATTGACTATTCACAAATTTTGTGAAATTTCAAAGTATATGAAAGTACTATTTTTTATTTGGATTATTTATTTTGCTTTTACATCTTTTTCTATGATTCCAAACACGTTAAGCTCAGTATCCATACATTGAGCAAACCATCCTATTTTTGGTATTGGCATTTTAGGAACAATTAACTGCCCTCCTTTTTCTATGATCTTTTTTGAAAATTTATCAATAGATGGAACATCTATGGTATTTACAATTCCCATTTGTCCTGGTATTCTTTTTGATAACCCCCCATTAATTCCAGGTTCTTTTGAACCAGTAGTGGTCATCCAATAATCCATTGGTCCGTCCCATTTTTCAAATTTCCAATTAAATACTTCTTTGTAGAATTTTTGTGCTCTTTTTGGGTCATCTGCTGGAATATCAAAATGTGTAACCCTTGGCATAATTTTTCATCTCATTAAATTATTTAAAATAGATCATTTGATCTTTGAAATCTTTTTTAAAAAAGCACTCTTAGTAATACTATGGGTTTTCTTTCTAATCTAAAAAATGACTTAACATCTGCAAAAAGAAACAAAGCCGCACAGATAAACGGAAAAAATCTCAAAGAAATACTAAAAAAATTCGAAGAAGAAAGAGATAGAATAGAAAGAGAAACCGGAATTAGGCCTCAAATTGATGACACTACACAAATGTTTATGCAAAAAATTCTAAATGTGTGGATTTCAGAAGGTAAAGACATTGATGAGGAGAAATTTTGGATTGAGGTTGATTATAACAGACAATTTGATAATTCTGTAGAATTCTATGAAAGAAAACAATAGTATTTGATTTTTTTTAACATTTTTCATCTATGTTTGTGCCTACACACAAAGTAATTTAGGAGGAATTTGGTTGCCAGAAACAAATGGAAGTATTTGATTCTCTTATAGTTTGGATTGCAGATTTTCTAGGTATGCATCTCTATGAGGGGATGTTTCTTGCAGCCTTTATAGAAACCATAGTTCCACCAATTCCAACTTTGGCAGTATTTCCAACTGCGGGTTTTATAGCATCACAACAAGGAATCACTCTTGTTGGATTAATTCCAATGATTATACTTGGTGCAACTGGTGCCACTATTGGTTCGTCATTAATTTATCTAATTGCATTAAAACTTGGACGAATAGTTTTACTTCGGTATCTAAAATATTTTAAAATAACTGATAAAAAATTACAACGAGTTGAAACTTGGTTTGAAAAACATGGTGATAAGGCGGTATTTCTTGGTAGATTACTTCCCGTAATGAGAGAGATGATTTCAATTCCAGCTGGACTGTTAAAAATGAAATTCCCAAAATTTGTATTTTACACATTTATGGGCTCCCTTGTTTACACTGCTGTAACAATTTTAGCTGGATATTATTTTAGTGAAGCAATTGGACTTGCAACAGGTGTTTCTCCATAATTCTAAAAACTTCCTAGTGTTTTTTGTTTTTTTTTCATCCCAGATTAGATCTCGCATTCCTAATTTCATTCTTAAAGAATTTGCAGTAGCTGGTCCAAACCCTTCATAATGATTATTTGCCATTAGAAATGCTTGTGGGATATTCTGAATCGCTTTGAGTTTTTTTGCCCAACTTGTAACCAATTCATCTTTATTTTTTACAACCTTTCCAAACTCTGAATCAGGAATTGATCTATCTCCAATTAATCTGATGTAGAGATAATTTGTGATAATTGGCATCGGGTTATCTATTCCTTCAATATCATTCCATACGAGACATATTTTTCTCTCCTCAAGAAATCTTATTGCCTCGTCTGAAAACTATGATTCATGTCTTCCCTCAATTGGATACAAAAAATCATCAGGCAACATATCAGATAATTTTTCTAATCTAGGTTTGGCCTCTTGAAATGATAATGATGGTGGTAGTTGTAATACAAGAGCTGTTACTTTATCATAAATCGGAGAAAGTGATGATAAAAATGAAAAAATCTCTGCATTTGCATTTTCTAGTCTCTTTTCATGCGTAATTATTGATGGAAATTTTGCTGTAAATCTGAAATGCCTTGGAGTGTCTTTATTCCATTTCCTTGTCATCTCTTGACTTGGAATTTTATAGAATGTAGAATTGATTTCAGCAATATCAAAAATCTGTGAATAATATTTTAGTCAATCTGAACTCTTTAGATTTTTTGGATAAAACGTACCTGCCCATCCTTGATAACTCCATCCTATTTTGATATTCATAACCCTTGTTGAATTATTTCTATTTTTAAATTTCTAGAGTATTTTGAAAGCTGACTAATGCGGAACAATCTTTACACAGCCCTGCTGTATGCTCAGACCGGTAAACAATCGCCATGTATTTTGACAATAGGAAATTGTGTCAGCTTTCTAACTTACTATATGTCATTATCACATAAAAAGTGGATCTATCCTACTCTTAATTCAATTAATAGTATCCATCGTACTAGTTTTTCTAAAAATTCTTCATTACGTGTTATCATGAATTAGTTATTGATTATTTTATAAAAGAAATTACTACTAATTCATTCATACATTATAATTTAAGAATAAAATTTATTTCATGCCTGAAATTAATTATTTGATTTAACCATTACTATGAAATTCATTGCCATTCTTTATATCTCACATTTCTAAATCTAAACAATGCAAAGTAAACAACTTCTAAGTATTGTTTTTTCACTGATTATGTTTGCTGGTGTTACTGCAGGTAACACAGTATTTGCACAATCTGATGAAGTTGGTATATCTGAATCAGTAGAAATTGAAATTACTATTGATGATGATGTAACTAAAGAAGAACATGATGATGAATATGATGACGACAGAGACGAAGAATACGACAATGGGGAAGATGGCAAAAGAGAATACCATGATGACAAAAATGAAAAATATGATGACCTTGATGATAGACTAGAATCCTTTTGCAAAATGACTGAAGATGAAAAAAAAGCATTATTTGTAGAGCATCCTAGATTTTTAGAATTTGAAGACCGATTATCAAATTTCTGTTCACTTGAAACTGAAGATGAACGAGAGGATGCAATTGAGGCCTTTATCAAAGAGCATATTCCAGAAATAAGAGATCATGTTGACTACGAACTTGATGATCTTTTAGATAGATTCTGTGATGCAACTGATGAGGATAAGCGTAAACTATTTTTGGATTTTCCTAGATTGGCACAATTCTCTGACAGATTAGTAAACTATTGTGAAATGTCTGAAGATGAGCAATATGCAATTGAAGATCTATTGGAAAATTACAAAGATGAAATTAATTCTAACATACGAGAACACATTACTGAATTTAAAATGGATTCAGATAAAGACATGAGAGAACACATGGATAATTATTGTGAAATGTCTGATGAAGACAAGAAATTATTTTTAACTAAACATGATAAAGTGGAAGATCATGCAGAAAAAATGAACCAGTATTGTGAATCAAACGAAGATGAAAAAATTGCTTTCATTGAAGCAAATAGAGAAGAGCATAAAGAACATATGAAAAAAATGATGAAAGAGAAACATCATTCATTAGATTATGAAAAATTATGTTTATTGTCTGAGTCTGAACTCGCTACAGAAATTACTGATTTAGAAAAATTAGATAAAATAACTTCATGGTGTGTAATGACTCCAGAAGAACAAGAAGATTACAAGATGAAACATCATGATGATATGCCAAACAAGATGCATGACAAAATGTCATGTGAATGCCATAAAGGTGAAGATGGAACAATGAGTTGTCCTATGATGGATGGAGAATCAGACATGCAATGCTCTATGATGGATATGAAACATGAAAAAATGAAATTTTCTGATAAATCTGAACGTCTAAAAACAATGATCATGAGTAAATATGATATTTCTGATGAAAGACATGAAGAAATCAAGATGAAATACATTGAAAAACATGGTGAACTGACTGATGATCAAAAATCTAGTCTCAAAATGAAATTCAAAGAACATATGGTTTCAAAAAGAATCAACATGTCTGAGGAGCGAAGGTCTGAAATTCATGATAGACTGGCAGAGATGAAGGCCTTCAAGGCAGAACTACGTGAAAAATCATTTGAAATGACAGACGAAGAAAAACAGCAACTTAGAGAAGAATTCATTGAAAAGGCAAAAGATGTGCAATTGGCATGGATTTCTCCATTACGTCAAATGAATGCAGGTGTTACTACTGATAATATTGAATGTCGTGAAGGATTTAGTCTTGTCATGAAGGCATCTAATGGTGTTCCAATGTGTCTCAAATCTGATACGGCACTTAAGATGATAGACAAGGGTATTGCAGTTCCTGCAAACTAATTTTTTTTTCGTATTTAGTACAAAATTATGATCTATTGAGAAGATGAATCAAAAATCCTAATACCAATTATGACTGATTCTGATTGTGAACATTATTGGACTTCAAACGGATCTTATTTTTGTGTTCATTGTGGAACTGATATCAATAAAAGTTAATTCTGATTTAATATTCATTTTTTGATGTATTTTGTCTGAAAACCTTGGGTTTTTGTGAACCTGAAAAGTCTCTATGGCAGTTACACTGACAAGATGCAATTATACATTTGTGTTTTTTACAATCAAGGCAACGTTTACTCCTACCTGTCTTCATTCTTAATTCTTCTATTCGTTTATCTTTTTCAAACACAAAAAATATTTAAAATGATATTTCAAAAGTGTTATGTTTTTAAGATAATCAACATGTGAAATTGAATTTGTTAAAAATTAAAAAAAGAAAAATCAATCATACTAGTTTTTTAGCATGAATGGGTTTATCCAAGATTGGATAATATTTTTATTCAATTCAGCAAATGAGTTTATGTTATCGCTAAAGGTTTTAATGTTTTGTACAGTTGTATCAATTGATGTTTGTACTAATTGATTGTTTAATGTACTTGCTTGAATAATTTGCTTGTTTGTATCGATAATTGCAGTTCTTGCAGCATCTGGAACTTCAGTTGTGATGCCTGCTTTTTTTGCAAATTCTTGTTGTACTGATACTGTAGCATTGATTGTTTTCTCACAGTTTTTCATACCTTCTTCTTGCAATTGTGTAATAGATTGAAAATATTGTGGTGTGATTTTTGAGATATTTTCAAAATATTTTTGAACATTTTGCTTGTACATTGAATAAACATTGTTTGCTTGTGTATTCTTTGTTTGAGTTTCTGCGCTCATGCAAAACCATTCTAATGGTAGTATATAACCATTGGTAATAATTGGTAACCATTGGTAATAGATGGTTATTTGTGCCTAGATTACACTGATTTGTAATTATGAATAGTTTTCAGGTAGAAGATGATTCAATATTTCCATTCATCTGTCATGCCATTCCAAAGTGAACGCAATGATGATGGGTCTTTTCCTATCTCTTCTGTGATTCTATTTTTTAATACAAATGAAAAATTCTCCAAAGCATCAACTCCGCCATCATCATACAATTCCTGGCCAATCTCTGTGATTCTTTTATGCTTTTCAGATGTTTGTGAATCATCTGGATTTTGTAGGCAAAAGGTCATCAAATCCAATAGTTCTTCTTCTAGCATAAAGTCCATTAAATCTACAAAACACTCGTTGAATTTATGTCTAGTTTAACTCAATTTAATATCATCTGTATTCATCTCCACAATCTCCAATGATCTCAAACAAATCATTTGATTTTGCGGTAATTGTTTTAATTAATGAAATATCTTTTTGATCTAATTTTATATCAAAAGTTTTTGTATTGTCTTCTCTATGATTAATAATCCCTAATCTGGATCCTATGATTACTCCTGCAACTTGGGGTTTATCTAAAATGAATCGAGTTGCAATATTTGCAATAGAACACTTATGTTTTTTTGCAATGCTGTCTAATACAGAAAGTAATTCTTGAAACAAACTCCACCCGCCCCACTCATCTATCATGTTTTTGTATTTTTGTAAACTAGCTGTAGTCAGATTTCCTCTATGTGGCTCATCTGTGTTTAGATATTTTTCTGAAAAAAATCCCCCCAGTAATGTTCCATAAGATAGAATCTTTAGATTATACTTTTCAAAAAATGGCACCATTAGTTTTTCTGGTCTGTTATCTAAAATAGAATATTGAACTTGATTTGACACTATGTGGAAGTTATTTTCTATCATGATCTTGACCCTTTCTGTATCAAAGTTTGTCAACCCCAAATGTTTGATTTTTTGCTCACTTTGTAATTTTGATAAATGATTCAATGCATCAAGATAACTATCATCATTGTAATCCCACCAGTGAAACTGGAGTAAATCAATACAATCAGTATTCATTTTCTTTAGTGACTGTTCGATATGATGAGTAACTATACTATTACTCATTGGTCCAGGATTTGGAACAAATTTGGTTAAAGCCTGAAATTTCTCTTTCTTGCCTACTTTCCTTCTAAATTCCCCAATCAATGACTCTGCAGGACCGTAAATATCTGCCAAATCCCATGTTGTAAACCCTGCTTCGTGATATTTTCTCATGTCTGATATTGCTGATTCAGAATCAATTTGACCATGAGCGCCTGCAACCTGCCACATTCCATTTAGAATTCTACAAATCTCTAGATCCTTGGCAAAAGTAGTTTTCTCCATTGGTATGTGATTTCTAGAAAAATCTCTTTAAAAAAATTGCCTAGTTCTGCATAGTTCTATGATTATGTTTTCTTGATTAATGACTTGATCTACTATTGAATTAATTTAGTATCAGACAGAGATGTCTTTACTTGGAGTCAGTTTGTTCTTTTTTGGAATATCGTGTATTTGCAATGAATTCAAATATTCTAACTCTTTTTCAATTGAATCAGGATCTCCAAATGATATTAGAATTCTGTCATTGTGATTTATTTCATATTTTGTAATGTCTGCCACTTGTTTTCCATTTACAAAGAAACTCATAGAATTCTCTGAATCTGTGCAATGACTCTCATAGTTTATCCCACTTGATTCGTTGTTTAATTTCATACATTCTGAAGTTACTTTTAGTCCAAATGATGCAAAGAGCATCTCTAATGGAACATTAGTTGCATGTTTGTGAATCAAGTATGGGTTGTGGTCCTCAAAATGAACATATTTGCTTTGAAGCTGAAATTGTGGTAATCCAAAGTTTAACTGATCTCCCTTTACAAAAACTGTCAATGCTGCATGTGCATGAGAACTACCGAACTCTCCAATATCATACTGTTTTACCATTTTTTCTTCAACTGTCATCAAAGAAGTGTTATCAATTATCTGCGAATCAATTTCATTTTGATTCATAAAATAAAAAGAGAAAAATCCTGCTGATACAATAGAAAAAGAAATTACAGCAATTAGTAATGCCCTGCTTTTTGGTTTTGGTACGGAATTATCAAAATACACAAAATTACTCTCCTCATTTCTTCCAGGCATACTGTAATCTGAATTCTCATTAGGCAGAACTTTATCAGACAAACAATATTTTGAATTATTTATTCTATAAATTTTGTATCCCAAATCATCTGTAAATTATACAAACACATTGATCTCAAATTACCCTCTAAGAGAAATCTCTAAATCACAATCATTTCATCAAATTATAATGGAACTTCCACGTGGAATGAAAGACTTTGAGTCATTAGAAAATACAAACATTGAGCATATCAGATATCATTTCAAACAATTATCAAATCTATATGGATTTTCATTTATGGACACATCTCCAATCGAATTATTATCTACACTTGAAACAAAGTCAGGACCGGCAATTAGAGATGAAATTTACTATTTCAAAGACAAGGGGGATAGAGAAGTAGCATTAAGATTTGACTTTACAATGGGTTTGACAAGATATGCCGCATCCCAAAAATCTATGAGACTTCCAGCCAAACTATCTGCATTTGGCGGTGTGTTCAGATATGATGAACCACAAAAAGGCAGATATCGATATTTTCACCAGTGGGATATTGAAGTATATGGAAAGACCACATTAGAATCAGAAGCAGAAATTATTGAGATAACATCTAGATTATTTGATTCATTATTACTCAAAAATATCGCCATTGACATTAATCATAGAAATTTGGCAGAGTCATACATTAACAAAATATTTGATTCTAAAGAACCACAACTAGTAGCAGATATTTTACGAGCAGTAGATAAGATACAAAAAAAATCAAAAGAGAAAATTATTGAGGAGTTTAAAAACAGATATGATGAAAGTAAGTTAGAAAAGATTTTAGAATTCTCACAAATCAAAGGTACAATCAAAGAAGTAGAAAATTCTTTTGATACAACACAACTTGAATCATGGGATGAACTAAAACAATTATTTGATTCACTAGAAAATAGAGGAGTTTCAAATGTTAGAATCAATTTTGGAATAGTTAGAGGACTCGATTATTATTCTGGAATTGTCTTTGAAGTGTTTGATAAAAACTCTACACTTGGTGCACTTGCAGGTGGTGGTAGATATGACACTTTAACTAAAGCATTCAAACGAGAAGATATTGGAGCTACAGGAGTTGCAGGCGGCGTGGAGAGAATCATTTTAACAATGCAAGAACAAGGAATCATTCCAGAAATTTCACAAAAACGAGTATCAGTATTATACATTAATGATGAAATGCAAAAGGTTGCTCACTCTATTACATCGCTATTAAGATTAAACAATATTCCTACAGACATTGATCTGGCAGGACGAAATCTAAAAAAACAGATGGATATTGCAAATAATTCCACATTTGCAATTATAGTTGGACCTCAAGAACTGGAACAAGGAAATGTGGTTCTAAAAGATATGCTTACTGGAACTGAAGGAACAATTTCATTAGAAAAATTAACTGAAGATCCAAAATCTATTTTGAATTTAGAAAAGCACTAGTCAAATTCATAATTTCAGGACCGTTAGTTAGAGAACCAACAACAATACAATGATTATTTGCTAAAATCCCTGATGACACATAGGGGACTCCATTATTTATTGAACTATGTTCGATATTTACGCCTAGTACGTCTGAAAATATCTCCATATCTTTCTCATTTGCATCTGGATGAATTGCTGCTCCGGAATTATTTGCAACCATTACTGAACCCACTTGATTGAATCCAGAAATTTTTTTCTGTACTGTTTCAACTCCTAACACATCTGAAACAGTCTGACATTCTTCTTTTGATAACCAAGGAGATACAACTGCCCCCTTATCATTTGCACAAATTACATTACCAAGTGCATTAAATTTTGTATCTAGCACTCCAACTTCTAAATCTGTTTCTTCTTTTAAAAAATCAAATTCATTTTGATATGCAGTGGTTGGCAACAAAACTCCTTTGTTGTTCATTATAGATAATGCGCCAATCAGTCTGGTGTTTGCAATTGCAGTATGGTAAATTTCAATATCAAGATATTCTGCAAGCTTGTCTGCTTTAGTTTGAGCAAATCCCATTGGAACTAATCCAATAGTGTCATTAACGCTAATGTATACTCCGAGATTAGGTCCCCTATACACATCATACTTGATAATATCCATATCCACAAAATTGATCGTAGAACATTATGAACGTAGGGGATCAATCATCATTATTTGTTAAAATTCATGATTTGTTCTGCCCTAGCTTTAAATAATAACTGAGAAAAGACAGGACATGCCAATAGCAGAAAATTTTCCTGAAGGTCTAAAACCTCTTGGTAAAATTAGTTTAGATGATGGTAATTTCCATATTATGTGGGGTCCTGGAAAAGACAAAAATGTTGATGGATCACAAGCTGAAGTATTTG
>Ga0209362_1003669_pt1 | contig 10463 bp, 10 predicted proteins | sample SaaInlV_165m_DNA_FD_184680 | JGI IMG/M metagenome (GOLD analysis project Ga0209362, IMG submission 184680) | Marine microbial communities from expanding oxygen minimum zones in the Saanich Inlet - Saanich Inlet SI037_S3LV_110m_DNA (SPAdes)... | ecosystem: Environmental > Aquatic > Marine >...
TAGGATTAAATGAAGAAGATATCATATTATATGGTGAGTCTCTTGGAACAGGAATTGCAACACATTTAGCACAACAGAATGATTATGCTGGATTAGTATTAGAAACACCCTTTACTTCTATGGTTGAGGCAGCAAAAAATTTTTATCCATATATACCAGTTGGATTTTTATTAAGGGATAAATATAAAAATGATAAAAAAATTAAGAATATTAATATTCCAGTTTTAGTAATGCATGGAGAAGCAGACCAAATAGTTCCTTTTTGGATGGGTAAAAAAATTTATGAAATAGCTAATCAGCCTAAATATTCTTATTTTACTAAATATGACGATCATATGATGGAATATGATGAAAAACTTGTATTAGCGTTAAATGATTTTATTAAAAGTTTAAATTAAGCCACATTCCAAACAAAGATAACACAAGTTTTGTTATTAATTTTGAATGATGAAAAAAATTCTTTTACTATTTTTTATTTTATTATCATTTAACAGTTTTGGATTTGCTCAAGACAAAAACTCTGATGTGGATAATTTATTTCATATTGATCAAATGAATTCACACAATGAAAATTTTGCCCTTTATTTTAAAACTAGAGAAAAAGCAGTATTAGCAAGAGGTGAAAACAGTAATTATATAAATGATTATCCTAAAGATCTTTATATTTATGATTACAAAACAAAAAGTTCATCTCCACTAATATCTTATGAATGGTTTCCAGCTAGAGCAAAATACTTTCTCAAAGAATATGATTTCCCAGTATTTCCTGATGATTTTGCTTATTATCTTTTAAAAGATAACACAACATTAGTAATGATTAGTGCAGTTAAAAGTTTAAACGCTAATTTCAAATTTGATATTTTGGAAAAGAAATTAGAAATTTATCCACGAAATGGAAAATTTGATTTTATAATTTCATCAATTGCTAAAAATTGTGGACATGACAATTTTAAAGAAAATTATAAATGTAGTTTTTATAAACCTTTGATTTCTAGTACTTTAATTAAGTAATTTGAGTAAACGCCTCTGCAAATTTTTCTGCTTCAAAAATTTGAAGGTCATCTTCTTTTTCTCCTAAACCTAAAGCAATAATTGGAAGTTTGTATTTTTTAGCAACAGCTAAAAGAATACCTCCCTTTGCTGTTCCATCTAATTTAGTCATGATTAAACCGGTAATTGGAATTATTTTGTTAAACTCCTCAACTTGATTAATAACATTTTGACCTGAAGTAGCGTCTAATACTAATATTACATCATGCGGTGCATCAGGATCTATTTTTTTAGTCACATTTGCAATTTTTTTATATTCTTCCATTAAATTTTTTTTATTTTGTAATCTTCCAGCAGTATCAATTAACACCTGATTAAAGTTATTATTGATTGCATCCTCAATAGCTTTATATGCAACAGAAGCTGGATCTGCGTTTTGCGAGGATTTTGTTATTTCAACATCAACTTTTTTCGCCCAATTTTCTAATTGTTCAATAGCTGCGGCTCTAAAAGTATCAGATGCAGCAAGCATAACTTTATTTCCATTAGCTTTTAATATTTTACTAATTTTTCCAATAGTTGTTGTTTTTCCAACACCGTTAACACCTGAGACTAATGTTGCATTAATTTTTTCTTTTTTTTTAAAAAATTCATTATTTTCAAGTGGTTTCATTAAAGAAATTATATAATTTTTTAAAATCAAATTTATTTCTTCAGCAATATCTTTACTAGGATCAATTTTGCTATCAGAAATTATTTCTTTAATTTCAGAGGCAGCAACAGTACCAACATCAGATTGAATTAAATATTCTTCAATTTTATCTAAAGTTTTGTCATCTATCTCTTTTTTTACAACTATGTTTCTTAAGCCAGATGTAAAAGTAGATGCACTTTTTTTAAAACCAGATTTAAATTTATCAAAAATTCCCATTAAATTTTAATTTCAATATTTTTTATATCTGAAACTGGTCCTTTCATATGAATGCTATTATTTTGATCAATTGAAATTGATAATTTACCAGTAGAAAACTCTATATCTACTTTATTGTTTGTAAGTTCATTTTGTTTTGCAGCAAAAGCAGTAGCGCAGGCTGCTGTTCCACAAGCTTTGGTTAGACCAGCACCTCTTTCCCAGACTTTTACTTTGATTAACTCTTGGTTAATTACTGTTGCTAAAGTTACATTACATTTTTCTGGAAAAAACTTATGGTTTTCTATTTCTGGTCCAATTTTCTTAATGTCAAAATTTTCATTATTATCAACAAAAAATATTACATGAGGATTTCCAACATTTATAGCTATACCACCCAAATGTTCATTTTTGTCTAAATCATAAATTTTAATATTTAAGTTTTTTGTGTTTAAATCTTCAGATAAAGGAATTTCATTCCATTTTGTTTTTCCTATCCCTATTTCTGTTGAAACCAGTTTATCTCCTAAAATTTCAGATTTTAAGTTACCTGATAGCGTGGTTAAATTGATTTTATTTTTATTGGTTTCTTTTCCTAGTAAATCTGCAACACATCTTGTGCCATTACCACATGCTCCAGAAGTGCCACCATCTGAATTATAAAATTCTAAATAAGCATCAGATGTTTCGCTTTTTTTAATCAAAATTAACTGATCGCAACCTATAAATTTTCTATCACAAATTTTTATTATTTGTTCTTTGGTAAGGTTTGTAATTTTTTGTCTATTATCAATAATCACAAAATCATTGCCTAAACCATCCATTTTAAAAGCTTTTAAATCCATATATAGATATTTAACTTATTTATTGACTTTTTGAACCTCTATTATAGGTTGTTGCCGTTTCCGCAAAAACATTAACTTTGCGGTGTCTTTGGAAACAAAGAGATCGACACTAGTCAGCGAGGCTTCGCCCACTAGTGCGATTACTGCTGTGCGTAATAAATATGTTTGAAAATTTAACAAGTAAATTCGAAGAAATTTTTTCTTCTTTAAAAAAAGCTCCTTCACTTGATGAAGCTCAAGTAGATGAGGGTTTAAGAGGGATTAGACAGGCCCTATTAGAGGCTGATGTTACTCTTGATGTTGCTAAAGAATTTATTGAAAACGTTAAACCAAAAGTCCTAGGTCAAGAAATTATCAGATCAACCTCTCCTGGGGATATGGTTGTAAAAATTGTTTATGATGAATTAGTTAATCTATTAGGTGAATCAAATAGTGAGATAAATCTTAGCGCTGTTCCACCAGTTCCCATGATGCTTGTTGGACTGCAGGGTTCAGGAAAAACAACAACTACTGCAAAATTAGCTAAATATTTGGAAACTAACAAAAAGAAAAAAGTAATGATGGTTAGTCTTGATATTTATAGACCAGCCGCACAAGAGCAACTTAGATCACTCGGAGAACAAAATAATATTTTAACACTGCCTATAATAGAGGGTCAACAGCCAACAGATATTTGTCAAAGGGCAATTAGTGCGGCAAATCTAAATGGAGCTGAGATTATTTTATTTGATACCGCTGGTAGAACTCAAATTGATTTACAAATGATGAGTGAAATCAAACAAATTGAAAGTGTAATAAATCCTACGGAAACTTTTTTGGTTGCAGACTCTTTGACAGGACAAGTTGCAGCCTCAGTTGCAAAAGAATTTAAAAATACAGTAAATCTCTCAGGAATAATTTTAACTAGAGCAGATGGCGATGCAAGAGGTGGAGCAGCCGTTAGTATGAAATATGTTTCAAATGTTCCAATTAAATTTTTAGGTATAGGTGAAAAAATTGATAATCTTGAAGTATTTCATCCAGATAGAATAGCAAACAGAATTCTTGGTATGGGAGATATAGTATCTCTTGTAGAAAAAGCTGCGCAGGATTTAGGTGAAGAAAATATTAAAAAGGCTGAAGAAAATTTAAAAAAAGGCCAATTTTCTATGCAGGATTATTTAACACAATTGAGACAAATGAAAAAAATGGGTGGGATAGAAGGTATAATGTCTTTTATGCCAGGAGTTTCAAAAATGAAATCTCAAATGGACTCAGCAGGAATTGATGAAAGTATTATCACAAAAAATGAGGCGATTATTTTATCAATGACTAAAAAAGAAAGAGAGAACCCAAAACTTATTGATGGTTCTAGAAAAAAAAGAATTGCTAATGGCTCTGGCACAGATCCAGCCACTATCAATAAATTGCTTAAGCAATTTAAAATGATGTCAGAAATGATGAAGAAGATGTCAAAAGGAAATCTGAAAGGTATGTCTGATAAAGGGATGCCGCCAGAGCTATTTAATCAATTAAAATAATAAAAAGGAGAACGAATGTTAAAACTAAGATTATCAAGAGGTGGAACAAAGAAACGTCCTGTTTACAAAGTTGTTGTAGCAGATAGTCGTTTTGCAAGAGACGGAAGATTTATTGAGAAAGTAGGGTTTTTTAATCCTCTTTTGCCTAAAGATAAAAAAGAAAGAGTTGGTCTTGAAGCTGAAAGAATTAAATATTGGTTAGGTCAAGGTGCTCAACCAACTACTAGAGTTGCAAGAATTTTAGGTGAAAATGAATTAATGGCAATGCCTGCAAATGGTAACAACCCTAAAAAAGCTGTTCCAAAAAAAGAGAGAAGAAAAGAAGGTGAAGATGCTCCAGCAGCTCCAAAAGCAGCACCAGCAGCAGAAGCTCCTAAAGAAGAAGCTCCTAAAGCAGAAGCAGCACCAGCAGCAGAAGCTCCTAAAGAAGAAGCTCCTAAAGCAGAAGCAGCACCAGCAGCAGAAGCTCCTAAAGAGGAACAAAAATAATTTAAAAATTATTTATGTGGCAAGCACAATTGTTTACACTTTATCCAGAAGTTTTTCCTGGACCTTTATCTAAAGGTTTGTATGGGAAAGCTTTATCTAAAGAGTTGTGGAATTTAAAGATTGTAAACATTCGTGATGCAGCGGAGGATAAACATAAAACTGTCGATGATACTCCTTATGGAGGTGGTTCTGGTATGCTTTTAAAAGCAGACGTGTTAGCAAAATCTTTAGATCAAAATAAAACTGAGGGTGAGAGAATTATTTATTTATCACCTAAAGGAAAAAAGTTTGATCAACATTATGCTCAAGATTTATCAAAGGAAAAATCTGTATCTTTTATTTGTGGACATTTTGAGGGTGTTGACGAAAGAGTGCTGACAACAAGAAATATAGAAGAGGTTAGCATCGGAGACTATGTATTGTCAGGTGGTGAAACAGCTGCGTTTGTTGTTATAGATAGTATATTAAGATTATTACCTGGAGTTTTAGGCAACGAAAATTCTAAGGTAGATGAAAGTTTTGAAAATGGTCTATTAGAGTATCCACAATACACAAAACCTCAACTTTGGGAGGAAAAAAGTGTTCCTGAGGTCTTATTATCAGGTGATCACAGCAAAATTAAAGACTGGCGTTTATCTCAATCTGAGGCTATAACACGCGTCCGAAGACCAGATTTATGGCAAAAATATAAGAAAAATTAATTTGATAAATACAGATATGAAAACAATTGAAGAAATAAACCAACACAACGTAAAAAAAATACTTTCAGAGAAAAAAATCCCAGATTTTTATCCTGGAGATGTTGTTAAAGTTGGAGTTAGAATTACCGAAGGTAAAAAAGAAAGAATTCAATATTTTGAAGGTGTTTGTATTGCTAAAAAAAGTAGAGATTTAAATTCATCTTTTACTGTAAGAAAAATTTCTTTTGGAGAAGGTGTTGAAAGAACTTTTCCTTTATATGGCACGTTAATAGATTCAATTAAAGTAATAAGATCAGGTAAAGTTAGAAGAGCTAAGCTTTATTATTTAAGAGATAGAACAGGTAAATCAGCAAGAATTGCAGAAAAGATAAGAAAAAAAATAGGAATAGATGTTGATGTAAAACCTGAAACAGTTACTGAAGAAAACGTAGTGCCAGCAGCAGAAGCTCCTAAAGCAGAGGCAGCACCAGCAGCAGAAGTTCCTAAAGAAGAAACTCCAGCGACTGAAGCTGTTAAAGAAGAACAAAAATTAGAAAGCCCTTCAGAAAAAAAATAATTTTTTTTTCAATGTCCACTACTCTTTACGATAAAATTTGGAATGATCACTTAGTTGATCAACAAGAGGATGGTACAGCATTACTTTTTGTTGATAGACATTTAGTTCATGAAGTAACTAGCCCACAAGCTTTTGAGGGTTTGAGAAATTCAAATAGAAAAGTTAGACATCCTAATTTAACTTTAGCTGTAGCTGATCATAATGTGCCAACAACAGATAGAACTAAGGGAATAGCTGACGTAGAGTCAAAAATACAAGTAGATACTCTAGAAGCTAATTGTAAAGAATTTGGTATTCAACTTTTTGGAATGGATGATAAGAGACAAGGTATAGTTCATATAATTGGACCTGAGCAAGGTTTTACTCAGCCTGGAACAGTGATTGTATGTGGTGATAGTCACACAGCAACTCATGGTGCTTTTGGTTCATTAGCATTTGGTATTGGTACGTCAGAAGTTGAACATGTATTAGCAACACAAACATTAGTTCAAAAAAAAGGAAAAAATTTTAGAATAAACGTTAATGGCCAACTTCCTTTAGGAGTTACAGCTAAAGATGTCATACTTCAAATTATCGGCAAAATAGGAACAGCTGGAGGAACAGGTTCTGTTATAGAATACGCAGGTGATTTAATAAGATCTTTAAGTGTTGAGCAAAGAATGACAATTTGCAATATGACAATTGAAGGTGGAGCAAGAGCAGGATTAATAGCACCCGATGAAAAGATATTTAATTATTTAAAAGAAAAACCTATGTCTCCTAAAGGTGATAATTGGGAAAAAGCTTTAAATTATTGGAATAGTCTTAAAACTGATGCTAACGCAAGTTTTGATCAAGAGCTTAATTTGAATGCGGGAGAAATTTTACCTATGATAACTTGGGGAACATCTCCACAAGATGTAATTACAATAGATGGTAAGGTGCCAAATCCACAAAGTGAAAATGATGAAGATAAAAAAAATTCAATAGAAAGATCTTTAAAATATATGGGCTTAAAACCAGATATGGCTGCTAAGGATATTAAGATAGATAAAGTGTTTATTGGAAGCTGCACTAATGGAAGAATAGAAGATTTAAGAGAAGCTGCTAAAATCTTAAAAGATAAGAAAATATCATCACACGTTAATGCAATGGTTGTTCCAGGATCTGGTTTGGTAAAAGAACAAGCAGAACAAGAGGGGTTAGATAAAATATTTGTTAATTCTGGTTTTGAGTGGAGAGAACCAGGTTGCTCAATGTGTTTAGCAATGAATGCAGATAAATTAAAACCTGAAGAAAGATGTGCATCTACTTCAAACAGAAATTTTGAAGGAAGACAGGGAAGAGGTGGAAGAACACATTTAGTAAGCCCTGGTATGGCAGCCGCAGCTGCAATAGCTGGAAATCTAGACGATGTTAGAAAGTATCAAAACTAAATGCAAAAATTTAATAAATTAAAAAGTATTCCAGCTTACCTGCCAATAGTTAATATCGATACGGATATGATTATTCCAAAACAATTTTTAAAAACTATTAAAAGAACAGGCCTTGGAAAAAACTTATTTTTTGAAATGAGATATGATGATCAAGGAAAAGAGATCAGTGATTTTGCATTAAACCAAAGTCCCTTTAAAAGCTCAAAGATTTTAATTGCTGGTAAAAATTTTGGATGTGGGTCTTCAAGAGAGCACGCACCCTGGGCATTATTAGATTTTGGAATAACTTGTGTTATTAGTTCGAGTTATGCAGACATCTTTTATAGTAACTGTTTTAAGAATGGAATTTTACCAATAATACTTGAGGAAGAAAAAATTAAAGAATTATCAGAATATGCTAATAGAAAAGAAGAAATCTTTGTAGATTTAGAGGAAGAAAAAATTGTTTATGGAAATAATGAAATTAAATTTCAAGTAGATCCATTTAAGAAAAAATGTTTGCTTGAAGGATTAGACGATATTGCTCTATCTTTAAAAAAATCAGACAAAATTGAAGATTTCGAAACTAGTTTAAAAAATAAAAAACCATGGGTTTTTAATGATTAAAGTAAAAAAAAGAAAAATACTTTTATTACCAGGTGATGGTATTGGTCCAGAAGTTATTGGTGAAGTAAAAAAAATTATCAATTGGTTTAATGATAAAAAGTCATTAGATTTTGAGATGGACGAAGATCTTGCTGGCGGATGTTCATATGATAAGCATGGAACCCCAATTACTGATGAAGTATTTTATAAAGCATTAGAGAGTGAAGTTGTAATGTTAGGTGCTGTTGGAGGACCTAAATGGGATAATTTAGAGTTTTCAAAGAAACCTGAAAGAGCATTATTAAAATTAAGGAAAGAATTAAAGTTATTTGCAAATTTAAGACCTGCAATCTGTTTTGAACAATTAGTGGATGCTTCAACACTTAAACCTGAAATAGTGTCAGGTTTGGATATAATGATAGTTAGAGAATTAACGGGTGGAATTTACTTTGGCGAACCAAGAGGAATTAAACCAATAGAAAATGGTGAGAGAAAAGGAATTAATACCCACACGTATACTACTAGCGAAATAACTAGAGTAGCCAGAATTGCTTTTGATTTAGCTAAAAAAAGATCAAATAAAGTTACATCTTGTGAAAAATCAAATGTTATGGAAGCAGGACAGCTTTGGAAAGAAGAAGTTCAGGAACTGCATGATAAAGAATATAAAGATGTCGAATTAAGTCATATGTTAGCTGACAATTGTGCAATGCAGCTTTTAAGAAACCCAAAACAATTCGATGTGATAGTAACTGATAATTTATTTGGTGATATGCTTTCAGATCAAGCCTCGATGTTAACCGGATCTTTAGGACTTTTGCCATCTGCTTCTCTAGGAGCCAAAAACAAAGATGGTGAAATGAGAGCGATGTATGAACCTATTCATGGATCAGCACCTGATATTGCCGGCAAAGGAATTGCTAATCCAATTGCATCAATATTAAGTTTTGCAATGGCTCTTAGATACTCATTAGATTTAGATAATGAGGCGGATGCTTTGGAAAAAGCAGTTCAAGACGTATTAAATGATGGCCTAAGAACAAAAGACATTCTGTCAGAGGGTATGAAAGAGACATCAACTTCTGAAATGGGCGATGCGATAATTTCAAAATTGCAATAATTCTAGAATTATTCTAAGCTTTATCTATGCCAAGTTATACTGCTCCAGTAGATGATATGCTGTTTCTCTTTGAAAAATTGAGAGATAATAAAAATTATAATGATTTAAAGAAATATGATGAAGTCAGTTTAGATTTAGTAAAAGATATTTTAGAAGAAGCGGCAAAAATTAATCAAAACTTAATCTTACCGTTAGCAAAGATAGGTGATGAAAATCCTGCTGTCTTAGAAAATGGAGTAGTAAGAACACCTCCAGGATATAAAGAAGCTTACCAAAAATATATTGAAGATGGTTGGACATCACTATCTTGTGATCCTAAATATGGTGGTCAAGGTATGCCTAAAACAGTAAGTGGATTTTTTGATGAAATGCTTTCGTCAGCAAGTCTCTCATTTAAATTATATAGCGAATTAAGTATTGGTGCATACAATTGTATTAATCATCATGCACCAGAAGAAATTAAAGAGAAATACTTACCAAAAATAGTTGAAGGAAAATGGAGTGGCACAATGTGTTTAACAGAACCTGTCTGTGGAACAGATTTAGGTTTATTAAAAACAAAAGCTGCTCAACAAACTGATGGTACTTATAAAATTAGTGGTCAAAAAATTTTTATTACATCAGGTGATCATGATTTAACAGAAAATATAATCCATTTGGTTTTAGCTAGATCAACAGATTCTCCAGCAGGAACGAAAGGTATAAGTTTATTTTTAGTTCCAAAATTTATTGTAAATGAAGATGGAACAGTAGGACAAAGGAATGGAATATCGACAGGATCAATTGAAAGTAAAATGGGCATTAAAGGTTCTGCTACATGTGTTTTGAATTTTGATGAAGCAACTGGTTATATGATTGGATCAAAAGACAAGGGCTTGAACGCTATGTTTACTATGATGAATTTAGAGAGAATTGTTGTTGGTATTCAAGGTTTAGGTATTTCAGAAATAGCATATCAAAATTCACTGGCTTACGCTAAAGAAAGAAAGCAAGGTAAAACTAATAATACAAAATCAATAAATGGTGCAGATTTTATAATTGAACATGCAGATATAAGAAAATCATTATTAAATATGAAATCTATAATTGAGGGAGAAAGAGCTCTATGTTTTTGGCTCTCTCAACAAACGGAAGTTAGTCTTTATCATCCAGATGATAAGATTAAACAAGAGGCTTCCGATTATGTTTCGTTAATGACCCCTGTAGTGAAGTCATTATTCACTGATTTAGCAATGGAAATTACTAATGATGCGATGCAAATTCATGGAGGTTATGGGTACACAAAAGATCAAGGGATTGAACAATTATATAGAGATAATAGAATTACGCCAA
>Ga0209362_1003673_pt1 | contig 10451 bp, 11 predicted proteins | sample SaaInlV_165m_DNA_FD_184680 | JGI IMG/M metagenome (GOLD analysis project Ga0209362, IMG submission 184680) | Marine microbial communities from expanding oxygen minimum zones in the Saanich Inlet - Saanich Inlet SI037_S3LV_110m_DNA (SPAdes)... | ecosystem: Environmental > Aquatic > Marine >...
CCCATCAATCTCAAACGGTTCAATGATAACATCATCGGGAGTGCCTCTATCGAGATGCTTTAGTATCTCTGCGAGGCGTTGTTCAATAGAATCCACCTTGGGTGCTAATACGCTCTGTGTCGCACGAAGTTCTACAAGGTTCTCATCAATTCGGGAGTCAATAGTCTGCACACCATTCCATAGTTGCAGAGCCGCACCCATAAACACTGTTGCGACCAATACGGTGACTGAGTTACTTACTATCTTGTTCCAATCTAGTTTCATTTCTTTGTTAAGGTGAAGTCAACGGCATGACCTGCATCTCTATCCTTTGATTTATATCCCACCTTACCCGCAAATCGTTTTACCATTGTTTTATACAACTTTGCTCTACCTGTTGCTTTCAACTTGAAAGCATTTCCAGGAATACTCTGATTTTTGTCGGCACTAAAATGAATAACATCTGGTTGGGTTGTTTTAATAGCGTCTTTAATAATATCAAGAACGGTAGACATAATTCGGAATGCATCACCTTCATTAGTGATATCCATCGTGCCGTGCGTTTCATCTATAAATTCAACCCTAGCCCAATGTTCGCCTTCTGATATTGTGTGGTGAATATGCACTTCTATTTCTCTACCATCATCTGTTTTAAACCAATAAAATATCAGTGTTGGTGCAGGGTCTAATTTTGATTTATCAATTTTACCCGACTTCTTCCACTTGTATGGTTTCTCGAATAACTCTGTGATGTATTCTTCTCTGAACTGTGCCATTGTGCTACCAATCTCTGTTCGTTTACCGGCAGCCTGTTTACCATCTAACCAAGTGTACCAATCATATTTTGATTTGATGTACTTAGATTTACCCTTTATAGTTTTAACTTCAAACAACTTGAATCCATCTTTTTCAAATGGCAGATACTTATCGTCTAATACCTTTGCACCTAGTCTAGCAGATTTCTCATCCCATCCTGATATACTGCCATGTGTAGGGTCTAGTACAAACATGCAATACCCTTTCTTCTGCAATGCTTCTTCGATGTATACATTGTTGTCTGCAAGACCATTCTCTAATTCTTCTATATGTTCGTTTGGGAAAGTTTCTGGTGCATCTGGCCATGCATCATTTATTATTTTAAGTAGGCTTCTTTTGTTCAGACCGAATTTTCTAAGATTGTTTGCGACTTGTTTGATGTGCCAGTTTGAAAAGTCAGTCGTAGATGTGTGTATCTTATTCTTTAATGTCCAACCCTTGACATAGGTTTGTTTCTTCTCTGTGATATAATCTACTGCTTCTTTGAGTTTGATTTTTCTTTTCTTTGACCTGTTCCATGCGGCAATCAATTCACGGGCATTCGCCAGTCCTCTTGTCTTGAGTTTAAGTGTACCATTTGCAATAGCATCCATTGCAGCCGCAAGAAAACTAAATGGGTCATCATGTTTATCAATGAGGTTCACCAGTACTGATGCTTCAGTGATGTGTTGTCTAAATGATTTCATTTCTTTACCTTTGCATACGGTTCTCTTACATCTAGTTTACCCTTCTTGAGTAAATCCGATGCTTTCTTTTCGTCACCCTTGTCTGCATCAATGACGGGCATATCAATTCGTGGTGGTGCGCCTTTTGGTGGACGGTTATTTTGAATAAACTTCAATCGTTTTGCAAGTTCCTGTTTACCACCTATACTCTCTAACCAAGCAATTGATTTATCCTTATCATAAAATTTCGGGTGCATATTCTTACCACCCATTATAGAATCCATTGCATCTTTTATTGTTGCTTTGAATATGTTTACATCACCGCCTGTTGGTTCACCCCGTCTTGTATTACCAATCGAATCACCAAGTCCACGAAGCAATGGTACTAGGTCACCTATGCCCAAGTCTGCTTCGATGCCTATAATTTTTGCAGATGGTTCTGCAAGCAATGTCGCAGCCCATCTATGATGTCCGTCTAAAATTCGTTTATCTTTTGAAACTATAGAACCTAAGTCACCACCCTTTACACCACCGACTGCCATACCTAATGATTTGCCAAGATAGATTGCTGACTGTGATGGTTTTAGTTTGGTTGCCTTCCATGACATTGATTTAGTTTTGACAACATCATCACCTTGACTACCATCCATGTCACCCTTGTGTTGAAAGATTGCTTTCAACCCCTTACTTAGTGGGTTAGGAAACTCTGATGCTTTGATTTCTTTTGTGGGTAATTCTTCTGTGATGTAACTCCTGAATGATTTCATGTAACCGCTCCCATTTTTAATCGTGCGTGAATTTTTAATCCTATGGCATCTAAGAATCCGCTGACGCTATTCATTGCCAAGTTTTTAATTTTTATCATAATCCTTTTAATAACTTTCTCGTAGAACCACACAAAAGCATTTTTAATTTTTATGGCATAATCAGAAACAACAGAACCCAAACCTTTTATCTTTTCGATTGCCTTTCCGAAAATGCCTTCTGTTAAATATTGTTTATTAATGAATTTGATTTCTTCATTGAGGCTAGGCAATTCGTGTTGTATACATTCATCTATAGTTGCATCAAGGAATACACTCTCATTAGTAGGCATTTTAGTAGGGATGCCAAACTTAATATATCTACCTTTACCTTGACCCTTGTAACTGATGTCCATATGATTCACAAGGTCGCCGTTTTTCTTTGACCAAGACACTATACTTGTATATTCTTTATTGAAACCGCCGCCCTTGCCACCAACGAATACTAACATCTTATTTGCCACTCTCCAGTTGTCGCCTTCATAATCTTTACCGTCCGAAATTTGTCCTGTAAACTTATATAAACCAGAACCCGCCTCATATACTACCCACCTTTTTAATTCTTCGTTTTGTGTAAAGAATTTAGTCAATTTATCTTTCCACTCCATCGAGTCTATGGCTACAGACATCATTTCTGTAATTTGTTTCTTGACATCCTTTGGCGCCATATCACTAGGAAGGTATTTTTTCTCACCTTTACCTTTCTTTTCTTTGCCTTTTGGGTTTGTTCCTGTTAAATTTAAATCAGTCGTAGAACTAACAAATGCAGGGAAGATTTTATTCTTCATAGTTTCGGCATTAGGCTGAACCATATCTTTCTTCCATGTCGAAGATGCCGACTTCCCTTTCGCCTTTGGTATTTCTGGTAGTGCGTTCTTTTCCCACCCTTTAGTCTTGCCCAATGTATTTAGTATCTGTAATTCATACTTCATGTGCTTGATAATTTTCGCCTCACCCTTTGGACCGGGATATGCCTTCTTCAACTTCTTTGTAAGTACACCCAACCGTCCACTGTCCGTGATATACCAATCCCTGATATTTCGTTTGCCTGCCTTGATAGGAACGACCACATCGGTTCGTGCAGATTCTAACATCTTATTTTCTAATATGTCAATCGCCTCTTTGTATGCCTTGTTCTTCTTTAGTTTTTCACCATCATTTTCTTGGTAATGTTGAATAGCGGCATTTACAGCACCTGCCGCTTCTTCTGATTTACTGCTGATGAGTTGTGCGCCACTCTTGTCATCACTCTGTTTCAGTGAGATTTGGTTTTTTTTGTTTCCGTAGAAGTCTGCCTTTGAAGTGTTATCGGTTGCACCGTCATAGTGGTTAGGACCACTTTTCTCTCCGGCCATCTTCATTGCATCTCCCCTTTTTCCGTGTTGCAAGTTCTTTAGATAAATGTCCTCTGCAATCTTTAGCATGACAGGAGTCAGTTTGAGAAAATCTTTTTCGTCCATCAATCCCTTGGCAAGTGCATCTTCATGACTATATCCTTGATGTTTGTTATAGACATATACGATTGCATCTTCCTCGTTGGTCGCGGAAGAAGTATCTGCCTCGGTGATGTATGTCTTGAATGATTTCAATTCTGTATTCCCTTCTCTGCCCATTGAATATAGTTTTCTGTCAATTCTGGATTACCTTTCAGTGAATCCCATCCAAAGTCTGCCAGTAGTCCTTGTTCTTCTCTTAACTGCTTCCACTTCTTTCTATTATCATTCTCTCTGTACTCTTGCACCTTCTCGGATACTTCCGCCGGCGTAGGGATACTATTGTCTTCATGGGTCTTGTCATATTCTCCGAATGATTTCATTATGGTTTTAAGTTCCAGTAGCAATAGTAGTTTAATAATTTGGCAATGAATGATTTCATGTATACACCTTTGCATGCCCTTCGTCAAGTAGCATTTGGTTAAGGGATATCTTACGGTCTGGCAACATAATCGTTCCGAGTATTCTACCGTACTTGCCCTTCTTGTCTACCTCTGTGATGATTGTGAAGTCATCCGAATGTTGAAATGCACGTTCCACTCGTTCCTTTGCAGCCATTCCTAGTTTCTTCTCTTCTAAATCTCTTGTACGAGTTTCGGGTGTGTCTATACCCTTGAGTCGTATTCTTTCTTTGAGTCGTACATTGAAACCCAAGTCAATAACACAGTCTATCGTATCACCGTCAATCACTCTTAATAGTTTGGCTTTATATTCGTACATTTGTACATATATGTATGAAAAAGAGAGAGTGTGCAGAATATACACACTCCCTCTCTTTCATAGACAAAACAAAGTCGTTGTTGTTGTTATTATTATTTTTGTTGAACGAAGTCGTAGATTTTATCTGCCTCTTTCAGGATTTGTTCGTGTACAGGAAATTCTGGTCTGGATGCAACAGGACAAATTGCAGTGACCTTAATTCCAGATGCCTCTGCATCTCGTTTCCAACAATCAAAATCCTGCCATAGGGCATGGTCCTGATGGAATTTATCCATCAATCTATCTTTTGCTGTGTTGTAAATATCGTACCGTAGTTCGTAAGGGTTTGCCATTTTTGTTCTCCTTTAAGAGTGTGTTTGTGTGTTTGGCGAATTGAGGGACACATTGTCCTTCTTACTCTATATATTATATACTGTATCCAACCAAAGTCAAGGATAAAGTTAATAGTTTTTTATATCGGTCCCATTCGTTTCCCTGTTCGACTACTTGCGACATCAAGATTATCTCTGTATCTCTTTGGCATTCCTGACTTCATTCTTGACATTAGTTCACTGAACTGTCCGCCCGTCCTGCTGTCGGGTGTCACCTTTGCATCGACTCCCATCTGTGATACACTGACTCCACGATGTATGGCATTCTCTGCACTACACTCTGGGCATGGTTGTTCACATGGTTCATCGAATCTTGCCATCGGCAGAACCTCGTCAAAATTTGCATCACATTCTTTACAATAATATTCGTATACTGGCATTTCTACTTCTTCTTCTTCTTATTGGTGGTGGAGGTATTCATTCTTTTCAGTATAGCAATTTCTTTTATGAATGCAATAGGAATCTTTTCGATTGAGGAAGATTCTTTTTCGCCTATGCTTGACAACAAGGATATATGGTCATCGTCCTTGTGTACACAATAACCTATCGACCGCATTATAGGGCAGGGTTTCTTTGCATATGCCAATTGGTCTTTTAATGTGTTCCACCCTATTTCCCCATGTTCTTCTGCATCTTTCCATAGGACCTCTACCATGTCATATTCTATTCGTTGTTGTTGTCGTCGCTTATTCGTTGCCATAATGATTTCAATTCTCCCATAATTATATATATTAATGTTATTGAGAACCAAAAATATAACATATGTGTGACAAGATAATATAAGATATAAGATAAGGCATTCATTATAATAATAAAAATGGATGCCTTTTATAATAACAACAACAGAACCAATTTTCATGCCATTATCGTATGGTATGACGATGGAAGTACCAGAAAGTCCTAGTGCATTTTCACTTCTACTACCCGCTGTCATGGTCACAAGAACAAGACGAAGAAGAGAATAATAGAGTAATAGAGTAAACTTGTGACCCCTCTTGACGATTGCGTAAGGGGGGTTTTTTATTTATTTAATAAAAATTTAATAGGTTTGTCGTTTTGTGACGGATGCCGCTTTGCACGATGTCAGGACACTCACTCAGTGAATCATTCAAGGCATAAAGGCAGAGAGGCACTGCACAACTCAGAGAAATTCTACTTCTCCGCGGGGGGCCCCACCAGGTCACTGAACACTTAAATTTCAAGTAATCCCCTGCCTCTGGCAGACTACTCCGCCAAAGAAAAACTCCCACCGTGCAGAACACAATGGGAGTCGTATGAAGAATGGCACTGCGACTGTCACAGTCCCACATTTAAGAGTTATTATTACTGTGCGATTATTTCGACCAATTGATTTGCGATTACTCGACTTGACTTCTTACTGGTGTTACCTTTAAGGAATGCATTCTTAATCTTAGCCATCGAAGCATCTTCGTCAAGGTTATCCAGAGCATCGAATTCAACCTTGAGTGAACCCTGTACTACGAAGTACTTATCGTATGCACTAGGAAGAGTAATGAAGTTGTATTTCTTCCATTGCTTTGCTAGGTCACTCAACATTGTTTCATCGACACCATTTACATATCGGTAGTTTTTGACTGTCTTAGTAGCATCAAGACGAATGCCGATTGTATTACAACCTGTCTTATCCTTGAGCATTTCCAAGAGGACATCGGTTTCACCATTTCGGGTATCGTCATTGACCGAATAGGTCTTACGAGTCTTGTGGTCACGAACATAGGACTGCTTTTTATTGTAACCCCAATGATTACCGATACCCATTCCGTGACCGTCACCATCAGTAAGGAATACTGTATTGACGATTTGAATGCCGTTCTTTCGTTGAAACTCAGGGACGATATCGAATGATGCAACAATTGCTTCGTTCAATGGTGTGCAACCCAAGTCAAGGCAGTTAGGGTAGTAACGCCGAGTACCGTATCCACTTACTGCACCTGAAAGACCCCAGAAGTTTTGAAGTGCCACTTTGTATTCTTTTGTGGTCATTCTTGAGGACAAGAAGTTGTACAGTTGAAATTGGTGAGGAGTGACATCAGTGTCTTCGTTCACCTTTGTGTACTGGTGGACATCTTCGAGTGCCTTGGCGGCATCTCGGTATTCATCAGAGTATCGTTCAGTGAACTTCTCAAGTGTAGGATAGTAACGGTTTGAAGAGAACGCATATACCTCAAAAGGGACATTTGCTTTATTGCAGAACTCAGTAAGAATCAGCAATTGCTCGACTGTATCCTTCAGAATACTACTCATTGAACCAGACCAGTCAAGGAACATCACGATACCATGATTCTTACCATCAGTATGGGATTCGTTCTTGAGGAAGATGTCTTCACTCCAACGGTAGTTAATCATACTAGTAGTATCAAGAACACCTGTTTTGGTGACATTGGTTCGTCTATCCGCATCTGCGGCTTGTTTCATTTGGAACTGTTGAACCATATGATTGACTGTTGATTTTGCTTTGCTCAAGAACTGTTGAAGTTCAGTATTTGCTTCGACTCGCATAGTTGCGTATCGTTCTTGTTGAACGTCAGAGAATGTTGAGGTTATTCTAGTACTGTTACGGTCGAACATACCAGAAATCACACTGTAGTCTACGATAATATTTTTAAGGTCAAGATTAGGTAGAGTGTGATACTTCACATCAGTTGTTTCATCAGAGTTCATATTCTGAACTGCTTTGTCAAATGCTCGTTGACTTGCGCCTGCGCCATTTACATTATTTTCGTAATCGTCATAGTCAAGTGGTGATTCATCTTCACCATCCTGTTGGGATTCACCAGATTCATCACCCTTTTCACCCTTTTCAGAGTCAGCAGATTCACCGTCATCAGTATCATCGTCTTGTGATTGACCAGAGTCTTCACCGTCTTCATCACCATCTTCGGATTCTGAACCACTTTGCGAACCGTCTTGTTCGTCTTCAGGAATATCACCCTGTGAACTTTGCTGTTGTTGTTGACCTTGTTCGCCTTCACCAGAGTCACCAGAACCAGATTCTTGACCCGATTCTTCTTCTTCGTCTTCTAGTTCATCGACATGTTTTTCGTACAACTCTTTTGCGAGTGCGACAACATCCTCGAATGTGACTGTTTCCGACATACGAGTAACATATTGTTTTTCATCGGATGCGAATGGAATATTCTCAAGACCGAACAAACCTAATTTAAAGTGAAGGTTCAAACGGTCAATAAGTTCATCAGTAACCGCAATAGTGCGACCCTTCAATTCAAACAAGTCTTGCGAATGCAATCGTTTATATGCACTGGCAAAATCACGGCGAATGCCAGGAAATTTGTCTTTGATTAATCGTTCGATGCGAGCATCTTCAACAATGTTTAAGAACGTATGACGAACACCAGAACCTTTACCCTTACCAACAAAGTCTTGCCAACCTTCGGCAGGCGTATGCAATGCATGGGACACTTCGTGACCAACTAACATATCGTAAACTGAATCGTCCATATCTTTCCAGACAGGCAAACCCAGTACACGATTCTTAGTATCAAAATATGCAGTAGGAACATCAGAACGATGTTCCACTATAATATCCTCAGTTGCCATACAACGTGCGAGAATGTCTTTTGATGCGGTTTTAACAGGGTTCTTAGTGTTCTTCATATGCACATATTGTACCATAATTCGATGGGGTACGATAGGGGTAGCATCGGTGTATTTACCATCTATTTTCGATTGACTGACACTATGTTGTCAGTGGCGTAAGTGCCTAATAACACACATCTTATGAGGCAGATATCGCACCTTCTCCGTGTGTACACGGTGTTAAGATAGGTAAGGTAGGGTTATCCACAAGTTATCCACATGGTCTATCCATACTATGACCATAGTCCGATAACATGGCGGATTCGCTATCAACGCAAGTGCCTGTGGCATAAGGACTTATGACTCTACTGACAACATAGTGTCAGTGTCGGAAAGATTTATGCAAAATACATCGACCCTACCCCTATCGAGGGATGCCATATTATGGTACAATACACATTGAAGAATTAATCATTTAACGCACTTTTAAGGAAAAATAGTAATAATGCAAAATCAAGAAATCAAACCAATCCGAATCCCATTCATTCAAGCACTTATCGATGCCGGTTGTACCGATGTCGTTACTCGTGCAGAATTAGATGATGTCTGTGAATCGACTGGTATGTTTGTTTGGCCTCCTGCGTGGATTGTCAAGGATACGAATCGTCGCGCGGGTCGTGGTTTATATAATGTGCCAGAAGTTGGCATTCTCAAAGGTGGTGGTTCTACTACTCCTGTTGTCACTCCTAAAAAAGTCACAAAGCAAGTGGTCGAACCCGCCGTTGCGGTTGCTGTTGCAACCGTTGGTAGTATGGATACTTCAATGAATCTCGCAATGGGTATGACTGGTGGTGAACGTGCAACACTCATACCTAACAAATTTAATGGGTATGTTACTTGGGGTCACTTCAAAGATGCCGAAGCAGTTGTGCGTTCACGACAATTCTATCCAATCTTTGTGACTGGTCTATCGGGTAACGGTAAGACTTTAATGGTCGAACAAATCTGTGCGAAATTGAAACGCGAATGCTATCGTGTGAACATCACTAAACAAACTGACGAAGATGACCTGTTGGGTGGTTTCCGTCTTATCAATGGTAATACGGTATGGCAAGACGGACCAGTTGTGTCTGCGATGAAAGCAGGCGGTGTCCTACTTCTTGACGAAGTTGACCTTGCATCGCATAACATTATGTGTCTTCAACCTGTCCTAGAAGGTAAGGGTGTATTCCTCAAGAAAATCGGTCAATGGGTTACTCCTGCGGAAGGTTTTACTGTGTTCGCAACTGCGAATACAAAAGGTAAGGGTTCGGATGACGGTCGGTTTATCGGTACTGGCATTTTGAACGAGGCATTCCTTGACCGTTTCCCAATTACGATGGAGCAACCATATGCGACTCCTGCGACCGAGAAAAAGATTCTCGTAAAGGCGGGTTGCGAAAAAGACTTTGCTCACCATCTTACAAAGTGGGCAGAAATCATTCGTAAATCCTTCTACGAAGGTGCCGTGGATGAAATCATCTCGACTCGCCGTCTAGTGGACATCGTGAATGCATTTGGCATTTTCGGTGACAAGAATAAAGCAATCGGTTTTTGCCTTGCTCGATTCGATGACGATACTAAAGAGGCGTTCTTGAATCTCTACTCCAAGGTCGATGCGGATATGCAAATGGGTGATGAAGAAGATTCACCTGCGACTGCATCCGCAACAGGAAATGAGTGTCCATTTTGAGTGAAGTAAAAGACTATTGTCTAATCAATCACGAAACAGGATGCCAGTATATGTTCAAAGACCAAAATGCTAATCTAGTAATCGTGTTAATCGATGATGGACACGGATGGCGGACATATGATTCTGCACGGATTGGTGGGAACTATGAGGCGCCACTTGCAAGAACATTTTGGAACTCCCTAGTTAATCAAGGATTCACAACCGACTACCATCAAGACGGAACTACTGACTATGAAAACTAAAGAAATAAAGACATTCAGAAAGACCTATAAAGATTACGATAAGCAATGCCACTTTGAAGGGTTGAAACTCGC
>Ga0209362_1003690_pt1 | contig 10406 bp, 14 predicted proteins | sample SaaInlV_165m_DNA_FD_184680 | JGI IMG/M metagenome (GOLD analysis project Ga0209362, IMG submission 184680) | Marine microbial communities from expanding oxygen minimum zones in the Saanich Inlet - Saanich Inlet SI037_S3LV_110m_DNA (SPAdes)... | ecosystem: Environmental > Aquatic > Marine >...
TTTAACGTGTGTTTTTTTTGCCATGTTATTTTAATTTTTTAATTTCTCTAACTAAATTTAATATTTTTTTAAGTTTATTTTTTATAATAGAATTATCGACACTTATAAGTTTATTTGAATGTTCGTCAAGTTTTAAAGATTTATCCAAATTTAGAAGTTTTTGAGCCCCATTAATAGTCATACCTTGATCTTTAAGTAGATATTTAACTTTTTTTAATATTTTAATTGTTTCACTGTCATAATATCTTCTATTTCCAGAGAAAATTTTGGGTTTAATTTGTTTAAATTTTTTTTCCCAAAACCTTATTGTGTGAGTATTTAAAGAACCTTTTTTTTCATTAACAAGATTCAAAATTTCGGCAACCTCACCTATTGATTTATATGCTGAACTATTCTTTTGACTCATTATTAGAATTTATTAGATCTTTAAATTCATTGGAAGCTTTAAATAAAACTACATTTCTACTAGAAATTATCTTTTTTTCTTTTGTTAAAGGATTTCTTCCTAAACGACTTTTTTTATTACGGATAGAAAACGTTCCAAATTTTGAAATTTTAAGTTTTTTTTCTTTTTTTAAATTTTGAATAATAGTAAATAAAAAGTCATCAATTAGGTTTTCAGCAATATTTTTTGAAAAACCGATTTGCATATAAATTGAATTTGTAAGATCTCTTTTAGTAAGATTTGTTCTCATATTTAATTAATATTGTTATTAATCTTTTCTATCAAATTTCCTCTTATAATTCGACTACAAACACTTAATGAATTTGAAAATCCTAAATAATCGGTTCCTCCATGACTCTTTACAACTGGGTGATCTAAACCAATAAATATTGCTCCATTATAAAGTCTTGGATCTAATCTTTTTTTAAATTTTTTTAAATTAGAAATGTTTAATATTGATGAAATTTTACCTAATAAATTACCTGTCATAGCTTTTTTTAATTCTCCAGTAATGAAGTTTGCTGTACCTTCCGCAGTTTTTAAGGCTACGTTTCCTGTAAAACCATCTGAAATTATTACATTTACATCACCATTCATTAGTTGGTTTCCTTCAATATAACCCTTAAATTCAAAATCTGAATTTTTTTTTTTATTTAATTTTTGATAAGTTTCCTTAATAACCTCATTGCCTTTAATTTCCTCAGAGCCTATATTTAATAAAGCAACTTTTGCATTTTCATTTGGATAAAGAGATTTAAATAATGAGGAGCCCATTATTGAAAAATCAATTAAATTTTTTGCACTACATTCGATATTAGCTCCTAGATCAAGAACTACACTCATATTCTTTTTATTAGGCCATAAAGCTGATAAAGCAGGTTTGTCTATGTTTTCTATCATTTTAAGATTTAATTTAGAGATCACTAATAATGCACCAGTGTTTCCTGCAGATATCACTATGTCAGATTTTTTATTTTTAACACTTTCTATTGAAAGCCACATACTTGTTTTTTTTCCCCTTTTAGCAGCCTCTAAAGGACTGTCCGTTCCTTTAACTACATCATTAGTATGGACTATTTCATAACAACTAGTTGGTAACTTATCTTTAATTAAATCTTCAATTTGTTCATTGTCACCAAATATTTGATAAAAAGTATCTGTATTATTTTTATAATGATGAATTATTCCATCAATTATTTTTTTTGGAGAACCATCCCCCCCCATTGCATCTACTGCAATTTTGATTTCGTTATTCATTGTTAAAAAATTTTAAAATTTATTCCTTAGGATCTAGTACTTGTCTGCCTCTGTACATACCTGTTTTAAGATCTAAATGATGAGGTAACCTATACTCTCCAGATTTTTTATCTTCAACGATATTCTTAGATGAGAATTTCATATTTTGAGCTCTTCTCATTCCTGTTCTTGATGGTGATTGTTTACGTTTTGGTACAGCCATAATAAATTAGGTTTTAATTACACCTTTTATATAAGAATTTAAAGTATTATTTAATAAATTAGACCTATAATTGTCAAAGTAATCAATTAAAAAGGGAGTATCATAATTTTCATCTAAAAATCTCCTTAATATGGAGCTTTTTTCATCTAAAGAAGAAGTTTCCCAAGGATGTAAACTGTCAATCATGCTATAAAATAAGTTCAAATAATCTTTCATTTTCTTATTTATTGATTGGTCACCATAGCCAATTTCTCTAATGCTTAATTCAAGTTGTTTAAACACATAGTCATGTATTTCTTGTAATATATTTTTATTTTCTTTATTTTTAAAGACTTTTAAAAAAAAGTTAAAATGAAGCATAAAAAATATTAATCTATCAGAAAATGTGTCTTGATTTGTATGATTTTTATATAAAACTTTATTTCTAGTTAATTTTACTAAACTATTGTAAATATGAATGTAATTATTATTCATGAAAAATTTAATTTTTATATTAATATTTATAGTTATTTCAAATTGTACATTAAATAAAGTAGTAAAACACCACGGTGTACATTATTTGGAAAAAAAGCATAAAACATTACAAATTTCTACTTCTAATAAAAATGATATATTAAATTTATTAGGACCACCATCTACAAAAAGTACTTTTGACAACGATGTTTGGATTTATATTGAAAGGAAAACAACAACTAGTGAAATTAGAACTTTAGGAAGAAAAAAAATATTAGTCAATAATGTTCTTATTCTTGAAATTGATAATAAAGGTTTGTTAGCTAAAAAAAATTTTTTAAATACAGATGATATGAATCAGTTAAAAATCTCTACAAATGAAACAAACGTTATAGGAAGAAAAAATACTTTCATAAATTCATTTTTAAGCAGTTTAAGACAAAAAATTAACGACCCACTTGGTAAAAGAAAAGCTAAATAATTATTTTTCTATTAACCGGCTATAACTGCCAATAATAAAAGTGCAACAATATTAGTTATCTTAATCATTGGATTAACAGCAGGACCAGCTGTATCTTTATAAGGGTCACCAACAGTATCACCAGTAACTGCTGCTTTGTGAGCTTCAGAACCTTTACCACCATGATTTCCGTCTTCAATATACTTCTTGGCATTATCCCACGCACCACCACCAGCAGTCATTGAAACAGCAACGAACAATCCTGTAATAATTACACCAAGTAACATTGCACCGACAGAAGCTAGAGCAGCAACTTCTCCTCCTATTGATAGTATTATAAAATATAAAATAATTGGAGACAGCACAGGTAGTAGAGAAGGTATAATCATCTCTCTAATTGCTGCGACAGTTAATAAATCTACTAATTTTGCATAATCAGGTTTTTGTTTACGTTTCATAATTCCTGGAAATTTTTTAAATTGTCTTCTAACTTCTACAACAACTGCACCACCTGCTCTTCCAACAGCTTGCATTCCCATCGAACCAAATAAATATGGAAGCATTCCACCTATTAATAAACCAACAACAACATATGGATTTGATAAATCAAAAGTAACAACTATTCCTTCTAGTTTAGATCCTGAAACTCCTGAAAAATGTTTAATATCTTCTACATATGCTGCAAATAAAACTAAAGCTCCTAAACCTGCTGAACCAATCGCGTAACCTTTAGTAACAGCTTTCGTTGTATTACCTACTGCATCTAACGCATCAGTAGTTTTTCTTACACTATTAGGTAATTTTGACATTTCTGCTATACCACCTGCGTTATCGGTAACTGGTCCGTAAGCATCAAGAGCAACTACCATACCAGCTAAAGCTAGCATTGTAGTAACCGCTATAGCTATTCCATAAAGTCCTGCAATAGAATTTGTTGCTAGAATTCCAGCAACAATAATTAATGCTGGTACAGCTGTAGCTTCCATAGAAACAGCTAGTCCTTGAATGACATTTGTTCCATGACCTGTTGTTGATGATTTTGCTATGCTTTTCACTGGTCTATATTCTGTACCTGTATAATATTCCGTAATCCAAATTAATAGTCCTGTAATAACCAATCCAATAATTCCACATGTATACAAATTCTTGCCATTAAAAGATTTATTATTAACTGTATATTCGCTTGTAAAACCAATTACATAATCAGTTACTGGATACAAAATTACCAATGAAGAAACTGCAGATACAACAAATCCTTTATACAATGCATTCATTACATTTTTACTTTTACCAAGTTTAACAAAAAATGTTCCTAATATTGATGTTAAAATACACGCACCACCTATAGTTAAAGGATAGATCATCATGTTAATATCACCAACAAAAAATATTGATGATAAAACCATTGTAGCAACAATTGTTACAGCATATGTTTCGAATAAGTCCGCAGCCATTCCTGCACAATCACCAACGTTATCTCCAACATTATCAGCAATTACTGCTGGATTTCTAGGATCATCTTCTGGAATTCCTGCTTCAACTTTACCAACTAAGTCAGCACCAACATCTGCACCTTTTGTAAAAATTCCACCACCTAGTCTAGCAAAAATTGAAATAAGTGAAGCACCAAATCCAAGAGCAACTAATGCATTAACTATTTCTCTTTCTTCTATTCCAAATTTTAATAAAAAATAGTAATAAACAGCAATAGATAATAAAGCTAAGCCTGCAACAAGCATTCCTGTTACAGCACCAGATTTAAATGCTATAGAAAGTCCACTTGCTAAACCTTTTCTAGATGCTTCAGCAGTTCTTACATTTGCTTCTACAGAAACAAGCATACCAACATATCCAGCTATGCCTGATAGTGTTGCACCAATTAAATAACCTACTGCAACCAAAGGACTAAATACAAAACCGATAACAACTAAAACAACAACACCAACCACAGCAATTGTTTTATATTGTCTTGCTAAATAGGCTTTTGCACCTATTTGAATAGCAGAAGCAATTTCTTGCATTTTTGAATTACCAGCACTTGAGTTGAGAATGTTTTTACCAGTAAAAAAACCATAAACTATTGAAAGAAATCCTGCTGCTATTGTATAAAGTAAAATTGTTTCTACCGATGTATTCATATTACCTTTTTGGTTGTTTAGTTGTTAAATTTTAATGTTATAAAGTCCGGACAATACAAAAAAAGCTATAAAAGGCAATATTTAACTTGCTAAAACTTATGCAAATAACCTTTGTTTTTAAGTGTAATTACTGCGTTATTATGATCAATTATTAATGATTTTAATGGTTTATTTTGAATAATTCCAATTTTAGTGATTTTAACACCTAACCTACTAGAAATTCTCTTGATGATTCCAGCTTTGACCTTGGAGGCTGTAAAAAGAACCTGATAATCATCTCCTCTAGAAATAAAATTAATTTTTGAAAGATTCTTGAGTTTTAATACTTTTTTTAAATTATTTGAAATTGGAATATTTTTTAAATTAAGTTTGTATGATAATTTTTGATTATTTATCAACTTATCTAAATCTGCTAAGAGTCCATCGGAAATATCAATTGAAGTATTAGCAAAATTTTTAAGCTCATTAGCTAATTCTAATTTAATATCAGGCATAAAATATTGAGTAGTAAAATACTTATTCAATATATTATTAAGTTTAATTTTTTTCTGTAAAACTAATAAACCTAAATAACTATCACCTAAATTACCTGACACATAAATATCATCATTAACTTTTCCTTTATTACGATAAATGATATCTTTAGAAAAACCAATTGATGTTATTGTAAAACTTAATTTATTTGAAAACACAGTATCTCCACCACCTAATAAAATATTATATCTATTTTGCTCTCTATTTAATGATTTGCTTATTTTTGATAAATTGGATTTAGAAAAACTTTTTTTATTACCAGATCCTGAGACAAAATAATATTTAGGAAGAACTCCTTTGCAAATAAGGTCTGAAATTGATGATCTAAATATTTTCTTTATTACAAGCTCAGGTTTTTTAAAATTAATAAAGTGATTACCTTCAGTATATGTGTCTACAGATACAACTAAATTATTTTTCTTATTAAAAAATACATCGTCATTTAAATTTAATGAGCTTGGTGATTTTTTAGAAAGTTTTTGAAAATAATCTTTAATTAATTCAAATTCATGCATTACTAGTTCTTATTTTTTTTGCGATTTTATCTAATATTGCATTCAAATATTTTGTTTGCGAGTCTTCTAAAAAAAAATTAGAAGCATCTAGATACTCTTTAATAATAATATTTGTTGAAATTTTGGGTTTATATAAAAATTCAAATATAGCAGATTTTATAATTACTTGGAAAACTTTATCTAAATTTTTCAATTGTAGATCTTCATTTAAATGGTTATTGACTTCTTCTTTAATAACTTCGTTTCTTTCAATTGTACCTAAAACAACATCTTTAATAAATTTTTTAAATCTATGTTTTGTAAAAATTAAATCCTTATCATCGTTAAAAAAATTACCATATAACTTTTGTATGATTATAACTCTTGGACTCTGATTAGGATTATATCTAGTTCTCATTACTTTTGGGCCAAAACAGATAAAACGGCCTGTGCTGCTTCTCTACCCTTTTTTTTTCTCACTATTGCTTGTCTCATATTAAGACAAGTGATTATTCCATTACCAATAGGTTTTTTATTATCTATAGATAGATTCATTATAGCATCAGTTGTAGCTTGCGATATAAAATCAAAATGTGGTGTTTCACCTTTAATAACACAACCAAGTGCTAAAAAGGCATCATATTTCTTAATATTTTTCGAGATTGTCACTGGTATTTCAAAAACTCCAGGGACATAAACTATTTTAATTGAAGCCGATTTTGGAAATAATTTTTTTGCACTCCCAAGTAAACCCCGAGATATATCTTTATAATAATCAGCTATTACTATTAAATATTTTTTTTTCATTAGATTAATTCCTGTTTAATAATCTTTATATCATAACCTTCTAAACCAATAACCTTTTTAGGAGATTTTGTTATTAATATCATATTTTTAATCTTTAAATCTTTAATTATTTGAGCCCCAATACCATAATTTCTAATAAGTTTATCGTTACCTTTTTTATAAAAATCTTTGTTCTTATAATCCTTAAGAGTTTGTGTAACTGACTTTAAATTTGTATCCTTTATAAATACCAAAACACAATTATTGAATTTTTTAAAATAATTCAAAGTCTTATTAAATGAATTCGGTAGTTGTTGATTGATTAGATAGTTTTGAACTACATTGGAAGAAATTACTCTAACTCTTGGTGTTATAGTGTTTTTAATATTACCTTTTATTAAAGCAAAATGTTCCGAACCATCTAATAGATTTTCATATATTTTAATTTTATATTTTTGATTTTTAACTTTTATATCTGATTCTTTTTTTAATCTAATTAGTTTTTCTTTTTTAAGACGGTAAGCTATAAGATCTTCTATCTTACCAATTTTCAAATCATGTTTTTTAGCAAAATTGAATAAATCTTGACCTTTGGCCATTGTTCCATCTTCATTCATTATTTCACAAATAACTGCTGAGTTATTTTTTTTAGCAAGCTTAGATATATCAACAGATGCTTCAGTATGACCTGCTCTAACTAAAACGCCACCTTCCTTTGCAATGATTGGAAAAACATGTCCTGGTGATACAATTTCATTTTTGTTAACATTTTTTTTAGAAGCTATTTTTATAGTCTTAGCTCTATCTTTAGCTGATATTCCTGTTGTTATGCCTTTTTTAGCTTCTATTGAAATAGTGAATGCAGTTTTATTTCTAGATTGATTGATTGGTGACATTAATGACAAATTTAATTTTTTGGCTTGAGCTCTGTCTAAAGCTAGACATATTAATCCTCGACCATACTTTGCCATAAAATTTATATTCTTAGAATTGGAGTCGGTTGTTGAAATTATTAAATCACCCTCATTTTCTCTTTTTTCATCATCAACTAAAATGAACATACCCCCTTTTTTGGCGATATTAATAATGTTTTCGATTGATGAATAATTACTTTTTTTCATTAAAATAATTTTTAACGTATTTAGATAAGATATCTATCTCTATATTAACTAGATCATTTTTTATTAATGAAGATAAATTAGTTAACTTATAAGTATGAGGAATAATCCATATTTGAAAACCATTTTTAGTTTTTTTTGAAATAGTAAGAGAAATACCATTTACAGAAATAGAAGCTTTTTCAATCAAATTTTTTCTCTCTTTTTTATTTATTTCTAAATCAAACAAATAAGATTTATCAATTTTTTTTATCATTAAAATTTTACCAATTGTATCAACGTGTCCTTGGCAAATATGCCCTGAAATTTTTTGACCATATTTAAGAGGTAACTCAAGATTGATTTTATCTTTAATCTTTAAAAATTTAAATTTTGATCTTTGAATAGTTTCATTTGAAAGATAGAATTCCATTACATTTCTTTTTAAAGTCATTAATGTTAAACATACACCGTCACATGCAACTGAAACGCCAATATCTTTATTTGTTAATTTCAAATTTGATTTTATAAAGATATTAATTCCTTTAGATCTTTTATCAATTTTACTGACAGATCCTTGATTAAATATTATTCCATTAAACATATTAATTTTTATAGAGCGTAATTGAGTCTTTTCCTAGTTTTGTGTTAATTTTACTTTTACTTTTATAATTTTGTGTCAAATCTTTAAAGAAATTTATCTCTTTATGATCGACTAATTTTGATAATCTTTTTGGGCTTTTAAATAAGTAAAATTCATTAAATAATTTTTTTTTAAGAAAGCTTTTGCTTAATTCATTTCCTCCTTCTATTAAAAGGTTTCTACATCCTAACGTAAATATTTTCTTAAGAATTAATTTTAAATCAAAATTTTTATTATCAATTAAATTAGATTTTATTAGTTGAATTCCTTTTTTTTTAAATAATAAAATTCTTTTTTTATCAGCATTTTTATAAAAAATTATTGTATTATTTTTATTAGATGTTTTAAAAATATAAGAAGTAGTTTTTGTTTTTAAATAATTATCTAAAATTATTCTTTTAGGAGAAAATTTATTTAAACCTTTTAGTCTACAATTTAATCTTGGATTATCTTTATTTAATGTTTTATAAGAGATTAATAAAGAGTCATTTTTATATCTTAAAAAATGAGTCAATTTATCTGAGTGGATGTCTGTAATTTTTTTTTTTCCTTTGCTATAAATTAAATTATTTTTTGAAATTGCAATTTTGCCTGTAACATATGGTCTTTTATTAATTCTATTAAAAAAATATGGATTATAAAAATTATTAATTTCTTTTTTAAGTAATCCTTTTTTAACGTTAATATTTTTTGTATTTAAAATCTTAAAACTTTTTCTTTTTACTTTTTTATCAATATCTTCAATAGAATAAATAACTTCACTAATTTTATTCTTAATTATTGCTGTAGTACAAGGTGGTGTTTTTCCATAATGATTACACGGTTCTAGTGAAATATACATTTTAGATCCTTTCAATTTTTCACACGAATTTCTTATTGCGTTATGTTCTGCATGAGGTCTTCCTGTATATCCTGTTTGACCAATTGAAATGATTTCATCATTTTTTACAATTACACAGCCAACAGAGGGATTTTCGCCTGTTAAGCCATGACGTGCTCTTGCTAAATTTAAAGCAAGACTCATATATTTAATATCTTTTTTTGTAAATTTATCTTTTTTTGTAGACATCTAATTTGTCCACGAATTGTACAAAATCTTTTTCTTCTCGAAAATTTCTATAAACAGAAGCAAATCTAACATAGGCAACAGGATCAAGTTCTTTTAGACCTTCCATAACCATTGTGCCAATAGTATTTGTTGAAATCTCACTTTGACCTAGTTCTTCAAGAGCTCTTGAGATTTTACTAATAAATTTTTCAGCAGTTTCAGTGTCAATCGGTCTTTTCTTTAGTGCTATATAAATTGATTTTGACAATTTATCTCTATCAAAAGAAGATTTTCTACCATTTTTTTTAACAACCATTATTTCTCTAAATTGAACTCTTTCAAAGGTTGTGAATCTTGCGCCACATACACACAATCTTCTTCTTCTTATAGCAGTACCATCTTCGGTCGGTCTTGAGTCTACAACTGATGTTTCTCCTTTTTTACAAATTGAACAAATCATTTATTTTAAATTCTTATATATTGGAAAAGAAGCTGTAAGATTTATTACTTCATCTCTAACTTCTTTTTCAATTTTACTGTTATCGTCTGGATTTTCAGATAAGCCTTTAACAACCTTAGTTATTAAATCTCCTACTTTTTTAAATTCATTTAAACCAAAACCTCTTGTTGTAGCTGCTTGAGTTCCAAGTCTTATACCAGAAGTAATCATTGGCTTTTCAGAATCAAATGGTATTCCATTTTTATTGCAAGTAATATTTGCATTAGAAAGACTTTCTGCAGCACCGTTACCTTTTACATTAAATGGTCTTAAGTCAACCAACATTAAATGTGTATCTGTTCCGTCTGAATAAATTTTAAATCCATTATTTTTAAGTGTTTCTGATAGAA
>Ga0209362_1003693_pt1 | contig 10403 bp, 9 predicted proteins | sample SaaInlV_165m_DNA_FD_184680 | JGI IMG/M metagenome (GOLD analysis project Ga0209362, IMG submission 184680) | Marine microbial communities from expanding oxygen minimum zones in the Saanich Inlet - Saanich Inlet SI037_S3LV_110m_DNA (SPAdes)... | ecosystem: Environmental > Aquatic > Marine >...
GAAAAGCCCCCGCATTTCTGCGAGGGCTTTTCCAGTTTGTCGCCAGTTTGGTGGAGCTTGAGGGACTCGAACCCTCTACCTCCTGCTTGCAAAGCAGGCGTTTCTACCTTGTGTCCTGAAAGACACCACACACAAACATGCAGTTACTAAATGACATTTTGATGTGAAAGTCGAGTACAGATCATCTCACCTCTGCGGTACAATTTTTACCACAGTATTCCAACTGTCTTCCTCACATTTAACCTCCGAAAAAGTCCGGTCCATAGATCAGCAAAAACTATGCCTTTCGAAGAATTCGACCCACTCGACCGTGAAATAATGAACACGATTCAAGCAGCCTTTCCATTGGTTGCCGAACCGTACAAAGCGATCGCACAAAGCCTCGACACAACTGAGAAAGACGTTATCGAGCGTATCGGCGTGCTTCGACATAAGAATGTCGTTCGTCAGATCGGTGCAATCTTCGACACGCGGAAGCTTAAGTATCAGTCGATGCTTGTTGCAATGCAGTTCGCTGACGATAAACTCGATAAGGCAGCGCGCTTTCTCAATCGCCACCCTGGAATTAGCCACAACTACGAACGAGACGGCCACTTCAATCTCTGGTTCACAATCGCAGTTCCGCCCGAGCGTTCTCTCGAAGGCGATATCGAAATGCTCGCCAAGCTCACTGGCGCCACAACTACCCGACTTCTACCAACTATCAAATTTTTCAAAATCGGTGTGAACTTCGACATGGTCAAGGGTAAATCTAGCGCCACTAAAGGTTACCGACCCGACGATCAAGGAACGACAAGCACATCTTCGCCAGATGTTACTCAGGACATCATCGACTACGTGAAAGTTATGCAAGAAGATCTTGCGCCCGTCTCACGTCCGTTCGATGCAATGGCGGAACAACTTGGCATGACCATCGACGAAATGTTCAGGCGAGCTGACGAACTAGTCGAACAAAAGATAATGCGCCGATACAGTGCAGTGCTACACCATCGACGCGCCGGCTTCTCATCAAACGCAATGATCGTCTGGAAAGTTCCAGAAGAGCGTTCCGAAGAAATCGGTACAATCATGGCTAAGCACCCAGCAGTTACCCACTGCTACCAACGACCAATCTACGATGACTGGCCATACTCGCACTTCACTATGGTTCACGGAACGTCGCCAGAAGAATGTGAACGCTTCGGTAATGAGATAGCCGAAGCAACGGGAATGAACGAGCGAGCACTCGTTTACAGCCTTCGTGAATTTAAAAAGACTCGAGTTCGATACTTCGTAGAAGATGAATTCGTAGTTGAAGAGCTTCAGCCAATCAGCTGATCTCACACTAAACATCGGCTCGAATCCACCCACCTAGCCAAAACAGATCTGGAGAACACTGTGCCGCGCTATTACGGAATGTACCTCGATGTGAAAGAACGCTTAGGAATCGTCTTCGGTGGCGATGCCCACGAAGGCGAACGCAAAGTTAACTACCTGCTCGAATGCGGAGCGACTGTAAAGTTGTTCAGCCCAGACGACGAAATCTCGGACAAACTTCGTGCGCAGGCCGCCGCTGGTGAGATCGAATGGATCAACCGAAAATACCAAGCTGGTGATCTCGCCGGTGCATGGATCGTCATCGTCGCCGACACATCGTCCATGGAAACTAACGAAGCAGTTTCAAAAGAAGCAACCGAGCGAAATATTTTATTAAACGTGATGGACGTCACGCCCCTATGCACTTGGATAGCGCCAGCCTTGATTCATCGAAACGACATCACATTAGCCGTTTCTACCGCAGGAACAAGCCCTGCATTAGCAAGAAGATTACGCGAAGAAATCACATCCGATTCATGTCAATGTATGAGATGGGCCAATGTAGGTCCTATTTTGACGGATGTTAGAAAAACTACACGAAGTCAGAAAATCGTCTGTTGCCCTGAAAAATGGCAATGGTTCATGACATCCGACTGGTTGGACAAAGCAGAGAAGTTAGACCCTAAACAAGCTAAGGCTGATCTAATAGAGGGGATCAAAAGTGTTGCCTGTGTTTCATGTACTCCATTTGGTTCCTGTCAAAGGATCGAAACACCGTTACCCAAACATTAAAATGTGCCAAGCGAAGTAAAAATTTGATTAAAATCGGAACACGTGGAAGCGAGCTGGCTCTTACGCAGACCAGCCACGTGGTCGACGCACTCAAGGAAGCAAGCCCTGAGGTTGAATTCGAAATCGTCGTAATCAAAACGACCGGCGATATCGACCAGCGTCATAATGTTTCTGAACTGGGCGTTGGTGTATTCGTTCGCGAATTGGAAGTCGCGCTACTCGACAACCGAGTCGATCTAGCGGTGCACAGCCTTAAAGATATGCCATCGTCGCTGCCGCCAGAGTTCACTCTTGCTGCCGTGCCTTATCGTGAAGATCCACGTGACGCTTTCATTAGTCGAAATGGTGAAACGCTTGAAGAAATTCCCACCGGATCCCGCATCGCTACCGGAAGCGTACGACGTCAGGCTCTGGTCAAAAACATACGCCCAGATCTAGTCGTCGAATCAGTTCGAGGAAACGTTCCAACCCGGCTCGGCAAACTCGACCTTGAAGACGGTCCAGACGCCATAATATTAGCTGTAGCCGGACTAAAACGACTCGGTCTTCACGAACGAATTACCCAGCACCTTTCGTGCTCTAATTTCGTTTCCGCCGTTGGACAAGGCGCACTCGCTCTTGAAACTCGTGCAAGTGACCCAACAACTGCTGCTATCGCCGCGAAGATCAATCATGAAGGCACACTACTCGAAATAACAGCGGAACGAGCCTTTTTGGACGAAATCGGCGGCGGCTGCTCGGCGTCAGTCACAGCACACGCAAAAATCAGAGGTGAACGACTCGAATTTTCAGCCTTCGCATCAACGCCAGATGGCACGCAGGTCATACGCGAAAGTATTGTCGATGAAGCTTCGAATGCGGAAAATGTCGGCAGGAAAATGGGTGAACTATTTGTAGAAAGTGGTGCACGACAGCTCGTAGCAGGGGATGCTAACTAACCTATGTCAGACACCACCAAAAACGAAGGCAACAACCCAGTAGGAAAAGTACTGCTCGTTGGGGCAGGACCCGGCGACCCCGGTCTGATTACCGTCAAAGGACTCGAAAGTCTGCGGACTGCGGATGCCATTGTATTTGATCGCCTCGCATCCCCAAGACTTCTCGCTCAGGCACGCCCCGACGCAGAACTGTATGATGCCGGAAAAGGTCGAGACGACCATCGAATGACGCAGTCTGAAATAAACGAACTGCTCATTGAGTTAGCTCTACGTGGACTTAACGTTTGCCGACTCAAAGGCGGCGATCCGTTCGTATTTGGTCGTGGTGGCGAAGAAGCGTTAGAACTTTCAGCCGCAGGTGTTCCGTGGGAAGTCGTTCCCGGCATTTCATCGACCATTGCCGCTCCTGCCTACGCAGGAATTCCTGTGACACAGCGCGGAATGTCGACATCACTAACAATCGTTACCGGAAGCGAAGACCCGAACAAACCCGACTCGACTATTAACTGGGATGCTCTCGCCTGTCTCACCGGGACTCTCGTATTCGTAATGGGCTGGCAAGCCATGAACGACATAGTCGCAGCCCTCACCTCCCGAGGTGTTCCAAGCGACCGAGCCGCCGCACTCGTCCAGTGGGGCACAACCCCCAAACAACGCGTAGTCACCGGGCCAATTGGCGAAATCGTTTCACGAGGTGTTGAAGCAGGAATCGGAGCGCCAGTCGCTCTCGTTATCGGTGAAGTTGTTGGTCTCCGTGATGCAATGGCGTGGTTCGACACTCGACCACTGTTCGGCAAGCGAGTACTCGTCACCCGTGCACGATCACAGGCAAGCAAGCTTGTAAAACAGCTCGAAGACCTCGGTGCCGAAGTGCTCGAATATCCAACAATCGAAATCGTTCCAGCCCGCGATACAGAACCTCTCGACGAAGCGCTTCGGAACGTATCTAAATACGACTGGATGATGTTCACCAGCTCAAATGCAGTGCGCGGAATTGCTACACGGATGCAGGCCCTCGGAATCGATTCTCGGGAACTCTCACATCTCAAATTCGGTGTAAACGGACCTTCAACGGCTAGAGCTCTCACCGAAATCGGCATCAACGCCGATGCCATTCCTGATCAGTACCTCGCCAGCGCAATGGTCGAACTACTGAAGACCGATGGTATTACGCCCAAGAACGTTTTATTCCCACGTTCTGAGATCGGACGAGAAACCCTCGCAACCGGTCTACGTGAACTCGGATCAAACGTAGACGAAGTGGTCGCCTACTCAACCGAATCGCCAAATGACACCGGCGATCTAGCACGAGCCGCCTACGAAGAAGGCATCGACTTCACAACGTTCACCAGTTCATCGACCGTGCGCAATTTGGTCGATCTACTTGGCGGTAGTCCCGATCTGATCAACGCTAGCAAGACCGTTATCATCGGCCCAATTACAACCGAAACCGCCAAAGAACTCAACGTCAACAACGATATCGAAGCCGAAGAACAGTCGATACCCGGAATCGTAAAAGCGATCTTGTCGTACGTTACAGCGTCTGAAAAACAGGGATAATAGCGACATGACCAGCGACCAATACCCTCATCTTCGCCGACTACGACGTAGTGCCACACTGCGTGACATGCTCAATGAAAACCGTCTTTCCGCGTCGGAATTCATCTACCCACTTTTCGTCGTAAACGGCTCTAGCGTTCGTACTCCTATCGAACCAATGCCCGGAATCGACCAGATGTCGGTAGACATAGCCGTGGAAGAAGCCCTTCGTGCGGCTGAATCCGGAGTGAAGTCGGTTCTACTGTTCGGAATTCCAAACACCAAAGACTCCACAGGCTCCAGTGCAGCATCGCCCGACGAAGCCGTGCAAAAAGCCGTCGCAGCAATCAAAAAAGCATCACCAGATACATATGTAATCACCGATGTTTGCCTCTGCGAGTACACCGATCACGGTCACTGCGGAATCGTTAGTGGCAACGATGTCGACAACAACGCAACACTGCCGCTCCTCGCTCAGGTGGCTGTTTCTCATGCCCAAGCCGGAGCCGACATGGTCGCCCCATCCGCAATGATGGACGGACAGGTCGGAGCAATTCGAGCAGGACTCAACGAAGCCGATTTTTCAGATATTCCGGTAATGGGATACTCGGCAAAATACGCTTCAGCGTTCTATGGTCCGTTCAGGATTGCCGCCGATTCCACACCACAGTTTGGTGATCGCCGTGCCTACCAGATGGCACCTAATCAAGCTCGTGAGGCGATGCTGGAAGTCGAAGCCGACCTTGAAGAGGGCGCCGACATCATCATGGTGAAGCCCGCCCTCGCCTACCTCGATGTAATAAAAGAGGCATCGATACGATTCGACACCCCACTCGCCGCTTACAACGTTAGCGGTGAATACTCTATGATCGCCGCAGCTGGTCAAGCAGGCTGGATCGACAGAGAACGTGCCATGATGGAAGTACTAACTTCAATCAAACGCGCCGGTGCCGATCTGATCATCACCTACAGCGCAATCGAGGCGGCAGAATTCATCTCTCGAGGATAATTTCTCCTATGTTCGATACACCTGTAACAGGTTTTTCGAAGTTCTACTTAGACTATAAAGTCTTAAGCACAATTTTTGAGCGAGAACACGCGATGACATAGGTTCCAAGTCGAAATTCTTGCTACAAAAAGGGATCACAAATTAACGAACTTGTTTCTGACAATAATGTTCGAGGGTTACTCGCTGAATTCATTGCCCCATTTACATTCGTGTTCATCGGGATCCGTGCAGTTGGAGCATCAGTAGTTGCTGGCCTTTCACTTGTAAAGCCGTTTGTACAACTGGACTGATTGTGATCGCCCTTGGGAACGGGGTTTGAAAAAATTTAGGAATCGTCGTCATAGGGCGCATTACGGGCACCCACGTGAAACCGCCTTGCACAAGAGAGGAATCGATTACTTGTTCCTCGTCATGAACTGTTGAGGGTGCATGGGAGACTTCACGATGCCTGCGGCCAGGCTGTGGTGTGTGACCTTGCAGCTTCCATCCGGTTCTGTCTGAAAATGGCGTATGTGCGGATAAAAGTCCGATGCTTAATGAAATTCGGGCGTTACAACTGCTGGTTCGATGAAATCTAATGCAGAATTTCCGGTTGAGTCAGATGCAATCACGAAAGTTACAGGTGCCGATTCCCACTACTGCTGTCAAAAGTTTCATATCCAAGAGAGATTCTATGTTTTCTCTTGGAAGTTGACGTAGACGCGCAATGTCAGGGCTACAGGTCGAAGCGATCTAGGTTCATTACCTTGCCCCATGCAGCCACGAAAGTACTGACGAGCTTATCCTGCCCATCGTCACTAGCGAAGACCTCGGACAGCGACCGTAGCTCGGAATTTGATCCAAACACGAGGTCGACACGACTAGCCGTCCACCGCACCTCCTCAGTCACCCTATCTCGAACTTCGAACTCATCTTCGGCGTCTGACACAGCCCTCCAAGTATTCGACATGTCGAGCAGGTGCACGAAGAAGTCATTGGTCAACGTTCCGGGACGATCAGTGAAGACCCCATTTTGGGACCCTCCGGCGTTAGTTTTCAGGACGCGCATGCCACCGACGAGTGCTGTCATCTCGGGAGCAGACAATTTAAGCATGAATGCCTTGTCAACTAGAAGCTCCTCCGCCCGGACGCCGAGGCCATTCTGGAGGTAGTTGCGGAATCCATCAGCTATCGGTTCTAGCGGGGCGAATGCATCGGGATCGGTCTGTTCCTGCGAAGCGTCGGTACGCCCAGGCGTGAACGGCACTTCCACATCGTAGCCACCCCGCTTCGCCGCCTTCTCGACCGCTGCGCAACCGCCAAGCACGATCAGGTCGGCAAGCGATACTTTTTTTCCACCCATCTGCATGTTATTGAATTTTTGCTGTATACCCTCAAGAGTCTCCACAACATGCGATACTCCCGAGGTAACGTTCACATCCCATTGAGCTTGCGGTGAAATTCGTATCCTGGCCCCGTTCGCACCACCGCGTTTGTCACTATCTCGGTAGGTCGATGCCGACGCCCAAGCGGTAGAGACCAAATCGGATATCGAAAGACCTGATCTGAAGATACTGGTCTTCAGTTTCGCGACATCCACACCATCGATCAGTTCATAGTCGACGGTGGGAACGGGATCCTGCCACAATTGTTGCTCATCGGGTACCCACGGCCCTAGGTATCTTGAAACAGGGCCCATGTCTCGGTGCAGCAGCTTGTACCAAGCCCGAGCAAAAGCCTCAGCGAACTTGTCGGGGTTATCTAGGAAGCGCCTCGAGATACGCTCGTATATCGGGTCCATCCTCAAAGCGAGGTCCGTGGTGAGCATGATGGGAGAATGCCGTTCCGATGAGTCATGGGCATCGGGCACCAGATACGCGGCATCAGGATCCGTCGGAACCCACTGCCATGCGCCACCATTGCTCTTTGTCAGATCCCAATCGTAGCCGAACAAAGTTTCAAAATAACTATTGTCCCACTTTACCGGAGTGGCGGTCCAAGCTCCCTCAAGCCCACTCGTATAAGTGTCGCTACCTTTGCCGCTACCAAAACTGTTCACCCAACCAAGACCCTGTTCCTGAAGGCTTGCACCCTCTGGCTCCGGGCCGACGAAATCTCCGGCATTCGATGCGCCATGGGCCTTACCGAACGTATGCCCACCCGCGATCAGAGCAACTGTTTCTTCGTCGTTCATCGCCATTCGATCGAAAGTAACACGTATGTCTTTGGCCGCTGCAAGCGCGTTAGGCTCGCCATTCGGGCCCTCAGGATTGACATAGATCAGCCCCATCTGAACTGCTGCCAGCGGATTGGCCAAGTCCCGGTCTCCGCTGTAGCGCTCATCACCGAGCCAGGTGGTCTCGGGTCCCCAGTAAACATCATCATCGGGTGACCAGATGTCTTCGCGTCCACCACCGAAACCAAAGGTCTTTAAGCCCATCGTTTCCATGGCGCGATTGCCTGCGAAAATCAGAAGGTCGGCCCAGGAAATTTTTTGACCATATTTCTGTTTAATAGGCCAAAGCAGTCGACGGGCCTTGTCGAGGTTGGCGTTGTCGGGCCAGCTGTTCAACGGAGCGAAGCGCTGTGCGCCGGAACCGCCCCCACCCCGGCCGTCCGCAACGCGATACGTGCCAGCAGCGTGCCATGACATTCGTATGAAAAAGGGCCCATAGTGTCCGTAGTCGGCCGGCCACCAGTCCTCAGATTGCGTCATCAGTGCGTCGACGTCCTTCGTTATGGCATTGAAGTCGAGAGCTTTGAACTCCTCTGCATAATCGAAATCCTTGTCCATTGGATTTGCGTCGGGATGATTCTGACGGAGGATACTAAGATTCAACTGGTTCGGCCACCAGTGTTGGTTCGCCGTTACCCCGCCCACCTGATACCCAGTATGCATGACCGGACACTTCGGCGTTGACGATTGATCGCCGGTGGCGTTCGCACCGTGGCTTTCGTTACTCATTGCTCTACTTACTCTTTTAAGATTTTACGGTACTCAATTGTTGAAAGACTGACTCAGCCGACGAAGAATTATTCGCCGTCGATCCAACGAATGGTGTCCGTGTAAACAGGTAGTGTCGCAGGACTCTGATAGATCTCCTCAGCAAATGAGTCAGAACGTTAAACCGCAGCGATTCTGCGTTCTGTGATAACGAATAATTATGCCATATATCTTTCGATTTAAAGGACGATTTCTATCGAACACGGCTGTGGATACTCGACCGTTTGACCGGACCAAATTTTCGACTGTCAGTCGAAGCTGAACGATTGTCACCCAGCACTACGAACTCATCGTCTCGAAGCCACCACGTTTGGCTCTCTGTAAAATCCGGGCAGTAAGCGAACGAATCCTCAACCAACTCACCACCCACGAACAGCTTACCGACTTTCAAAGCTACCTCCTCGCCCGGTAATCCAACAATTCTTTTTAGAATCCAATGTCCAGAAAATCCTGGCTCTTCTAACCGCACCACATCGAACCGTTGGGGCTCTCGCAGACGAAAGCCAGCACGCACTAAAACCACCCAACTACCATCACCTATAGCAGGCTCCATGCTCTCGCCGTTCACTTTAAACAATTCAACTGAAAGCAACTCAATTAGTAGGTTTATTAGGTAATTCAACTGAGAATATCGGTTCTACGTGTTAGATTTGTCTGGCATATTGACAGCAGAAACTTTGGCACGACTTGTGGCAGCTTGTATTTTCCGCCAGAGTTGCACAATTACCAGTGCTTTTTTCGAGGAGAAAACTCATGTTACGAACAATTTCAAGAATTGCCGACCGGCTACTCCCCGTCGGTACAGTCGATGCACACTGTGACATCCCGTGTGGCATTTACGACCCACGTGACGCCATTCAGGCAGCACAGACAGTAATCCGAATGACCGAGCTTATCGAAGCAATGGGCGTACCGACAACCGTTCAAGACCACAACTCGTTCAACCGATACGTTGCTGTCAAAGAAGAGCATGCAACCAAGGCCAAGAACGATATCGTGATTATCTGGACTGACTACTTCAAGCCAGAACATCTTGCAGCACACCCTAACCTTCACACCAAGGTCTGGGAAGCTTGCAAGCTCGGTTCGCAGGTAAAGCAGCACGTCGACATGGACGCAGCAGTTGCCTTCAAAGCAGCTCTCGAAGAAATCGGCGCAGCTTTCGCTGATACCAAGAAGTAAAAGCGTTCCGAAAACATAGACTGTTCGAAAGGGGTCAGATTTCGCTGGCCCCTTTCTAGTTAACTAGTTCGGATTACGTTATCCTGCCCCGGTTGTATCGATCACTCTTACTCTCGTTACCTGAAAGAATCACATTTGCATATCTACGAGCTCGATACTCCGTCAGTCGTAATCGACGTCGATGTACTTGAAAAGAACATCAACGATATGGCCGATCACTGCAAGAATCTCGGCATCACTCTTCGTGGACACACGAAAAGCCACAAGAATCCAGAAATCGCCAAAATGCAGGTTGCAGCGGGATCGAAAGGGATAGTCTGCCAAAAACTTGGCGATGCTGAAAACATGGCCCGAGCAGGACTCGACGACATCCTGATGACCTACAACATCGTAGGCAATCAGAAAGTTCGCCGACTCGTCGATCTAGCCGGCTTTCGACGCATGACCGTCACCGTAGATTCACTCGCCGTTGCAGCAGGCATTTCCGAACAAGCGGCTACCGAAGGAGTGACAATCGGCGTACTCGTCGAATTCGATTCAGGTGGTAATCGCACCGGTGTTCAATCTCCGGCTGCTGCGGAAGAACTCGGCAAGCAAATACAACAACTACCGGGACTAAAACTTCGCGGCCTAATGACCTACCCAAGTCAAGTATCGTCAAAAC
>Ga0209362_1003696_pt1 | contig 10398 bp, 8 predicted proteins | sample SaaInlV_165m_DNA_FD_184680 | JGI IMG/M metagenome (GOLD analysis project Ga0209362, IMG submission 184680) | Marine microbial communities from expanding oxygen minimum zones in the Saanich Inlet - Saanich Inlet SI037_S3LV_110m_DNA (SPAdes)... | ecosystem: Environmental > Aquatic > Marine >...
CAGAGATCAGCAACTGTTGGGTAAATCTCTAGATGGGTAATTCCCGCTTGGTGTGCGGAAATGAAATCACGCCGAGGCGGGTGGTTGCAAGACTAGAATTATCCGAAGGGATGACTTCTAAGACTGAGCCATTGAAAGGGATGAGGTCCGGGAGGGAACAATCCTAAGGTGGAGCATCCACGCTTCCTCGTCAACGTGGCGGATCTTGTACGCCTTGAAATGGGGCTATTCGCCTAGACTGGAACCAACAGAACTACTACCATTTTAATTAAAAACAAAATTATTCTAGTATGTCATTTAGTGATTAAAAAAATATATAGAGAAAATAATTTTAAATGTATTTGTTAATACAAAACATCAAATTTTAAAAATTCACCAATAAAGTTTTCATTATGTATTTCTACATCTTCAACTCTAGCATTAGCAGGTCCTCCATGAGCCCATTCAATAAGTCTGTTAATTTTTTCTTCATCTCCTTCTAAAACAGCTTCTACTTTACCATCTTTTAGATTTTTAACCCATCCAAAAATGTCATTCTTTTTTGCTTGTACTTTTAATGTTTGACGAAAAAATACACCTTGTACTTTACCAGTAACAAAAAATCTAATTCTTTGATTTGACATTAAAATTGTATTTCAAATAGTCATTAATCAGTTTTAGGTTAAAGAGAAACTATTTTCTTTCTTTAATTCTAGCTCTACCAGTTTTTCTAGCAGCAATACTACCGACCTTTGCACCAGGAGGTGCATCCCTAGATACAGTTGAACTTTGTCCAACATGTTGATGACGACCACCACCGTGTGGGTGAACATAAGCAGCCTGAGCAACACCTCTAACAATTGGATATTTCTTTCCTTTTGCTTTGAAGCTTCTCCATTTGTTACCGGCACTCATAAAATGTCGTTCAGTAGCTCCACCGCCAGCAAGAGTACCAATCATTGCTCTATTCTTTGGATTTAAAATTGCAAATTTTCCAGAAGGAAGTTTAACAGTGACACCTTCATCACCATGAGAGAAAACAGTTGCATCAGTTCCTGCTGATTTTACTATAGCACCGCCATCTCCAAAATGCTTTTCAATATTACAAACAATTGTGCCATCAGGAATATTTTGAACGCTGATTACGTTTCCTTTTTCAATTTTTGATTTTAATCCAAAATGTAAAACTTCGCCTACTTTGGTACCTAGAACTGCAGGTACAAATGAAACCGAGCCATCCTCAAATCTGACTTTAGATAATGGTGCTTCCCTACCACGTTCATGAACTAGATCTATAATTTCACCCTCATGTTGCTCAGATAATGGAAAACGTGGATAATTTGCCTTGGTGCCTATTTTTCCAGTAGATGTAGATCTAAATTGATTACCTCCACGGCCACGTCTTCTTACTAATGGTCTCTTACCCAAGTTGATCGTTTCCTACGAATAGATGATTTTAAGCTTTTGATTGTAATTTAAGGAAATAACCACAAAGGTATAAAAATTAGACAGAGTGTTTTTCTTTATGAGTCAAAATGCCCTTTCTCTTAAAGTTCTTGAAGCATATACAAGAGATGTTGGAAGAGGAGTAGCAAGAATAGATTATGATTCCATGGATACGTTAAATGCATCCACAGGTGATGTAATTGAAATTAAAGGTAAGAGAAGAACTGTTGCAAAATGTCTGCCACTATACCCATCTGATGAAGGAAAAGGTATTATTAGAATAGATGGGCTTGGTAGAAATAATTCAGGTATTGCAATTGGTGATACAATTTCGGTTAGAAAAATAAAGGCAGTAGCTGCTGAAAAAGTTGTAGTTGCTCCATTAGAGGCAATTCCACCAATTGATGAAAGATATCTTGCTGATGCCTTAGAGAGTGTTCCTTTGATAAAAGGTGATAATGTAATGGTTCCATACTTTGGTGGGCGTTTAACTTTTCAAGTAATAGGAGTTACACCAGCAGCTGATGCAGTGTTAATTACTCAAAAAACTGTTTTCCATATTGCAGAAAAAGGTGAAACATTACGGGGAGTTCCACAAGTCACCTATGAAGACATTGGTGGAATTTCAAATGAGATTAAAAAAGTTAGAGAAATGATTGAACTTCCATTAAGACATCCTGAAATTTTTGAAAAGTTAGGAATTGAAGCACCAAAAGGTGTTTTGTTATATGGACCTCCAGGTACCGGTAAAACTCTACTTGCAAAAGCAGTAGCAAATGAAAGTCAAGCTCATTTTATTAGTATTTCAGGTCCAGAAATTATGAGTAAGTTTTATGGTGAAAGTGAAGCCAGATTAAGAGAAATTTTCAAAGAGGCAAGAGAAAAAGCTCCATCAATAATTTTTGTTGATGAAATTGATTCAATTGCACCAAAAAGAGAAGAGGTCACAGGAGAGGTTGAAAGAAGAGTTGTTTCTCAAATGTTATCATTAATGGATGGTCTAGAATCTAGAGGAAAAGTTATTGTCATCTCTGCAACAAACAGACCAAACGCAATTGATCCTGCACTTAGAAGACCAGGAAGATTTGACAGAGAGATTGAGATTAAAGTTCCAGATAAAAAAGGAAGAAAAGACATTCTTGCAATTCACAGCAGAAACATGCCATTAGCAGATGATGTTAACATCGATAAAATATCATCAGTGAGTCATGGATATGTTGGTGCAGATTTAGAATATCTCTGTAAAGAAGCTGCAATGAAATGTTTGAGAAGACTATTGCCTATTTTGAATTTAGAAGAAGAAAAATTACCTCCAGAAACTTTGGATAAACTAATTGTAAATCATGATGACTTTACTAAAGCATTAATCGAAGTAACCCCATCTGGAATGAGAGAAGTCTTTATTGAAAATCCAGATGTAAAATGGGGCGATGTAGGCGGTTTGAAAGAGGTAAAACAGGAGTTACAAGAAGCTGTTGAATGGCCAATGAAATATCCAGGTCTTTATGATAAACTAGGACACAGTATGCCAAGAGGAATACTACTTCATGGTCCAAGTGGTACAGGAAAAACTTTACTTGCAAAAGCAGTTGCCACAGAAAGTGAAGCAAACTTTGTCTCAGTAAGAGGCCCCGAATTATTATCAAAATGGGTGGGTGAATCAGAAAGAGGAATAAGAGAAATTTTCAAAAGAGCACGTCAATCTGCACCATGTGTTGTATTCTTTGATGAAATTGATTCAATTGCGCCAATACGTGGTGCAGGTGGTGAAACAGCTGTTTCTGAAAGAGTTGTAAGTCAATTACTTACAGAATTAGATGGAATGGAGAATATGCATGGTGTTGTAGTTTTGGCTGCAACAAACAGAGCAGATATGATTGATCCAGCATTATTAAGACCAGGAAGATTTGATAAAATTATCCAAATTCCACTTCCAGACAAAGAAAGTAGAAAGAGCATATTGAAAATTAACGCAGCTAAAATACCAACAATTACTGAAGAAAATGATCCTAATCATGTTGATTTCGAAAAATTAGCTGACATAACTGATGGACTTAGTGGTGCAGATACAGCATCAATTGCAAATACTGCAGTTTCACTAGTTATTCATAAATTCCTAGATAGTAATCCGGATGTAAAAGATCTTGAAAAAAGTAGCGTAGATGCTAAAGTAGAGATGAAGCATTTTGAAGAAGCTGTAAAGAAAGTACGTGAGCAAAAAGACCTCAAAATGGGAGAAAAATTAGTAGCTTCCTATTACAGGTAGTTTTAATTAAATAACAAATCTAATTCTCATAAATGTCAGAATATACAGGCTACAATGGAAATGCTTTAGAATTTTTAAAAATAAATCAGATTTCAATTGGTGATTCTGTAAAAATTTTAGCTGACATTACATATTCAGGCATCATTATGCCAAGATATGAACACAGTGATGATAAACATGTTGTTTTGAAATTAAAGAGTGGATACAATATTGGTTTAGAAATTATTAAAATTGAGAAGGTAGAAAAAAACCCAACTATAGAAAAAATTATTGAAAAAGATGAAAAGGTAGAAAAAAATAGGAAGTTACCAAATATTTTGTTACTATCCACTGGAGGTACAATTGCAAGTAAAATTGATTATAGAACTGGTGCAGTAACACCAGTTTTAACAGCTGAGGAATTAAATTCCTCTGTTCCAGAGCTTGCTAAAATTGCAAATATAGAAGCAAAGGTACTATTTTCAGAATATTCAGAAAATATTATGCCTGAACATTGGTTAAAAATTGCTAAAGAAGTAAAAGAATACTACAAATCAGATTATTCAGGAATTATAATTGCACATGGAACAGATACTATGCATTATACATCATCATATCTCTCATTTTCATTAGCAGGATTTCCAATGCCAGTAGTATTGGTAGGTTCGCAAAGATCTTCAGACCGTGCATCATCAGATGCAGCATTAAATCTAATTGGAGCTACAAAATTTCTAACTAAATGTAAAACAAATGGTATCTACATAGCAATGCACCAAGATGAAAATGATGAAACAATTGCATGTCATATAGGTACAAGAGTAAGAAAAAATCACACAAGTAAAAGAGGAGCATTTCAAACAGTTGGGGATGATCCTGCATTTTTAATTGTAAATAATGAAATTCATAATAATATGAAAACAAATTTTTTTACAATCAAAGAATTTGAACCTAAAATAACAATAAATGAAAAAGTGGCACTAGTAAAATATCACCCAGGATATGATCCATTATTGTTAAAAAATATCATAGATTCCAACTACAAGGCAATAATTTTTGAAGGTACTGGACTTGGACATGTTGGAGAAAATATGTATCCAATGGTAAAAATGGCAAATCAAAAAGGCATCTTTATGGGAATGACTTCTCAGTGTATAGATGGTAAAGTAAGAATGACAGTTTATGAAAGCGGTAGAGATTTACTTGATTTAGGAATTATTCCTCTTGAAAACATGATTCCAGAAATTGCATTAGTAAAGGCAATGTGGGTTACTGGAAACACTGAAAATCGTGATGAGATTAAAGAAATTATGCTAAGAAAAATTGCGTCTGAATTTTCAACATAAAGAGAAATCAACATGGAAAAATTTGTTATTAATAATGTAGGTGTCAAAGTGGGATTAGAAATACACCAGCAGCTTGCAACGAACAAAAAATTATTCTGTAATTGTACTCCTATTGAATCAGATGAATATTCAATCAGGTTCCAAAGAAAACTACGAGTATCTAAAAGTGAATTAGGAGAATTTGATCCTGCTGCACTATTTGAAAGTACAAAATCAAAAACAATAATGTATTATGCAAATCATGAAAGTAGTTGTCTAGTAGAACAAGATGAAGAACCACCACATGAATTGGATACAGATGCAAGAAAAATTGCATTAATCATTTCATCTGCTTTAAAATCAAATATTTTCAGTGAAATCTATCCTATGAGAAAAACAGTCATTGATGGCTCCAACACAACAGGATTTCAGCGTACCATGTTAATTTCACAAGGTGGATTTTATAATGCAGGAAAAACAAAGATAGGAATTCAATCTATCTGTTTAGAAGAAGATGCAGCTAAAATATTGGGGGAAGAGGGTTCGATAAGAAAATTTGGTTTAGAACGTCTAGGGGTTCCATTGGTTGAAATTGCAACAGACCCTTTTGAAGTAGAATTAACAGAAATTAGAAAAATTGCATTGTCATTAGGAAGAATTTTGAGGAGTACAAAAAAAGTGAAAAGAGGTTTAGGATCAATTAGACAAGATGTCAATGTTTCAATTAAAGATGGAAATGGTGTTGTAATTGAAGTAAAAGGAGTACAGCAGTTAGATCAATTAGAAAAAGTCGTTGAATATGAAGCTAAAAGACAACATGGTTTGTTGCAAATCTCAAAAAAAATACAAGAGAAAAATTGGGAGTTTACAGATGAGGATAAAAAAGACATTACAGAATTATTTTCAAAATGTAAATCAAAAATTATTCAAAATGCAATAAAGAAAAATCAGAGAATTATTGCTGTATCTTTTAAAAAAATGGCAGGAATATTTGGATTTTTACCATATGAAGGCATCAGATTAGGAAAAGAAGTAGCTGAATTAGTAAGATTTTTTGGAATAGGTGGAGTATTTCATTCAGATGAACTCCCCAATTATGGAGTAGAGGAATCAGATTTAGAGGAATTAAAGAAATTTGTAAAAATCAAAGAAAATGATGCATTTTTAATTTTAGCATCACCTGAAGAAAAAATTCACACCATAGTAAACCAAATTATTTTAAGAATTGAGCACATAAGAGATCATGGAATTCCAATAGATACCAGATTAGCTACTCAAACAGGAGAAACAAAATTTCTTAGACCAAGGCCAGGATCTGCAAGAATGTACCCTGAAACAGATATTCCTCCAATTATTATAACAAAAGAAGAATTATCTGAAGCTGAAAAAAACATACCAAAGTCATGGGATGAGTCTATAAAAGAAATAGAAACAAAATATAAAATCAATCCTCAACTTGCTGAACAAATTTTTGATTCACGGTATATTGGATTGTTTGAAAATATCATTAAAAAAATTAATACTAATCCAACATTTGTTGCATCAATTCTTTGTTCCTCAATTACAAATTTGGAAAGAAGTGGACTAGACTCTAATTTATTAAAAAATGAAGAAATTTCCAAACTATTTCAATTATTGGAAAAAGGGGAAATTTCAAAAGAATCAATTGAAATAATACTTGAAAACATAATGTCTGGAAAATCAAAGACGGTAAAAGAAGCTATTGAAAATACTTCAATTGAATCAATAAGTGAAATAGATTTAGAAAAAATTATTGAAGGAATTGTAGAGAAAAATGAAAGTATAATTAAAAATCAAAAAGAAAGAGCGATTGGACCACTAATGGGAATTGTTATGAAAGAATTAAGAGGTAAAGCATCAGGTGAAATGATAAACAATCTTCTTTTAAAAAATATTAAAAAGAAATTAGAAAGTATTTGAATAAATTTATGCGGGAAGTGGGATTTGAACCCACGAACTCCTAAAAGATAAGGATCTGAACCTTACACCGTTGACCAGGCTGGGTGACTCCCGCATTTTGAAAAAATTAAAATCTAGAATAAGTTTCTTTATTATACTGTAAAACAAATACATGAGATTAACTAAAATAAAGATATGGAATTCAGAGAGTTGTATTGTACAAATTGTAAAAAAGTGATTGGACGTTATAATATTAAATTTTATGATGAAGCTAAAATTGCAGAAATACTCAATACGACTCATTCAAGTCATGTTAAAAATGGGCACCACATAAACATCAGAGTATTTGAAAAAAATTAATTTAATTTTTCAATTGCCTCAGAAAGATTTGAGATTCTAAAAACTTCTTTTTCTAAAATATGTTGATTCCATGGTTGAGAATACAGAATTATTTTTTTGTTTTGTTGAATAATTTTTAATGCATTTAATGGAGAATCATCAATAAACACATCATAATCTAAATCAGCTTTCATTGGTCCGTCAATTACAGATACATAATTATCATAAAAAATATTATGATAATTAAGCCAATTTTTTACAAAAGAATCAGTAGAACGTTCTCTTGCAGTAACAATATCTACCTGACCAATTTTTGAGAGATTTTTTGTAATGGATGATAGATTTTCTTCAGTTGGAGGTATGGAATTCCAATTAGTCCAACAGGAATTTAGTTCATTGTAAAAATCATATCTATTAATTTGAAATTTCCTCCAAAAATCCCAATCAGTAATATCATTTTTTGAAATTTTATTTCTGATGGAATTACTATAATTTAACCAAGATCGTATTACATCAGCAAGTACTCCATCAACATCTAGTGCAATTTTCATTTTTTAGTCAATTAGTAGTTTTTTGGAATTCATCAAGAAGATTTTTTTGATGTTTGTTTAATTTTGTTGGAATATTTACAACAACTCTGACATATTGATCACCTGTTCCTCTGGAATGAATATGTGAAACTCCTTTCCCTTTTAATTTAATTATGGTATTAGGTTGACTGCCTGAATCAACTTTAATTTTTTCTGTACCTTCCAAAGTTGGAACAATTATTTCACAACCTAATGCAGCATCAATCATAGAGATGTCCTGATCATAAAAAATATCTTTTCCGTCTCTTTTAAATTTAGAATGAGGTTGTACATTTATTCTAACAATTAAATCACCATTAGAACCAGAAGAAACTTCATCTCCTTCATTTGGAACAGTATAATCACCCGAATCAACCCCTGGCGGTATCTCAAATGTAACTTTTTTAGAACCATTTTTCTTACCATTTCCTTTACAATCACTACATGGAGTTTCAACAATTGAGCCTTGACCTCTACAAGCAGGGCATGGTGCAGCAGTTACAAATGATGCAAATCCCATGTTACGAGTTTGACGTATTTGTCCTTGACCATTACATGTAGAACAGTGTTTTTTATCAGTACCAGGTTTACAGCAAGTACCATGACAAACATCACATTGAATTTGTTTTCGTAAATCAATTTCCATTTTTTTTCCATGTAAAACATCTTCCAGAGTTACTGTAGTTTGAAATAAAATATCAGAGCCTCGTTGTTGATTAGAGTCAAATCCGCCTCCACCACGACCAAAAATTGATTCAAAAACTGAGTCAAATCCGCCTCCACCACGACCAAAAATATCGCTGAAATCCCCACGTGCACCTTGAAAAATATCTTCACTAGAATATCTTCCATCAACACCAGCATGTCCGTGTTGATCATAAAGTTGTCTTTTTTCAGTATCTGATAAAACAGCATATGCTTCTGAAATTTCCTTGAAATGTTCAGGTGCTTCTGCAGATTTATTTCTGTCAGGATGAAATTTTAATGCCAATTTTCTATATTGTTTTTTTAATTCATCAACTGAAGTTGATTTAGAAACTCCTAAAACTTCATAATAATCTCGTTTTGAAGACATGAGTTATTTCTTTATCCTGTTTGCTGTATAAATGATCAAATTTTAAAAATTAATTATTTTTTGTTTCATCAGTTGAGGTAGATTCTGCGCCTTGTTGTCCTTCTGCGCCTTGTTGTCCTTCTGCGCCTTGTTGTCCTTCTGCGCCTTGTTGTCCTTCTGCGCCTTGTTGTCCTTCTGCGCCTTGTTGTCCTTCTGCGCCTTGTTGTCCTTCTGCGCCTGGAGGTGGTGTAGCATTTTTGTAAAGTTCTGTTGTAATTTCATTAACTATCGTTTGTAATGCTTCAAGTTTTGGTTTTAATTCGTCAGATTCATTATCTAAAACTTCCTTGAGTTCTTTAACAGCATCAGTTACTTTGATTCCTTGTTCTTGAGAAATTTTATCTTTAAGATCATGATTTACTAATTTTTCAGTAGTATAGATGTAACTTTCTGCTTCATTTTTGAGATCAATTTTTTCTTTCTTCTTTTCGTCTTCCTCTGAGAATTTTTCTGCATCTTCCTTTAATTTTTCAATTTCTTCTGGAGATAATTTTGAAGAGGATTCAATAGTAATTTTTGCTTCTTTTTGTGTTCCAAGGTCTTTTGCGGTTACATTGATTATTCCATTTGCATCAATATCAAATTTGACCTCAATTTGAGGAATTCCTCTTGGAGCAGGAGGTAAATCAGTTAGATTGAAACTTCCTAAAGATACATTATCTGTAGCCATTGGTCGTTCACCTTGAACAACATGAATAGTTACAGCTGTTTGATTATCAGCGGCTGTTGTGAAAACTTTTGCTTTAGATGTTGGAATAGTGGTATTTCTTTCAATTAGTGGTTCTCTAACTCCGCCTAAAGTTTCAATTCCTAATGTAAGCGGAGTAACATCTAGTAGTACAATATCACTAGTTACATCTCCAGCAATAATTCCTGCCTGAATTGCTGCACCCATTGCAACAGCCTCCATTGGATCAACTCCAGATTCTGCTTCTTTACCAATGACATCACTAACAAACTTTCTAACTAGCGGAATTCTTGTAGGTCCGCCAATCATAACTATTTTATTAATATCAGAATTTGCTAGTTTTGCATCTTCAAGAGCTTTTGTAATAGATGGCTTGCATCTTTCAACAATTGATCCAATCAATTCATCTAATTTAGATCTAGTTAGTCTTAACTCAAGATTTTTTGCACCAGATGACGGATCATGTGAGATAAAAGGTAAGTTAACATCAGTTTCCATTACAGTTGATAATTCAATTTTTGCTTTTTCGGCAGCTTCCCTAATTCTAGTCATTGCAGTTGTATCTGAAGTTAGATCAATGCCTTCTTTTTTCTTAAATTCATCAGCAATAAAATCAATTAGAACTTTATCCATATCAGTACCTCCCAATTGTGTATCACCAGAAGTACTCATTACTTCAAAAACGCCACCACCCATTTCCATGACAGTTACATCAAGTGTACCACCACCAAAATCAAAGACAAGAATTTTCATATCTTCTTTAGCTTTATCTAATC
>Ga0209362_1003709_pt1 | contig 10360 bp, 13 predicted proteins | sample SaaInlV_165m_DNA_FD_184680 | JGI IMG/M metagenome (GOLD analysis project Ga0209362, IMG submission 184680) | Marine microbial communities from expanding oxygen minimum zones in the Saanich Inlet - Saanich Inlet SI037_S3LV_110m_DNA (SPAdes)... | ecosystem: Environmental > Aquatic > Marine >...
TATTGCTCCAGGTGGGACTCGAACCCACGACCTTCGGTATATAAGACCGATGCGCTAACCAACTGCGCCACTAGAGCTGGTGCATCGTGTGGGATTCGAACCCACGCGGACTTACGTCCAGCAGAGCTTAAATCTGCCGCCTTAGACCAACTCGGCCAACGATGCTGTTTTGTTTTTGGTATGTTGTATAATTTATAATTCTTATAATTTACAATTTATTGCTCTAGGTGGGATTCGAACCCACGACCTTTGGTACATAAGACCAACGCGCTAACCAACTGCGCCACTAGAGCGGATGCATCGTGTGGGATTCGAACCCACGCGGACTTACGTCCAGCAGAGCTTAAATCTGCCGCCTTAGACCAACTCGGCCAACGATGCTTGGGTTTTTCGGTCCCAACTGGACTCGAACCAGTGACCTAACGGTTAACAGCCGTTCGCTCTACCGACTGAGCTATAGGACCAGCAGGAATTCGAATCAACCATCATTTTAATCCATAATGATTGTTGGGTTGCTGTCTGATGGTTTGGTTTCCCTCTACTCACCGATGTTTCTGGGTGATTGTAAATTTTTTTTACAAATCAATTTTTGAAAAAAAAATTTTAAGATAAATTTATAAATAATATATGATATTTAAATTTTGATTTATGGTTGGATTTATGGTTGGATTTATGGTTTGGTATGTGTTTGGTTTGTGTTCGATTTGTTATTGAATTTAATATTTACGCAAATTCCGATAAATCAGCCGGAAGTTCTTTAATTTGTGTATTATAGAATTTCATAATATCTTCAAGTTTATGAATATCATTAGATGTCATAAAATTAATTGCAGTTCCTTTTCTTCCAAAACGTCCACTTCTTCCAATACGATGTAAATAGTTTTCTTTATCTCTTGGAATATCATAATTAATAACAATGGATACTTGTTGAACATCAATACCTCTTGCAATTATATCTGTTGCAATAAGAATTCGTGATTCACCTTTTCTAAATGATAACATTGTATCTTTTCTATCTTCACTCTTCATTTCACTGTGAATATATGATACAGTGAAATCTCTTTCATTAAGTTTTTCTTGTAACCATTCAACTTTTCTGCGTGAATTACAATATATAATTGCTTGTGTAATGCTAATCGATGAATATAAATCACATAATGTATCTAATTTCCAAGATTCATTATCAATCCCTATATAGAATTGCTTAATACCTTCAAGCGTTAATTCCTCTTTTTTAACAAGAATATTTACTGGATTTTTCATAATATTTTTTGATAAAATTAATGCATCTTTAGGAAGTGTAGCACTAAATAAACATACTTGTGTATTTTTTGGAATAAATTGAAAAATATTATATAATTGATCTTTGAATCCAATTGAAAGCATTTCGTCTGCTTCATCGATTACTACACATTTAAGGTCCTTTGTTTGAATAACTCTGCGTTTTATCATATCATATACTCTTCCTGGAGTTCCTACAATAACATTCATACCACTGTTTAAAGTTTTAATGGCGTCATACATACGAGTTCCACCAATACAACAATTAATTGATATATCATTATATGACGTAATTTCTTTCGCAACAGTAGCAGTTTGATCGGCCAGTTCTCGGGTAGGTGACAAAATCAAAACTTGTGGCATTTTTAATTCAGTATCAATTCTTTCAAAACTACCAAGTATAAAAGCACCACTTTTACCTGTTCCAGATTGTGATTGTGCCAATACATCTTTTCCTTGTACCATTGGAACAATTGCTCTCTGTTGAATTGCACTAGGTTTTTCAAAACCATATGCATATATCCCGCGAAGGGTATTTTGTGATAACTTCATATCATCAAATGATGTATATGCTTCTACATTATCACTTTTGTAATCATTTTCATTATAATTTCCATCAGTCGTATTTTCTTCATCAACGTGTTCATTATGATTATTTTCAATAACCATTGTATTTATATTAATATCTTTTTCTTAAAGTATGTTGTTTTAAAAATATATATTTTATTAAATTTACTTAAAATTGATTTCGATTATTTATATAGATATAACATTTACCAATGCTTTCTGATGGTAAGATTTGTATCAATTGTAACAAAAAAATTATGAGTAAGGAAATGGAATTTCCTCAATACGGGGACAAAAATGTAAATGCAAATGTAAATGCAAATGTAAATGCAAATGTAAATGCAAATGTAAATGCAAATGTAAATATTATTGCGTGTACTTCAGAATGTTATATAAATTATATGTTTGGTAATTAAAGTAATACTAAATAATAGTTTTAAAATTGAATTTTAATAATTTTTATTTACACTGATGAATAACCTTAGAACAAAGGTTATTCAACATCTTAACCCTTTAGTTGATAAAAAATCTAAAAAGATTGAAAGAAGTGTTTATAACTGGACGATTCGAATAACTGAAGCCAATCATATAGAGAAAAGTTGGGATTGTAAATTATTTAAAAATATTTATATTCATAAAGCCGCATCTATAATCGATAATATAAATCCTCGATCCCATATTGGTAATCCCGAACTTTTGCGAAAAATTATAAATAATGAAATAGAAATCGAATATCTTGTTGATATGAAACCCGAAGAACTTTATCCAGAGCATTGGAAAAAAATTCTTGAAAGACAACAAAACACTGCCATGGACAAAGAGAAAGAAAAAGAATACACGGATCAGTTTAAATGTAGGAAATGTAAAATGCGTAAATGTACTTATTATATGTTGCAAACACGGTCTGCAGATGAACCAATGACAGCATTCATAACTTGTATTAATTGTAAAAACAAATGGAAAGAATAAATTAAATTATTATAATAAATTAAATACTATATAAAATTGAAATTTATTTATATTTTATAAATAAGATGGAAAACATTTTCAATCTGACAATTGAAATCCCTCCTACACCATATTTTAGTGCATATACAAATATAAATTCGGATAATATACATAAAATATATTGATTGTTCTTTTATTTAAAATAAATTTTGGGATACAAAAGTTTCACAAATTTTATTTTTATTTATTAAAATTGAAATTTTTAAAGTAACATAATCATTCGATTTGATTTCGCCATTTATCAATGACGGAGAGTGCAACAGATATCGAGATTTGTACAATGTGTTCTGTTTCGACGGATTCGAAAAATTATTTGGGAAATAAACATCAATGGTCTTCAACAATTGGTATGAAAGAAGTTTCAATAAACGTATGTAATGAATGTCATTATTTCCTAGCACATGGTGTTTGGAAACCTGGGTCTGTATATCCAATGGGCGATGAGTGTTGTTTCGCGTGTGAAAGACCATCATTTGAAAAATATAAAGAAAATGAACAAGACACAATTGAACAAAAATTAATATTTCAAAGAAACAAGGCAATTGAAGGATTTACACTTGCTACATATAATTTCAGAAAGGCTATTATAAAACTTCAAGAGTACGAATTGATAATTAAAAAACAACAAGAACAACTTAATAGACAATGACAATTTCAATGACAATTTCAATGACAATTTCAATGACAATTTCAATGACAATTTCAATGACAATTTCAATGACAATGACAATTTCAATGTTTACACCCTTGAAGTTTTACACCTTTGAACATTTAAAATGCCTTTTATCTAATAAAACATTTTATTTGTCTTATCATTTCATCGCTATAATGAGATATTTCCCAAGGAAAATGATTTGTATTAACTAAATTAACAAATTTAATCTTATTTTTATTTATTCTTATCATTTCCTTTTCATATTTATCATTATGTTCTGATTTCCATTTTTTGTCTTCTGGTATTTTTATATTTTCAAATGATAATGTTGGTATTCGTACTTTACCATTAAATTTTTTAACATCTAATGAATATTTATATAATGCAATATCCATTAACATATTTATATACTTACTATTGTCTTTTTGGGTTTTAATACTGTCTTCTATTTTTTGTAATTGTTTTATATTTAAATTTGGATATTTTTTATCAGATATTGCTAATTCAAATTGCAATAGTAATCTCCCGCTTTCAATTAGTATTTGTTTACTACATCTTGTAGGATATAATTGTGAAAAACGATATGCAAACCAACCTCCTGCAGAATGACCAAGTGGTATAAATTTACCTTTATATGATTTAACTTCTTCATATATTCTATGACATTCTTTATCAATGTCAAATTGGTTAAGTGTTATTTTAGATGGTTTTTCTTTAAATTTATCTTCTAATTTTTGTAATTTAGAAAGATACTTTTTATAATAAAAAAATTTATATATATTGGGAGTATATGTATATACATCACCTAATTTTTTTAATTCTTTTAGAAATGTTAGTTTAATAAGTTTATTATTATCATGTGTTAATTCCCATATTTTTTTTTGAACTCCTAACCCTGGAAATAATATAAATAATACCATATTATATAATATTAATTTTACAACTTTAAGGGTTAAAAAATTATAAAATATATTTATATAATGTACTTAGTCTATACAGAACTTGACGCACATTGTATACCTATGTAGAACTTCATCAGGTGTATTACACGTCTTGAAACAGGCAAACCTTGTTGATTTTTTGTTGGTAAAACCGGTATTTTACACCTTTGAATATTTAAAACGCCGATTCTATGATAGATTTAACTTTATCAATAGCATCGTTAATTGACAAATTATATAGTTCTCTATGATGTGGTTTATTAAGGTTAAATTTCTTTAATTCATTATGTATTTGTGTCTCTAATTTAGAATATTTTTCTTCTTCGGGTACAAAATATATATAATCAAATATCCAATCACTACCACCTTGACTTCTTCCTCTATTTAATGCTGATAAATATCTTGATTTACCTATTTTGGGTGGTCCTTTTGCTTTCTGTCCTGTTTCAAAATCAACAATTTCACAATGTCCTACATAAATACAATAATTACTATATTCTGGGTTTTCGCTATAATTTTTGTTAATATTTTGTAATATATCCTTACATTCACAACCTTTAATTGGAAATAAAGGTACAAATGTTTCTTGTAAAACTTTAGGATTCATTTCAATTATGGTATTTTAAATATCATAATTAAATCAATTTTTTATATTCGGCGTTTTAAATGTTCAAAGGTATAAAACTTCAAGGGTGTAAATCTGAAAATTTATCATATAACGAATAATTATTTAAAATAAAATAATGATTATATTAAATGAATTGTCTCACAACCCCGGAAAATGGTTGCTTTAATGGCGATCCTATGAATTTTAGAGATAATCTTAAAAAATGGAGTTATGCAATAGCACTTATATGGTTTATATGTTTATTGGCACATGGAAATGAAATGTATAGATTTGGTCATTTAGGAGGTGGTGCCATATCATCAATTACCATTGAAATGATTTGTTCAATAGTATTTATATTAGTTTGTTATGGTGTGGCAAATAATATTAATCTTTCACAAAGTATGAACAGTAATGATATACATTTACTATCATATAGTGCGAAGAGATTATATATTTTATATACAGTTTTTATATCCATATATATGGTTACAAATTTAATACAATTTTTCACAGTTTTTGCGATATTGCAACCTATTGAATTAGTTCTTGCTTCATTACTATATATATTATGGTTACTTGGAAGTATTTTATATGTTAAATATTTATGGTCATATTCAGTTCACCTTAAAAATGGAACATTAGAATAAGATAACAATTATTATTGTAAATTATTGTAAATTATATTTAAAAATTTTAAATTCGATATTTAAAATTTTTAAATATTCTATCATTAGATATGGTTAAAGTTAATCACGATTTCAAACAAGTTGATAGTACAATGAGAATGTTTTTTGTTGGAAATAGTAATGCTGGTAAATCTACATTACTTTCAAATTATAATAATGTATTTCACAAAAATACAAAAGTTTCCAATACTATTGGTATTGATTTTTTTTCAAAAGTTATTAAACATCAAAATAATATTGTCAAGGTAGATATGTGGGATTTATCAGGAACTTGTAAATTTTTAAATCTTATAAAAGCATATGTTAAAAATGCAAGTTGCATTGTATATGTATATAACGATAATACTGGCGCGGATATAGAATCTGTGCGAGAATGGCATTCAAAAGTAAAGATAGTAATGGAAAATATGGGTGTTAAACCTATGTTATTTATGATTAGAAATATATTTGACCCTAAATTAGAACCAATTAATTTAAATATATCAAAATCAAATAATACTTTAACGTATATTGATAATTTTGATATTGATTTAGATATAAAAGATACATATAATAAAAGAAATCTTGTTGGAGAAAAGAGTATTGGAAAAATACATCCAGAAGATATTGATATTATGAAAGAAATAGATGCTAAATCTATTTATATTGTTGATAGTGTAAATGGTGAATGTGTTGATTCAACAATTAATGATATAATAAACGAAACATGTAAATATAAACTTGAAAAATATCAAGATACTGAAAGATATTATAGTCAAGCATATAATAAAAATGTTAAAAATCATTGTTGTGTTATTTCGTAAACACTAAAACATCAAGATATCTAAATAAAAATTAGGGTTGTTAGTTTAATTTTTACATAATTTATTTATTTACACATTGTGCTTATTTGTCAACGCCCTCCACAATTCGTTCGCCAAATCGCCGTTAATCCTTGATTTCCACCCAGCAATTTGGTGGGTAATATTACGGCTAGCAGACTCACCACACTTCCTATAACGGTCCAAGTTATAGACTATACTTGTCGGGGGGAGGTACTCATTCTGCACCGTGTACTCAAATGACATGTCTGCCCAATGGTTATCTGCAAACCAACCGCTCTTATTACCCATTTCTTTCCGTACCTTGTGTGCGTTAGGGTTGTATTCTGTAAAATGAATGGGCGTCTCTCCCCTCTCGTAAAAGGGTTCGCTTGATTTGTAGGGTGTCACAGTGTACAATTCCCCCAACTTTGCGAGATGGTCGGGAAGAACATTCGCACGCGGTGCTCCATATTCATCACACTTAATATGGGAATCCGACATCTGTATCCTTCCAAACGGTGTGATAATCTCATGAAGCAGTCCCCACTTTATGCCCAATCCCAACCCTCCACTTGTCCAGTAAGGTTCGTTCCAGAATTGCGTAGTGTAGTCCATCAATCGATAAGGTCGACACACAACACGGTCATCATTCTTCATTATTGCCATAATTGCATTGTGCAACTTAAATATCTGCATGAAGACTGGAGAAAGTTGCTCCATTACGTCCTCCTTCAGTTCATCAAAATTTTTCAGTGTCAATGGTACTCCACCATAATAAGTCCAATAATCAGTGAACTTAATGAATGGTTCTTGGGGGCACTGGAGTAGGATAAACTCATCGACCCTCTCTTTACGTGTCTTAAACGTCCCTTCCATCAGATACTTGTTCGCAGATTCCATCGCACAGGCGAGTGTATAATTTGTAAAACATATATTTTCAATTTTCTGGGGGAGTAAATATTATTTTATGGTAAATGTAAACGTTTCATATTATGGACATATTTTTACAAAAAATTGATTTATTATCAAAATATTAATAACAACATTACATTAATGAATAAATACAAATTTCTCATACAAAAACTAAACGATATTTCACCATTTCATCTAAATGAGTTAGTTAACTTTCGTAAAGAACATTATGGAAATTATATAAATAATAAAAATATTATTGACAAATGTATCAAACAAGAATTTGTTAATGTAAATCAAATTTATATCAATTCTTATATGAATAAACAAATGATTGGAACACTCAAAATTACACGATTGGATTCAGATATCGGAATTTCAGGATTCTATATCAAAAAGGATTTTAGAAATAAAATTATAAACCAAATAAAAATAAAATATATCTTCTTTCTAAAAGCGTTTGATGCCATTGAAAATACATATGAATGTACACCTAACTTGATTAAAATAGATATTGCAAAAAATTCTCCTAATAAAATTACAGACATGTATGATTCACTCGGTTTTAAGTATACTAATACATTTTATAATTTGGATAATCTCATACTTTATAATGCGGTAAATGAATATGGCAATTTTAAAGATAATTGTTATCGACTAATGTTATAATATGCCTCTTCCAAAATTCGAATATTAAATTTTTTGATTTACAAGTCAAACTCTCTACTAACTGAACTACGGGGGGGAGTAAAATATTATCCTTCAAAAAATTGAACCATATTAAAGTGAGGTAATGTGTTCGTTTGTTACAAACGATGGTTCGTTATCAGTACGCAGGTGGTAAACCTCCTATGACCCGTCAACCTCTTGGTAAAACTGAGTTGAAGTTTGTAGTTGCCGGAGATACTGACTGTTACGGAGATCAAGAGTACGGTTGGATGGTGATGACATACGACGAGGTCGTCAATGAGTTGGAGAAGATGAAGGATGATTACGACAAGATTGACAAGACCAAAATAATCTTGTCTTGGGATGAGCACGAGACAATTAGTTTGTATAATGATTATACCGACAAAGTGGACAACGCGTGGTGGAAATACATGAGTGGGTTGTTTGGGATTGTTATGTGCTCCACGAAGTTGAAGATTATTCTCAACCGCATTCGCAAGAGGAATGCGAAGGCAAAGTAATATTTAATTGGGAATAAAAATAACGATAAAAATCTATTTTTATATAGATTGAAATTTTTTTAATATCCATAAGGTTTCAGTGTTTTTTTTTGAATTAAGCATATCATCGGTTTGTTTTTTAGATTTATATGCTGATTGTCCTAATAATCGGTTATATGTTCCATGTGTAATGTGTTTTACTTCGTATGAACCATATTTTTTCATCATTTTGTGTATATCTTCTTCCGATATTATACCATCTGTGTTATATGACATTATTATGTATTTTGCTCGAGTATTTTTGATAAGTTTATCTAAAGCATATTTTGCTTTGACAAAACTATTAAATTCTGAACGGTTCCAATCTTTGCTTTGACCTCTTGTATTATTTGGAACATTGGTTTCTTCGATATTATAGTCATTTATTACATTTAACATAAAATAATATGTTCCATAGGGATGTTTATTATACGGAGGGTCATAATAAACAATATCCATTTCGGGTAATTCATTTGATATAACTAATTTATTAATGTCTTCTTGAAATATTTTTACCTTGCAATTATGATTACTAAATATTGGAGTAGGTAATGTAATTGGACACAATATTCTATCTAATGCATTACTGTTTTTACCACCGAAATGTCCGATCCCATCCTTTTTATAAAAAGCATTAAATTGACCACAACAGTTGTTATTTATGGAACATTGTACCAGTAATGGTGCTAAACTATAGTGTTTCCTTTCAAATGGTATATTATTTATCATCTGACGAATATTATCGATTATTGTCGCATTTTTTTGTGAAAAATATACTCTTTCATCAGATTGTATGGTTGTATCTGATTGTGGCGCATAATTTATTGAGATTAATTTTTTTGGTTGTAATATTGATTTATTCATATTTAGAAATTTAATATCATTTGATATATCATTTAATGAAACTTCATTTCTATTGGATAGATAGCATTTATTAAGAGTAGTACTATAACCTTCAATATCATTAACATACAGTTCTTCAGAGTGGGTTTTTAGCATTCTTGCAACTATTCCAGAACCAGAAAATCCATCGAGGATTTTAAGTTTTTTTTTACCGATTAGATTACCTATTCTTATGATTTCCTCTTCTATTTGAGTGAGGAGTTTTCTCTTATTTCCAAGGTATGTAATGATCTGTGAATTATAAAAATCCATAATAATGTAAACAAATGTATTTTAAAAAGCAATTGGACATAGAATCGATATAAATTTCATATTACAATATCGATTCCCTTATAATTGCATATCCTATACACAATTCATTCGTGAGTTGATGCTATCTTGCATAAACTTAATTAATTTGGGCGATGATTAAGGTTGTGGGAGGTTCATATGGAAGAGTGATAAGATGAGAATGCGAAGACCAATTCCTTTATCCAATAGGCACATTACTGCCGTACCACGCACCCCCACGCCCGTGTATGTGGGTGTGTGGCACACGGTGGGTTTTCATCATGGGGGTCACGCTGACCAAAAATTGACCGGATGCCTCACCACCCCGCTCCCGTCCGTGTGACGCACGGAAGTTTTTCGCCGAGGGGGTCCCGTAGACCAAAATTGACTCCGATACCGTTTACTGCCTTACCACGCACCCCCACGCCCGTGTATATGGGTGTGTGGCACACGGTGGTTTTTCATCGCAAGGGTCCCGTAGACCAAAATTGATTCCGATACCGTTTACTGCCTTAC
>Ga0209362_1003710_pt1 | contig 10353 bp, 8 predicted proteins | sample SaaInlV_165m_DNA_FD_184680 | JGI IMG/M metagenome (GOLD analysis project Ga0209362, IMG submission 184680) | Marine microbial communities from expanding oxygen minimum zones in the Saanich Inlet - Saanich Inlet SI037_S3LV_110m_DNA (SPAdes)... | ecosystem: Environmental > Aquatic > Marine >...
AATTGTTTTATTGATTGACGAACGACCTGAAGAAGTTACTGATATGCGTCGTTCAGTCAACGGAGAAGTGGTTGCTTCAACCTTTGACGAACCGGCAACACGCCACGTTCAAGTTTCCGAAATGGTTTTGGAAAAAGCAAAACGTCTTGTCGAACATCAACGTGATGTGGTAATTCTACTGGATTCCATCACCAGACTCGCACGTGCTTACAACACTGTCATTCCTCCCAGTGGAAAAATACTTTCCGGAGGTGTTGACTCAAATGCGCTTTTCAAACCAAAAAGATTTTTCGGTGCAGCCAGAAACATTGAAGAAGGCGGATCACTGACCATCATCGCGACGGCGCTGATTGATACCGGAAGCAGAATGGACGAAGTGATTTTCGAAGAATTCAAAGGAACCGGTAATATGGAACTGGTGCTTGATCGAAAACCTGTTGAAAAACGTATCTTCCCTGCAATTGATCTAAGCAAATCCGGCACACGTAAAGAGGAACTGCTCGTTGACAAACCAGACCTTGACCGGATTTGGGTCCTGCGTAAAGTCCTCTCTCAACTGAATGTTGTTGAAGCATTGGAATTTCTCATTGATAAAATGGAAAAATTCAAAGAAAATGTTAATTTCCTCAATATGATGGATAAGTAATTAAATTTTAAAAAATATTAACCATTAAAAGTAAATAGAAAATGAAACCTGAAATTCATCCAAAATTCGAAAAAACTTCCTTCCGCTGTGCCTGCGGGACTACCTGGGACACACAGTCAACAAAAGGTGGTGAAACAACAGTTGAAATCTGCTCAAACTGTCACCCTTTCTTTACCGGTGCAGGACAAAGTTTAGTGGATACTGCCGGACGAATTGAAAAATTCAACAGACGCTACAAGCGTGCATGACCTTAGATGCTGGATAAACTTGCGGAAATAAACGTACGCTTTGAAAAACTGACAGACGAACTTGGACAACCCGACGTAGTTCAGAACCAGGAGCGTTTCCGGAAATTAAGCCAGGAACACTCAGGCATGCAGGAAATTGTTGAGTGTTATCGCAGTTATCTTGAAATTCAGCATGAACTAAAAGACAACCGTGAATTAGCAGACGCAAAGGACGAAGATCCGGATATCCGCGAAATGGCGGAACTGGAGATTCCGCAACTCAAACAACAGTTGGATGAACTGGAAAAACAAATCCAACTGTTACTCATTCCTAAAGATCCAGACGATTCCCGCAACACTATAATTGAAATTCGCGCTGGTACTGGCGGAGACGAAGCGGCATTATTTGCCAGAGATCTTTTCCAAATGTATGCTCATTTTAGTGAAAGCCGAAAATGGCGCATCAAACTTCTCAATGAAAGCAAAAATGATCTAGGAGGTTTCAAGGAAATCACTTTTTCAATTGAAGGCAAAGATGTTTTCAGTCACTTGAAATTTGAAGGTGGAGTACATCGGGTACAACGTGTACCGAAAACTGAGACACAAGGGCGCATCCACACTTCAGCCGCAACTGTCGCAGTCTTACCTGAAGTGGAAGATGTTGAGATTGAAATCAATCCCGGAGATTTACGCATAGACGTTTATCGCTCAAGCGGTCCAGGCGGACAGAGCGTGAACACAACAGATTCTGCAGTCAGGATAACTCATCTGCCAACAGGTCTGGTTGTCATCTGCCAAAATGAAAAATCCCAATTAAAAAATAAGGCACAAGCATTAAAAGTTCTCAGAGCAAGGCTCTATGAAAAAGAACTTGAAGCCCAACATTCCGAAAACGCAGAATTACGCCGCGGGATGGTTGGTTCCGGAGACAGAAGCGAACGTATCCGGACTTATAATTTCCCACAGGGACGTATGACGGATCACCGTATCAATCTAACTCTCTACAAACTTGAAGATATAATGCTCGGTAAACTGGAACAGGTGATTGAACCTCTGGTGGCTCACCACCAGGCAGAACTGCTGAAAGCCTCTTGAACATAATGCTTTCAGAGCATAAAGTTTATTCTCTTCTGCTTTAGTTTGTTTTAGCTTCCTTTAGCTTGTGCGGGTTGCAGAACTGACCTAAATCCCAAATTCCAAAACCTAAAACCCAAACATTATCCCCGAAATGGCTTTTGAAACTTTGCTCAGTCCACTAAAAGTTGGCAACACAACCCTGAAAAACCGAGTCATGATGGGCTCCATGCATACCGGACTTGAAGAACAGCCGGATGGTTCATCACGTTTAGCGGCTTTTTACGCAGAACGTGCACGAGGAGGAGTAGGACTCATAGTAACCGGAGGATTTGCACCTAATGCAACTGGTCGTGTTTTTGAAGAAGGTGCGGAATTAGTTTCCGAAGATCAACTTGATTTTCACCGTCCGCTGGTAAAAGCAGTTCATGACAACGGTGGAAAAATAGCATTACAGATTTTGCATACAGGACGTTATGGCATGATGGAAACCTGCGTCGCGCCCTCACCGATTACCGCGCCAATCAATTTTTATCGGCCCAAAGAATTAACGCATGAAGAAATTTTACAAACCATAGAAGATTATGTGCGTTGCGCAAAGCTGGCAAAAATGGCTGGTTATGACGGTGTAGAAATAATGGGTTCTGAAGGTTATCTGATCAACCAGTTCATTGCCAAATGTACAAACAAACGCAGCGATGACTGGGGTGGTTCTTTTGAAAACCGTATCCGATTTGCTTTACGTATTGTGGAACGTGTACGGGAGGAATCTGGCGAAAATTTCTTAATTATTTTCCGTCTTTCCTGTCTTGATTTAGTAGAAGACGGTAGCAGTTTTGAAGAAGTTGTTGAACTCGGACAACGTGTAGAAAAGGCCGGTGCGTCTCTCATAAATACAGGTATAGGCTGGCATGAAGCACGTATTCCAACGATCGGTATGATGGTTCCACGTGCTGCATTTGCCTGGGTTACGGGTAAATTGCGGCCTCACCTCAATATTCCAATCGTGACTTCCAACCGTATCAACGATCCAAATGTTGCAGAAAATCTATTAAGGGACGGAATTGCTGATATGGTCTCTATGGCCCGTCCATTATTGGCGGATGAAAATTTTGTTAACAAAACGGCAGAAGGACGTACTGAAGAAATAAACACTTGTATTGCCTGCAATCAGGCTTGTCTGGATCATCTGTTTCAAATGAAAACTGCAACTTGTTTGGTAAATCCCCGCGCGGGACGTGAGACAGAATTAAATTACAAAACAGCAGCCAATACAAAATCGATTGCAGTTGTTGGAGCAGGACCTGCCGGAATGACTGCAGCCTACATTTCTGCAATGAGGGGCCATCGGGTTACTTTGTTTGATCAACGCTCAGTAATAGGTGGACAAATTAACTATGCTGTGAAGATTCCCGGTAAACAAGAATTTAATGAAGTCCTGCGCTACAACCGTGTAATGCTGGCAAAATATGGAGTAGAACTGAAATTGGGACAAGCCGTAGATCATGAGACTTTAATTTCAGGAAATTATGACTTAGTTGTGTTGGCGACCGGGGTACGACCTCGTGCACTGGAACTGGAAGGCAGAGATCATGCTAAAGTGTTGAGTTATTTGGATGTATTAGACGAGGAGTGTCTGGTGGGCCAGAAAGTTGCCGTGATTGGAGCAGGGGGAATTGGTATTGATGTTGCGCATTATTTGACTGCTCAAACTCCTTTTTCAGGAGATGTTCCGGAATATTTACAGGGTTACGGTATTTTGGACTCTGAAAAAGCATTGGCTCTGCGTAAATCGAAAAAAAGGGAGGTCACTGTTCTTCAGAGATCCACCGATAAAATTGGTAAACGTCTCGGAAAAACAACAGGTTGGGCACACATCCAAACTTTAAAATCTCATGGTGTAAAACTCCTTACAGGAGCAACTTATCTTAAAATTGATGATGCCGGACTGCACGTCAAAGTTGCCTTGAAGAATGGTGAAGAAGCTCAGGAAATAGTAATGGATGTGGATAACGTGATTGTTGCTGCAGGACAGGAGCCGAGACTTGACTTGGAAGCTTCACTCCGTGAGGCAGGTATGGAAGTACATGTGATTGGCGGAGCTAAAGCGTCGCTCGGACTTGACGCGAAAACCGCAATCAAAGATGGGGCTGAATTAGCGGCAAATCTTTAAAATATACAAAACTTAAGCTGTATAGAAGTATTTTCCGCTCTGAACGGCTTTGACTATCCATCCGTCTTTTTCTTCTTCCCACCATACATGCCGCTCACTTTCTGCTAAAAATTTAGCGGCTTGTGACGTGGAAAGTATTTTTTGCGGATTCACAGCAGCCCAGTTGATCGCTACTTCCAGGGAAATTCCGTACCAGCGCATAACGTTCCTCACACATTGATCCAACGTTACCGCAGAGCCAACGGGACGTGAAGTTTGCTGATCGTAAATTACAGGATCAGACCCAAGTACTAATTCCAGCGCACCCAACCGGTAACGCCCGGGAGCTGCCGATGCTCCTGCTGTGGCATCCGTGATCAGTATAACACGTTCACTACATTTTGCCCTTAAATAGACTTTCAATATTTCCGGCGAAAGGTGGTAACCGTCTGCGATAAAACTGGCGTTTAGCTGATCTTCACCAAGTTGAGCTATGATTGGATTATCGTTTTTTCGCAGTTCTGAGCTTGTGCCGTTGCCAAGATGTGTTGAGAGTGACGCTCCGGCTTTGACCGCCTCCCGAATTTTATCAACACCCGCGGCAGTATGACCTAAAGCCACAATGATTCCATCAAGAACTAATTTATCAATAAATGCTAAAGCACCTTCTACTTCCGGGGCGAGCGTTAGCAAACGGATATTTCCACCTGCTGCATCCTGTAAACGTGAAAACATTTCCGGATTCACCGCACCCATTTCCTGAACAGGATGACAACCAGAAAAACCGGGGAGTCTTGAAAGGAAAGGGCCTTCGAGATGATAACCCGCGATCATCGTTTTTGCCAAGGATGAGGAGTATCTGGCAGTTTCCAGATCAGCAAGACAGCTTTGCAGATGAGTTTCGGATGCAGTGATGATTGTTGGCAAACAAGTTGTAACTCCAGAAGCCAGCATTGCCTCAAGTGAGTGTTCAAGAGAATCTTGGGTAATACCGGGTGTATTAAAATCCACTCCTCCGAAACCATTAACTTGTAAATCCACCAGTCCTGGAGTTTTCACCCACTTTTCCGCACTTTTTAAAACAGCAATCTCAGACTCCTCTGCAACTTGGATTTCAATAATCGGCATGTAGTTCCTTTGTTTTAGCGAAACACGCACAAAAATTCACAATAATAACGGTTTCCCTGTGTCACCGTACCGAGTGGGGTTGTGAATTGTTGGTGGTTTATTATTTTATTGTATGCATGTTATTTTAGTAGCGTTGCCATTCAAGTTTGTTTTTTTCAATCCACTTATAATGATCTTTGAATGTTAATAAGTATGCCGCTTCTTCGTCCAAAACAATGGTTACTCGTGGATGCATTTGTAGTATTGAAGCGGGGCAACTTGCTGAAATTGGACCTTCGATCATTTTTCGGATAGCATCCGCCTTTTTGGCACCGTTTGCCAACAAAAGACAATGTCGTGATTCCATGATTGTGGCGATACCCATGGTGACAACATGACGTGGAACTTCCTCCAGTTTGTCGAAGTAAATCGCATTATCCTGCATGGTTTGTTCACTAAGAATTTTGACCCAAGTTCGTGATGCAAAAGAACCAGTGGGTTCGTTAAAACCGATATGTCCGTTTGCGCCGATCCCAAGAACTTGTAAATCAATCCCGCCCACAGCCTTAATTTGCTGTTCATATTTACGACACGCTTCCCGGAGGTCTTTAGCATTTCCATCAGGAAGATGTACATTTTTTTTGTCTATATCCACAAGATTAAATAAATTGCTCATCATATAAAAATAATATGAACGCTCATCTTCCCGAGATAAACCAGCGTATTCATCCAGATTAAAAGTCGTGCAGTTTTGAAAACTTAATTCTCCGGACTGCTTCATCCGGATCAGCTCTTGATACATGCGGAGAGGCGTACCACCTGTCGCTAAGCCCAAAACAGGTTTTTCTTCGGCCTTAATAATTTTGCTGACAACACTTGCGGCTACCTGTGCTCCAGCTTCCAGTGTGTCACGAATCAGTATTTCCATTTTTTATCTCCAAATGCATTTTTTTGTTGACAAAACTTTTTATTAGCTTATAGTACCGGACTATACCGGACTATTCAGGAGATGTCCAGAATTATTTTGCATAAATATATTTCAAATTCGAATTAGTATTTAGGGCATAATATTCGATGTCTGAAATGTAGAATATATGTGAGAAAGATGAAATGAGGCTTTTTACACAGACTGAAGAAGATGGAGTAATAGTGGCCAGATTAGTTTACAATGGCAAGTCTGGGGTAACTGGTTTCAGAATTTGCTTCAGCCTTCTCTCTACATGCTCAGCAGTCTCCGGATGCAGAATAGAACATCAGCTTGGCGGATATACTGAGTTGATGCCGGATTCTCCAGTTCTACTCAAAGACGGTCAGGAATGGAATTTTTCTTTTAAGTATGATCTTGAAAGACATGCGCCTCTCAATGTTTCCTGGGGACCTACGGGTGCATACCTCAAATTAAAAAATGGTCAGGCTGTTGATGTTTTTAGTGAACCTCTGAAGTTTTTGTCAATTGCTTCTCAGCCAGTAAAACAGCATTCTCCAGTAGAACCGGAACTCCGTTTAATTCCTCATCCTGTTTTGTGGGAAAAAGAATCAGGTACATGTGATCTGTCTCATGGACTGTGTCTGCCACAAACTCCATCTGCAGAAATTCAAAAGCTAATTCATTCATTCAGCTCATTGATAGATCGTTATGCTTTCAAAGAGACTTTAAGCAGTGCCGGTGTAACTATTCACTTTGAAAGTCTGCATCAAATAGTTAAAGATGAGGCATATGAATTGGAGATAAAAGCGGAATCAGTGTCAATTAGAGCTTCCGGTTACAATGGTTTTTTCTATGCACTGATTAGTCTTTTACAGTTAAAAGAAACCGGTGATGGTATTATTCCATGCGGAAGAATTGAAGATTCACCACGCTTCAGTTGGAGAGGTCAGCACCTTGATTGTGCCAGACACTATTATGAAGTGGACAGCATTCTGCGTTTGCTGGATTTAATGTCATTCTTAAAATTGAACCGTTTTCACTGGCATTTAATTGATGATGAAGCGTTCCGTTTGGAGCTTTCGAGTGTACCGGAATTGGCGGATCGTACTGGAATGCGAGGGCACGGCTGCACTATTCCGGGAGTATTCGGCGGTAGTAAAGGTCCCACTGGAGGAATATATTCTGCGGACGATGTGTCAAGAATCATAGAGCATGCTTCCAGTTTGGGAATCTCGGTCATGCCTGAAATAGAAATTCCTGCTCACTCACTCGCACTATTAAAAGTGTTCCCTGAAATGCGGGATCCGCAAGACAAGAGTTTTGAAGTTTCGGTACAGGGTTATTCCGAAAACACTATTAATCCGGCCATGCCTGCATCTTGGTATTTTTTAAAAAAAGTCCTTCCCGAAATAAGTAGTTTGTTTCCGTTCGGAATAATTCATCTCGGCTGTGATGAACTTCCTCCTGGGGTTTGGGAAAAATCACCGGCAATCGAAAAGTTAAAATTTGAGCAAGCATTGAAAACCACAGACGATGTTCAAGAATGGATCATGCAAAAAGCAGCTAAAATTCTAGTTGAAGCTGGTGCCCGTCCGGCTGCCTGGGAAGAAGCCGGAAGAGGAAACAAAGGAGGAATCGGAAATGATGCACTACTATTTTCATGGAGTGGTCAGGAACCTGGCCTGAAAGCCGCCAGGGAAGGTTATGAGGTGGTTATGTCTCCGGCGCAACATGTTTATTTCGATATGGCACAATCCGAAAATCCGCTTGATCGTGGTGTGAGTTGGGCTGCAATTGTTTCGATGGAAGATGCTTTAACTTGGGATCCTGTCCCGTTAGATGAACCGGAATTGGAGCAAAATATTATTGGAATTCAAGGTGCCTTGTGGTCAGAAACTATTATCAAAGACAGAGATATGGACACTATGCTTGTACCAAGAATACTTGCACTCTCTGAGGTTTCATGGTCTTCTACTTTGAGAAAACGTAGTTTGCCAGAATTTATGGGTACAGTAAAATATTTTTCCAGAGTCTTAAATCAACTTGGTTGGGAAAGTTATCATCTGAACTGATTATCAGCAATAACATTTTAGCTACTTTATGACAGTAATTTCCAAGAACTCAAACTCCTCGTCAAAATGGCGGAATTTTTTACGATCGCGTACACTCTTTGCTTGGCTGTTGATCACACCTGCAGCACTCTTCATGTTTCTCATTGTAGGTTGGCCCCTATTGGAAACTATACGGCTCTCATTTACAAATGCAGGTCTGGGTGGTGAACAATACATCGGCTGGGATAATTATGAAAAACTGCTGAATAACCGAAAATATCCAGGAATTGTAGGCAGGACTTTCTACTGGATGTTTCTGTCCGTACTCCTGAAAATGATAATAGGAACCATCGGAGCCTTATTATTGAACGCTAAAATTCGTGGCAAAGCCGCTTTTCGAGTTATGGTGATGCCACCCTGGATTGTTCCAATGGCCATTGGATGTATCGGTTGGCTCTGGTTATACAATGGACACTTTGGTATTTTAGCCGGTGTTTTGATGCGTCTCGGAATTATCGATGGTCCCTTTGAATTTTTGGCATATAAATCAAGTGCGTTTTATTCGGCAGTCGTTACCGATGTCTGGATCGGCACTCCGATGATTTCCATTTTCATTCTTGCGGCTATGCAGAGTGTGCCGGATGACTTGTATGAAGCGGCCTACGTCGATGGCGCATCACGCTGGTATCGGTTCCGCCGGATAACGATCCCGCAGATCATGCCCGTGATAGTTACCATGTCCCTGCTCTCCGCAATTTGGACTTTCAATTCATTTGAGGTAATCTGGATTCTCACTGAGGGTGGACCTCTAGGAGCAACCACCACCATGATCATTGACACTTACAAAATGGCGATTGCAAACTATAAGTTCGGTTACGGTGCAACACGTGCTTTGATGGTAGTTCTGTCGCTAGCTATATTCTCATTACTGTATCTGATTCTGTTGAATAAGATAAACGAACGCTACAAGACAAAATAATTATGGGAAAATATACTCTGTTCCAAAAAGCAGGTCTCTATCTGGCAGTCTTAATTTTCATGACTTTCATTCTGCTGCCGTTTTTAGAAATGTTTATGGCATCTTTAAGACCCTTGGAACATCTATTTCGATCACCATATCAGTTCTGGTCAAATGACATGTCTTTTCAAGCCTATTTTGATATTTGGGATACTGTTCCAATGTTGGGAAGATATATTTTCAATAGCGTTTTTTTAGCTTCAGTTACTACATTGTTATGCTTGAGTTTTGTTATACCTGCTGCTTATGCTTATGCGCGTTTTCACTTCAAAGGAAAATCTGTTAGCTTGGGTTTGTTTCTCGGAGTCAATATGTTTGCCGGAGCAGTGTTGTTGATTCCATTATACAAATTACTTCGTTCAATGGGCTTGCTCAACACTTACGCCGCTATGTTTGTTCCAGGAGCCGCCTTTTTGGTTCCGACAGGAATCTGGCTACTGAAATCATACCTTGAAAAAATTCCGATTGAACTGGAAGAATCGGCTTGGATTGACGGTGCGTCCCGCATTTATATTCTGCGGAAAGTGGTCATTCCACTAGCCGTTCCCGGTTTGATTGTGGTGGGAGTTGCTACATTCATTGGTGCTTATGCACAGCAATTTCTTTTTGCAATTACCTTCAATCAAAAGCGGGAATTCATGCCTCTTCCTGCAGGAATATTTGAATTTGTCGGCTATCAGAGTGTAATCTGGAATCAATTGATGGCTGCAAGTATTGTGGGAATTATACCGGTGTTATTGATTTTCCTGTTCCTGCAACGTTATCTCGTTGAAGGCTTAACCAAAGGTGCAATCAAGGGATGAAGTACGGCCTGTTTTGCAAATATGGGTCAAACAATATATTACACAACAAATAAAAGTGGAGGTGCAGTGACAATTGAAAAACTCTAAAAGTTTCATCATCTAAAAAGGTGAAAAAAACTTAACTCACGTTTAAATTGGGGGAATTTTTAAAAACATTCCATGGAGATTGAAACGTGAACTAATCACGGTCTCAGGACCATTATTTCAAACAACAAAGGTGAATATGAAAATGTTGAAAAAAATACAGCGAATTTCGCTGATTGGTGCAAGTCTGTTTCTGTTAATGGGTTTATTTCAAATCCAGGCTCAGGAACTGAGATTTATCATGTGCGGAGGTGAAGTCCGTG